>ULUR01056682.1_pt1 | contig 38549 bp, 48 predicted proteins | sample 1958651 | NCBI WGS metagenome assembly ULUR01 (sample SAMEA4835764, study PRJEB28245) | human gut metagenome | biome: gut microbiome; material: fecal sample | place: Denmark | collected 2008 | reverse complement strand
CAGCGGAGGCAAAAGCCTTCACGCAATAGTCCGTATCGACGCCGCGGATTACGACGAGTACCGCAAACGCGTGGATTTCCTTTACGACTTCCTCGCGAAAAACGGAGTCGCCATAGACCGGCAGAACCGCAACCCGTCCCGCCTGAGCCGTATGCCCGGGGTCACGAGGAACGGAAACAGGCAGTACCTCGCCGCGACGAATATCGGCAGAAAGTCCTGGGTGGACTGGCTTGATTTCGTCGAAGGCGTCACGGACGAGCTGCCAGATATGGAGCCGCTTTCCGCCTACAGGGACAATCCTCCCGAACTCCCGGAGGAACTCATTTCGGGTATCCTCCGCAGAGGCCACAAGATGCTGATATCGGGCAGTTCCAAAGCGGGCAAGTCGTTTCTGCTGATGGAGCTGTGCGTGGCGATCGCGGAAGGCAGGCCGTGGCTCGGCTTTCGGTGCAGGAAGGGCCGTGTGCTGTACGTCAACCTCGAGATAGACCCGGCGAGCGCGGTGAACCGCTTTCTGAAGATCTACGAAGCTCTCGGCATACCGGCGGCGAACATGGAAAGCATCGTGCTGTGGAATCTGCGCGGTCACGCCGTTCCCCTCGATCAGCTCGTACCGAAACTCGTCCGGCGTGTGCGTGACCGGCATTTCGACGCCATTATTATCGACCCCATTTACAAGGTGATCACAGGCGACGAGAACAACGCCTCCGAGATGGGCGCGTTCTGCAATCAGTTCGACCGGATATGCACGGAAACGGGCTGCTCGGCGATCTACTGCCACCATCACTCCAAAGGCGCGCAGGGCATGAAGAAGGCTATGGACCGCGCTTCCGGCAGCGGCGTGTTCGCGAGGGATCCGGACGCGCAGCTCGACATGATACAGCTCGAACTCTCGGACGACATAAAGAACAACGTCCGCGACGGAGCGGCTACGGCGTGGAGACTCGAATCGTCCCTGCGCGAGTTTCCGAACATCACGCCAGTCAACTTCTGGTTCGAGTATCCTCTGCACAGGATCGACACGGGCGGAGAGCTCGGTACGATGCCCGCCCAGGGAACGCCAAAAGCGGGCAGAGTCAACAATCCGAGGAGCAAGTCGTCTGGTGACGCCGCGGCGGAGTTTCGCAGCGCATACGACGCGCTCAACATGGACGGCAGAGTAACGGTCGCGGATATGGCCGAATACCTGGACGTCGTAGACAAGACCGTGTACTACCGGCTCAGAAAAATGGGCGGCGAGTTCACCCTTGAAAACGGCGTGATCACCCGCTCGGAACAGTAAAATCCATTCTTCGTCTAAACTGTATTTATATAGATACGTTTAGAAGAACGGTCGTTACACTCCCAAAGTAGGCAGGGCTGAAACGCCCGCCCTGCCTCTTCTGAGGAGTGAAACGTAACTCTTGCAGAAAAGAAGAAGCCCGAAAAACGGAGGTTACGAATGATATGGAATTCTTTTTACAGATAAAGCCGCCCACAGCGACGGCGCAGGAGAAACAGGTGCGGATAGTGAAAGGCAGGCCGCTTTTCTACGATCCCGCGCCGGTGAAGGAGGCAAAAAGGCTGCTTACGGCGCATCTGCTTCCGCACCGCCCGGACAGGCCGCTCGGCGGAGCGGTATCGCTTTCAACGGTATGGCTGTTCCCGAAAGGCAAAAGTCACCGTCACGGCGAGTGGCGTACAACGCGGCCGGACACCGACAATCTTCAGAAGCTGCTGAAGGACTGCATGACGAGATGCGGATTCTGGAAAGACGACGCGCAGGTCGTCCGCGAATCGGTCGAAAAGCGGTGGTCGGACGAGCCGTGCGGCATCTATATCGAGGTCAATTCTCTGGAGGAAACGGCATGAACGGTATTGATATGGAAACGGAACTTAAGCTGTGGCGGGATCTTGCGAACGCGATAGTCGAGCAGGCGGCGAAGGACTATATCGCGGCTCTGCGGAAACTGAAAAAGCGCCCCGGTAACGAAAAAGCGTTATCGTCGCTTTCGGAGTTGGAGACATTCTTCAGATCCACGTGGTATGAGGAACTGACGGATATCGACGGAGAAAGGCTTATCAAAATGCTGAAAAAGGAGGTTTGCGGAATATGAACGCAAAGGAATACCTGAGCCAGGCGTACAGGCTCGATCATAGGATCAATTCGGACATCGCGGAGGTGGAGCGCCTGAAGCAGATGGCGGCAGGCGTGTCCGCTCCGGGGTATGGTGAAAAGGTTGTATCGTCAAGATCGCCGGATCCGCCGTTCGTGCGGTACGTGCACAGGATCATCGAACTTGAGGAGAAGATAAACGCCGAAATCGATCTTCTCGTTTCGCTGAAGGAGCAGATACGGGAGGTGATCGATGGAGTGAGCAACCGAGACGAGCAGATGGTGCTTCGCTACAGGTACATACACAATATGACCTGGGAGCGGATCGGGGACGAACTTAACGCCGACCGGACGACCGTCTACAGATGGCACGTTACGGCACTGAGACACGTGAAACTGCCGCCCGATCCCGTCAGGATCTGAAAGCCGCACGTTTTGCAACGCTTTGCAACGTTACGCCACACCTCAGGTTATGCTACAATATAATCAGCGGAGAAGATCCGGACGAAGCCTCGTGCGAACAGCGCGGGGCTTTTCAAATGAAAAGAGCACCGCGATGAGCGATGCCCTTTCCGTTCAGTTAGTCGTCACACCAGCCGTAGCTTTCGCCGTCGAGTATACCGATCTCATAGATCCAGTCGTCTTTTTTGCGTCTGGACTTCTTCGACCGGTTCTCTTTATCGGCCTGGTAGGCTTTGTTGTTGGGATTATGCTGATTCGCGTAATCGTCCAACTGCGCTTTCGTGTGCGTCTTTCCGGACACACCTTTGCCGTTCTTAGCCATAGTGCCGCTCCTTTCTTCACGGCTCGTCCGGTACTGCATGAGAAATTGCCGGTTACCGAGAACCATCTTTAAGCACTGCGCCCTTTATCCCCGCAAACAGAAGTAAAGGGAGATTATGCACGATGCCGGATACTGTGATAGGAGTTAATTTCTCCCGGCGAATGTTTGCCGCCATCGAAATTACACTACGGCTATTATAGCACGTACAGGGGCGAAAAACAATGAGAGGAAGGCTGAAAATGCCGAGAAAACCGAAACGGCCGTGCGGAGTGAGCGGCTGTCCCCGGTTCGCCGAGGAGGGCTCGCCCTACTGCAGGGAGCACGGCAAACAGCAAAGGGACAGCTATAACAGATACGAACGCTCTCCCGATACCAACAGAAAGTACGGCAGGGCCTGGAAACGCATACGCGACAGGTACGCCGCGAAGCATCCGCTCTGCGAGAAGTGTCTCGAGGAGGGACGGCTGACCCCCGTCGAGGAGGTGCATCACATCGTCCCGATCTCGAAAGGAGGCGACCACAGGGAGTGCAACCTTATGTCCCTGTGTCAGAGCTGCCACACAAAGATACACCATGAGATAGGAGACAGATAAGAATAAAGGTCACCCCGTATGGATGACCTTTTGGCGGAGCGGGCAGGATTTGAACCTACTCGGCACTTGTAATGTTTTTCCTACTCCCCACGTTCTTGGACCACTCCGTGCGTGCCGCTGACCACCAGAAAACCGTTTGTCATATTGTTATCCTCCTCGTCTTTAAAATAAGTTGCTACGGCAAAAAGAGCCTGAACGAATGAAAAGTAGAGTGAGGTCAATTCGACGGGGACTTTGGTAAAAATAACCGCAAGGAAAACCATTACCAACGATGCGGTAACCTTATTATACCAGAAAACTATGCAAATGCAAGACCGGTAGGGGCGGTCAAATCTCTGTGAACGCGGCAGGCGGACAACGGCCCGGGGTCGCGTGTGCGCTTTTTTCTATTCAAACGGGGGATTTACCCCCTCATTCATCAAAAAAGAGGTGATCTGATGGCCAGAGACGGTACCAACAGAGGCGGTCCGAGACCGGGAACCGGTCCGAAAAGGAAACCTCTGAGCGAAAAAATACAGGACGGCACGGCTAAGAAAGCGATGGTAATCCCGAACGATCTGCCCGCTCCCGCCGAGCTTTGCGGCGAGGACGTGCCGCCCGTGAAGGACTATCTGAAGCAGAAGCAGAAGAACGGCAGTTCGCTCTGCGCGGAGGAGATATTCAGGGAAACCTGGCTGTGGCTGAGATCGAAGGGCTGTGAATCGTTAGTAAACAACCAGCTTATCGAACAGTACGCCATGAGCGTGGCGCGGTGGATACAGTGCGAGGAGGCTATCTCCGAGTACGGATACCTCGCCAAGCACCCCACTACCGGGAACGCCATCGCCTCACCCTACGTATCCATGAGCCGCGACTACAAGAAGCAGGTCAACGCCGACTGGTTCCAGATCTATCAGATAGTGCGCGAGAACTGCTCGGTCGAGTACGGCGGACGGGATCCGCAGGACGACGTAATGGAGCGCCTTCTCAGGGCGCGGAAAGGATAAGAAAATGTTTGAAAAAGTAAACCCTCAGCACCCCGACAAGGTCGCCGACCGCATAGCCGGCGCGCTCGTCGATATAGCCTACGGCATAGAGGACGATCCGAGAATTGCGGTCGAGGTTCTGCTCGGCCACGGCGTGTGCCATATAATCGCCGAAACGTCCGTCCGGCTGCCCGTCAGAAAAGTGGCGAGAGCCGTCAGACGCATCGCCGGCGACGTAACGCTCGATTACGCCGAGGTTCCGCAGGACTCACATCTGTCCGACAATCAGAAGCGGGAGTTCCGCTGCGGCGACAACGGCATTTTTAAGGGTATGCCCGTGACGGACGAGCAGGAGGAGCTTACGGAGATTGCGTGGAAGATCTACAACCGCTTTCTCTCCGACGGCAAATATGTCCTCGACGGGGACAGGCTCACCATCTGTCAGAGCAACGCTTCAAGAAATGCGCTGCTCGCCATGTATCCCCTCGCGGTCGTAAATCCGCTCGGACCCTGGACCGGCGGTCCCGACGTGGACTCCGGCGCCACCAACAGAAAACTCGGATCCGACATGGGCGACTCGATAACCGGCGGCGGTCTGCACGGCAAGGACCTCAGTAAGGCGGACGTTTCCGTGAACGTCTTCGCGTGGCTTCTCGCGCAGAAGACGGGCAGACCCGTGGAGATGAGCTGTTCCATCGGCGATACGGAGGTCGACGGGATCCCGTACTCCGAGATAGTAGAAACCGCGAGGGCCTACATAAAGAGCGTGGGCGGTTTCGAGAAGTTCGCCGAATGGGGGCTGATCCGATGAAAGCGACAACCGAGCTTCAGCTTGTTCCCATATCGAAACTCGTCCCTTACGTCAATAACGCCCGAACGCACTCCCCGGAGCAGATACTGAAACTCAGATCCTCCCTGCGGGAGTTCGGTTTTATTAACCCCGTCATCATCGACAGAGACTACGGCATTATTGCCGGTCACGGCAGAATCGCCGCGGCGAAGGCGGAAGGCATCACCGAGGTGCCGTGCGTTTTCGCAGATCATCTCACCGAAGCACAGAAGAAAGCGTACATCATCGCCGACAACCGCATGGCTATGGACGCCGGATGGGACGAGGAACTTCTGCGCGTGGAGATCGAGGCTCTGCAGGCTGCGGACTTCGACCCGCTCCTCACCGGCTTTGATACGGATGAGCTTGCAGATCTCTTTTCGGACGGTAAAGATAAGGATGTTAAGGACGACGGCTTCGACCTCACAGCGGCCCTTGAGAAGGCTTCGTTCGTTGAAAGAGGCGATGTGTGGACGGTCGGGAGACACAGACTCGTCTGCGGGGACGCCACCTCCGAAGAGGATGTCGCTCTGCTTATGGACGGCAAGCGCGCGAACCTGCTGCTGACCGACCCGCCCTATGGTGTGTCTTTCAGGAGTGCAAGCGGACTGACCATCCGGAACGACTCTATGAAGGACGAGGAGTTCTATAACTTCCTGCTGTCGGCTTTCAAGGCCGCGGTATCCCATATGGAAAACGGCGGTGCGGCATACGTGTTCCACGCGGACACAGAGGGCCTTAACTTCCGAAAAGCGTTCATAGACGCCGGCTTCCATCTCGCGGGATGCTGTATCTGGGTGAAGGATTCACTTGTGCTCGGCCGCTCGGATTATCAGTGGCAGCATGAGCCGGTGCTTTACGGCTTCCTTCAGAACGGAAAGCACCCGTGGTATTCCGACCGCAAGCAGACGACCGTATGGAACTTCGCGAAGCCCAAGCGGAACGAAAACCACCCGACGAGCAAGCCGCTCGATCTGCTCGGATATCCCATAGGCAACTCCACGCAGGAAAACGCGATCGTGCTCGACACATTCGGCGGCTCCGGCTCCACAATGATGGCGTGTCAGCAGATGAACAGGGTCTGCTATACGATGGAGCTTGATGAAAAATATGCCTCCGTTATCCTCCGCAGGGCCGTCGAGAACGGCATATCCCCGGAGGATATCTTCGTTGTGAGAAACGGTGAAAAGATCCCATATGCGGAACTTGTAAAGGAGGTCGAACTGCCCGATGGAAAGTAAACTGACCCTCGGCAGCCTCTTTGACGGATCGGGCGGTTTTCCCCTGGGAGGACTGCTTTCCGGAATAACTCCGGTATGGGCATCTGAGATAGAGCCGTTTCCGATAAGGGTCACCACGAAGAGACTGCCGTTTATGAAGCATTACGGCGACGTGACAAAGCTGAACGGAGCGGAGCTGCCGCCCGTCGATATTATCACCTTCGGCTCCCCGTGTCAGGATATGAGCATAGCCGGAAGGCGCGAAGGCCTCGGCGGTTCGAGATCGAACCTGTTCTACGAGGCGATAAGAATTGTTAAGGAAATGAGGAATGCAACGGATGGAAGATACCCAACGTGGCTGTGCTGGGAGAATGTGCCCGGCGCGTTCAGCTCGAACTCCGGGAACGACTTCAAAGCCGTCCTCGACGCGATACGAAAACTCAAAGACCCCGAGGCTGATACTCCTCGACCTGCGAAGTGGCCGAACGCCGGACTCATCCTGGCGGACGATCACTCGGTCGCATGGCGGGTACTTGACGCTCAGCACTTCGGAGTGGCCCAACGCCGAAAACGTATCTACCTTGTCGCAGATCTTGCAGGTCAGCGTGCCGGAAAAGTACTGTTTGAGTCGGAAGGCGTGTCTGGGTATACTCCGCAGGGCTTCCGCTCGTGGCAAGGAGCTGCCGGAGCTTCTGAGGAAGGCGTTAGAACGTCAGGCTTCGGCACAGACGGCTTCAACGGCGCGATAGATACGGTCGCCTCCACCCTCGGAGTCAACTGCGGTACGTCCACCGGCAGAAACGGCGTAATGGTCCTGAACGATCAGGGCGGCTCCTTTATGCAAGTTTCCGAGGATGTTACCGGCACTCTCCGCGCTCAAATGGACGGACATCCTCCCGTTGTTATGGACGCCATCGCCGTTGAAAACTATCCCACAGACAGCAGGGCCGGATTTTCGGAGGACAACAAGGTGCAGACGCTGACCTCCCGTATGGGAACGGGCGGCAACAACGTGCCCCTCGTCATGAAGATACGCTCGGGCTGCGACGGAGGCGGTAAAGGCCCGCTCATACAGACGGACAGATCGGCCACGCTCGGGTGCAGCAACGATCAGACGGTCTTCGTCCCCGCCGCTTTCGGGGTCTGCTCCAAAGACTCCAACGCGATGAAGTCGGACAATCCAAACAGCGGATTCTATGAAGCGGACACCTCGCGAACCCTCGATGCCGGCGGCGGCAACCCCACCTGCAATCAGGGAGGGATAGCCGTCGTCTGCGTTGACATGGGCGGCGGCAAATCCCGCTGCAATGTTTCGGAGGAAAAGTCGCCTACTCTCGCCTGCACTCACGGCGGTGAACCTGTCGTGGCTTTCACGCAGAATCAGCGAGACGAGGTCAGAGAACTCGGAGACAAAGCCGGATGTCTCGCCTCGGAACCCGGAATGAAACAGCAGACCTACGTTCTGCAGGGTTCCATGATCGGCAGGAAGGACGAAAATGGACCTCAGGGAAGCGGTATAAACGAAGACATTTCCTTCACCCTCGATTCCGTCGACCGTCACGCCGTGGCGTACGGCATAGATCGCGCATCCTTTAATCAGGGAAAAAACGCTCTTTTCGGCATCACCATAGAGGAGGAGATCGAGGCTCCGGTCGTGGCGCAGGGACCCGGCGCGGTAGCCCACCCCGTGTACACCACGAGCAAGGCCTCGTATCATCTTGAGGCTGAAGAGGATATAGCCAATACCCTTGTCGCCACCGACTACAAGGATCCCCCCGTGCTATCGGAAGAGCCCTATTACGTCGTGCGCCGTCTGACCCCCGTTGAGTGCGCCAGGCTGCAGGGCTTTCCGGACCGGTGGTGCGACGGGCTTGAAACGGATGAGCCTGCGGAAGAAGACCTCAGCTTCTGGCGCGAGGTCTTTGAGACATACAGAAAAGCGACGGCTTCGGACTCAAAGCCGAAGACCGACGCTCAGATAATAAAGTGGCTGAAAGCTCCGCGCTCCGATTCGGCGGAGTACAAGCTCTGGGGGAACGGAGTCGCGCTGCCGTGCGTACACTTCGTGCTCGCCGGAATAGCGTTCTTCGCAGATAGGTAATAACGCTTACCTTCTTGAGGGCTTGACGTTTTCGGCGGGACTGACGTTCCCGTCGATAGCCCCGTGCTGTTCCTCAAACGCCTTTATGGCGTCCCTGATCAGCACGAGGATGTGGCTGTTTACCGAACGTCCCTCGTAATCCGCAACGAAACCTATCTTTTTCAGCATCTCCTCTTCGATACGGATGGACACACTTTTTACCGCCATGCTTATCTCCTTTCGCGTGAATGTATCGTGTGTTTATTTTATGCCCGTACCGTGCTATAATGTGGGAAACGGATATACCGTATATCTACAAAAAGGGGTGCGAATATGAGAGTTGCCGTTGTTGGATCACGAGGACTATCGGTTCCGGATCTCGGTGCTTATCTTCCTCCCGAAACTACGGAGATCGTATCGGGAGGAGCGAGGGGCGTAGACACTTCAGCCAGGGAGTATGCCGCCGCGCACGGCATTAAGCTGACAGAGTTTCTTCCCGAATATGAAAAATACGGAAGGCGTGCTCCTCTCGTCAGGAATATTACGATCATCGAAAACGCTGATCTTGTAATGGCGTTCTGGGACGGAAGTTCTCACGGTACAAAGTTTGTAATTGAGGAATGCCGCAATAGAGGTGTTCCTGTCCGGATTTTTATTCCGAAGAAGCCGGAATAGGGACTTGCTATTATTCGCGTTTAGAGTGATAGATACCTCACTCCAGGAAAGGCGGTATAAGGACATGGCAAACGAAAAACTCGAAAAGGCTATCGACAGCTTCGTGCTTGAGCGGATGAACGACGTCGGCATGGATCAGCCGGAAGAACTCGACAGGGCTTTCGCAGATTTTGAAAAGGCGGCAAAGGCGCTGAAGGAAAGGCTTCCCCAAGAGCTGGCGCCGCTGTTCCGCGACTGCGAGAACGCGTTTTCAATCTTCGACTCGGCGGTTCAGGAAACGTTCTACCGCGCGGGCTTTGCCGACGCACTCGAGATTCTGTGTATGCGCCGCATTAAAATTAATATGAGAATTTTCTTCAATATAACGCTTGACTTTTTGTGCTTTTAGAGCGAATATGCGTGTACCGAAAAACAAGGAGGTAACCGCAATGATACTGAAGTACAACGCCACGGGTCCGAAGCGCAAAGAACTCGCCGGACTCATCTCAAGGTTCACCGGCTATGAATGCCGATATCTCGGAGCGCCCAACTTCTCATACGAAGTCGGGCGCTTTGTTATCGACAGGAACGGGAACGTCCATACTGACTGCGACCCCGGCTCTAAGGCGCTTGAAGCGCTTACCGGGATGCTTTACGATAACGGCTTCGTATCCGGTTGTGACGAAGCCGGCGGGTACGGGCTTGAGGTTTCGATGCCAAGGGAACTGTTTACCGATGAGCAGATCGATAACCTCAGGAAGCTGGTAGCGAAGAAGTCGGAACTGATAAGGAAAGCCGTCGGAGCCGGGGATCTGCCGATCGAGGTCACTGATGATAAGGTGACCTTCCCCTGGTTCGGAACCGCGGACTCCGGCACGGCGGGTACGTACATCCGCTTCGTTTCAAAACTCTGCGACCTCGTCCGCGGCGCCAGGCGCGTAAACGAGGGCGGCAGGCCGGTCGAAAACGAGAAGTACGCCTTCCGGTGCTTCCTTCTGCGGCTCGGCTTTATCGGCGACGAGTACAAGGCCGACCGGAAGATCCTGCTGAAGAACCTTTCCGGCTCGGCAGCTTTCAAGGCCCCTAAGGACAAGGAGGAAGAAGCATGAACGGATTCCCTTCGAGAGAAACGGTGGAGCGCCTGCGGAGAACATATCCCGCCGGCTGCCGCGTGGAGCTTGTTCACATGGACGACCCCTACAATACGAAACTCGTACCCGGCTCGAAGGGCACGGTGGTTTCGGTCGACGACGCGGGCACGATACACGTCAGCTGGGACTGCGGATCGTCCCTCGGGGTGGTCTTCGGCGAGGACTCATGCCGCAGGACAGACCGCTGAAAAACTTCAAAAATGTAGATATTTATTGAAAAAATGAGTTGACTTTTCAGCCGTTTAGAGTGATATATACAGTACCGAAAGGAAAACACGACAAACGGAGGAAACCACCATGAACGCAAGGACCGAGAGGCAGATCGCCGAGATGAAGAAGCAGACCATCGGGGTCGAGGTCGAGATGAACTCGATCACCCGCAGAAAAGCGGCGAAGACCGCAGCCGAGTTTTTCGGAACCGGCAGGTACGAGGACACGGCCGCAAGGAACGGCTACCACACCTGGAGCGCCTGGGACGCCGAAGGACGCGAATGGAAATTCCAGAGGGACGTTTCCATCAACGGACCTGACGACGAGAAATGCGAACTGGTCACTCCGATCCTCCACTACAGCGACGTTGAGACGCTGCAGGAACTCTGCCGCAAGCTCCGCCGCAAGGGCGCGAAGAGCGACGCCTCGAGGGGCTGCGGGGTCCACGTCCACATCGGAGCGAACGGACACACCCCGCAGACGCTCCGCAACCTCGCCAACATCATGGCGAGCCACGAAAGCCTGATCGCCGAAGCCCTCAAACTCGACTCCTACCGCGTGAGCCGCTACTGCCGCACGGTGGACCCCGGTTTCCTTCGCAGGGTCAACGCCAGGAAACCGAAGACGATGGCCGCCCTCGCGGATGTCTGGTACGACGCGCACGGCGCGAACTACGGCAGGACGCAGCACTACAACGACAGCCGCTACCATATGCTTAACCTACACGCGACCTTCACGAAAGGCACCGTCGAGTTCCGGCTCTTCCAGTTCGACGAACCGACCGCCGACCGCAGGGGCGGCATACACGCCGGTCAGCTCAAGAGCTACATTCAGCTCTGCCTGGCTCTCAGCCAGATGGCGAAGGACGTACGGACGGCAAGCCCCAGACCCCAGCAGAACGAGAACCCCAAATACGCGATGAGAACCTGGCTCCTCCGCCTGGGTTTCATCGGCGAGGAGTTCGCCACCGCGAGAGATTTCCTGACCCGCAACCTTTCCGGCGACGCCGCCTTCCGCCACGGAAGAGCGGCCGCCTGACTGAACCGGTCGAGAGACACGCCCCATTGACCGCTCCGGCGGTCTTAAGGCGGTAGAAGGGTATGCTCTTCGGAAAGGACGGATATCACTATGGAAAAAAGATACTACATCGCCTACGGTTCAAACCTCAACCTCCCGCAGATGCGTATGCGCTGCCCCGGCGCCGTCATACTCGGCACGGCGGAACTCAAAGGCTGGGAGCTGCTGTTTAAGGGAAGCGGGTCGGGCTCATACCTTACAATCGAACGGAAGGAAGGCGGCTCGGTCCCCGTCGCGATCTGGGAAGTCACCGAAGCCGACGAGAAGTCGCTCGACCGGTACGAGGGCTTTCCCGGCTTCTACTACAAGAAGGACCTGAGGATCACCTACAGGGGCATACGCACCGGCCGCAGCAGAACGGTTACGGCGTTCGCCTACGTAATGCACGAGGAGCGCCCGGTCGGCGTTCCGTCGAACTTCTACATGAGGACCTGCATAGCGGGTTACGACGCCTTCGGCTTCGACAGGAACGTCCTGTTCGACGCCTACGACAGGTGCGCGGAGGTATGCGGATATGAAAACTGACGTCATAAAAACAGCCATCTGCCCGCTCTGCGGCAGGATCTACCACGGGCATCCGGCGATCTCGCGAACCGACAACGAAACTCCGATCTGCCCGGACTGCGGAACGCGCCAGGCGCTCGAATCCATCGGCGTCGCAGCCGAGGAGCAGGAAAGGATCATAGACACGATCCACAGACACACGCACGAGCGGGCTGAAGACGAAACGCGCCGGCAATAGTCAAAAAATGTAGATATTTATTGAAAAAACCGCTTGACTTTCAAGGCGTTTAGAGTGATATATACAGTACCGAAAAACAAGGAGGTACCAAACCATGACAAACGCCTACACCCTCAGGAACCGGTTCAGCCTCAGGAACCGCAACACCGCGATTACCCGCGGAACCTTTGAATCCCACTTCAGCGTCACCAAAGAGACCGTAACCTTCACCTTCCACGGCTGGGATGGAAAAAGCTACGACGGCGAAAGCCGCAGGGCGAGAGTTCTCCGCTGCGACGTCCCCGGCTACGAGGGCGTAAGGTTCGTAAAGGTCGGCAAAGGCCTCCACTACATCGAGGAAGACCGCCCGGTGATCGAGAAGGCTACCGGCGAGAGTCATCCCTCCGCCTCCTGGCTGGTGGACGTCGAGAGGGCTTAACCCCCTCGACTACGCCCTTAACGGCGCGACAAACGCCCTGTGAACGCGCTCCGGCTCCAGTTGGGACGAACGTCCGCCGCGGACAGAAAGCCTCTCACAGGGGCTTCTCAAGGGTCGAACGGACACACAAAAAATTTAGAAATTTATTGAAAAAATGCTTGACTTATGAGCTGTTTAGAGTGATATATACAGTACCGAAAAACAAACGGAGGTACAAAACCATGAAACAGCAGAAACTCAGCAAGAGAGCAGCCGCCTACCTCAGACGCATCGAAGCCTGCAGCGACCGCAACGAAATTGAGTGCATCAGGATCGGGTTTTCAAACGACTGCAGCGCCTACAGACTTTCCTGGGAAGACTTCACGATACTCTACGCCGCGCAACAGGCGAAGCGCAGGGCGATCCGCGGCGAACGGTAAAAGGAGGTACACGACCATGACGATCAGCGAAGCAATGAAGAAGCTGAGGCTGCCGAACCCCGCCACCCCGGAAGACCTCGAGTGTAATTGGAGCAAGACGCTCACCTTCGGCGACAAGGTACTGGTTGCCGGCTATTACTACAGCGGCAAGAACAAGCCCTGCTGGTTCGGCGCGACCTACGAGTTCCTCGGCGACGACCGCACCTGCGAAGGCACGGTCGGGCTTCGCGCGGTAAGCGAGGTCGAGTTCGAGGACGACGGCCACGCGATCGCCTGGGCGATGAGGCAGTAAGGAGGGCACGGTCATGAAGGTAGAAAGAACACTCAGAAAGAAGGACAGCCGGGGGCTCGAACGCACCTATAGTTTTGTAAAGTACGACGACGGCGAATGCACGGTAACCGGCATTCAGCAGCGCCGGGACGGAAGCGGAGTGGTGATCATGGCGGACACCGTTACTCCGGAGGAAGGCAACGCGCTTTACAAGAAGCTTGTAGGGGAAGGTTACAAACTCCTGCCGCCGCCGCCCCTGACCTACAACTAAAAAACACCGGGAGCTTGAGCCGCGAGGCTCTTCCTCTCGTAGAGATATAACCGGACGGTCGCTTTGAAGGGCGGCTTTTTTGTTGCCCGGAAAGGAGGCAGGCTTGCGAAAACTGAAGAAATACGCTCCTACGAGGTTCATGGCCAAAACCTCGCATTATGATAAAGCGGCTGCCGATTACGCGGTGGCGTTCATACAGTCCCTCTGTCATACAAAAGGCACGTGGGCCGGTAAGCCATTCGAGCTCATCGACTGGCAGGAGCGGATCGTAAGAGACATATTCGGCGTCATCAAAGAGAACGGCTACCGGCAGTTCAACACCGCGTACATCGAGATCCCGAAGAAACAGGGCAAGTCCGAACTCGCGGCCGCCGTCGCGCTTCTTCTCACCTGCGGAGACGGCGAGGAGCGCGCCGAGGTGTACGGCTGCGCGGCCGACCGCAACCAGGCGAAGATAGTGTTTGACGTCGCTGTCGATATGGTGCGTTTCTGCCCTGCGCTCGCGAAGAGGGTGAAGATACTCGAATCGCAGAAGAAGCTCGTTTACAAGCCCACCAACTCCTCCTACCAGGTGCTCTCCGCCGACGTCGCCAATAAGCACGGCTTCAACACTCACGGCGTCATATTCGACGAGCTGCATACACAGCCCAACAGGAAACTCTACGACGTAATGATCCAGGGTTCCGGCGACGCGAGGATGCAGCCGCTGTATTTCCTTATTACGACGGCCGGCAACGACACCAATTCGATATGTTACGAGGTGCATCAGAAAGCCATTGACATACAGGAAGGCAGAAAGATAGACCCCACTTTCTATTCCGTTATCTACGGAGCGGATGAAAGCGAGGACTGGACGGACCCCAGGGTATGGAAGAAAGCCAACCCCTCGCTCGGCATAACGGTCGGCATCGACAAGGTCAAAGCGGCCTGCCTTTCCGCTCAGCAGAACCCCGGCGAGGAGAACGCCTTCCGGCAGCTGAGGCTCAATCAGTGGGTAAAGCAGTCGGTAAGGTGGATGCCCATGGAGAAGTGGGACGCCTGCGCTTTCCCGGCTTCCGAGGACGAACTCGAAGGCAGAGTCTGCTACGGCGGCCTTGACCTTTCAAGCACGACGGATATCACGGCATTCGTGCTCGTGTTCCCGCCGGAGGACGATGACGGCAAGTACAGCATATTCCCGTATTTCTGGATACCGGAAGAAACGATTCCGTTAAGGGTAAAGCGGGATCACGTGCCCTATGACGTATGGGAACGGCAGGGCTTTATCATGACGACCGAAGGCAACGTCGTTCATTACGGCTTCATTGAGAAGTTCATCGAGCGGCTCGGTGAGCGGTTCAACATCCGCGAGATAGCCTTCGACCGCTGGGGAGCCGTGCAGATGGTGCAGAACCTCGAGGGTATGGGCTTTACCGTCGTCCCCTTCGGTCAGGGCTTCAAGGACATGAGCCCCCCTACCAAGGAGCTGATGAAGCTTGTGCTTGAGAAGCGGATAGCCCACGGCGGGCATCCCGTCCTTCGCTGGATGATGGACAATATCTTCATCCGCACCGATCCCGCAGGGAACATAAAGGCGGACAAGGAAAAGAGTACCGAAAAGATAGACGGAGCGATCGCCGCCATAATGGCGCTCGACAGAGCGATAAGGAACGGGAACGACAAGACCGAGAGCGTTTACGACACGCGCGGTCTCTTATTCATTTAGGAGGATAACGAATGGGCATATTCAAAGGACTTTTCAAATCACGGGACAAGCCCCGAAACATAGCCGTCGGCGGAGCGTACGCGTTCCGCATGGGACAGACGACTGCTGGAAAGACCGTGACGGAGCGGTCGGCGATGCAGATGACGGCAGTATACGCCTGCGTCCGAATTCTCGCTGAGGCGATCGCGGGCCTCCCGCTGCACCTGTACAGGTATAAGGGCGACGGTGGAAAAGAGAAAGCGCTCGACCATCCTTTGTATGCGCTCCTGCACGATGAGCCGAATAAAGAGATGAGCTCCTTCGTCTTCCGTGAAACGCTCATGACGCATCTGCTGCTGTGGGGAAACGCCTATGCACAGGTCATCCGGAACGGGCGCGGAGAAGTATTGGCGCTCTATCCGCTCATGCCGAACAGGATGAGCGTCAACAGGGACGATAACGGCCGGCTCTTCTATAAATACTCACGCTCGGCGGATGAAGCGGGCAGCGGAAGGGACGAAACGGTCGTGCTCATGCCGGAGGACGTGCTGCACATACCCGGCCTCGGCTTCGACGGTCTCGTCGGCTACAGCCCGATCGCTATGGCAAAGAATGCGATCGGCCTCAGCATGGCCACGGAAGAATACGGCTCAAAGTTCTTTGCGAACGGCGCGGCACCTTCGGGCGTGCTGGAGCATCCGTCGACGATCAAGGACCCGCAGCGCGTTCGCGAAGCCTGGCAGAGTCAGTTCGGAGGCTCGAATAACTCCGGCAAGATCGCGGTGCTTGAGGAAGGCATGAAGTACACCCCGATCGCGATCTCACCGGAGCAGGCGCAGTTCCTCGAAACGCGAAAGTTCCAGATAAACGAGATCGCACGCATATTCCGCGTGCCGCCTCACATGCTGGCCGATCTCGAGAAGTCGAGCTTTTCCAACATCGAGCAGCAGAGCCTTGAGTTCGTGAAGTACACGCTCGATCCGTGGGTAATACGCTGGGAACAGACTATACACCGAACGCTCCTGACAGCCGACGAAAAGAAACGATACTTCGTTAAGTTCAATCTGGAAGGCCTGCTACGCGGCGACTACGCCTCAAGGATGAGCGGCTACGCAACGGCGCGTCAGAACGGCTGGATGAGTGCGAACGATATTCGTGAACTCGAAAACATGGATCGCATACCCGAGGAAGAGGGCGGCGATCTTTATTTGATCAACGGCAATATGCTGCCGCTGAACAAAGCAGGTGCATTTGCAAAAACGGATGAAACGGAGGAACCAGATGAAGAAGTTCTGGAAATGGAAGAATCAGGCGGTGGCGGAACCGGATCCGGAGACGGGAGCGGCGCCGGTTCCGGCAACAAGAACCCTGTACCTCAACGGCACGATCGCGGAAGAAAGCTGGTTTGACGATGACGTCACACCGGCTCTTTTTAAGTCCGATCTTGAGCAGGGCGACGGCGATATCGTCGTCTGGATCAACTCGCCCGGCGGCGACTGTGTCGCAGCGGCACAGATCTACAACATGCTTATGGATTACAAGGGCAGCGTCACGGTCAAGGTCGACGGCCTCGCTGCGTCTGCGGCATCGGTCATCGCAATGGCAGGTACAAAGGTACTCATGTCGCCGGTGTCCATGATGATGATCCATAACCCGATCACGATCGCCATGGGCGACGCGGAGGAGATGGAGAAGGCGATCGATATGCTCGCCGAGGTGAAGGAGAGCATCATGAACGCCTACGAGATCAAGACTGGTCTCTCCCGCGCAAAGATCTCGCACCTCATGGATGCGGAGACGTGGATGAACGCGAACAGGGCGATGGAGCTCGGCTTTATAGACGGGATACTCTCCCGTGAGGAACAGGCGGAAGCTCCGGTGCAGCCGGAAGTCTCGGAGATGAGCTCGGAGGCAGCGGTCATGAACCGGCTCATGAGCAAGCTTGCGGAGAAATGCCGCATCGAAAAAGCGGTGAAAAAGCCTGCTGGCAGGAACGTAGCTGACCTCAAAAAGCAGCTCGAAACGATCAAGAAATTCATATAACACGGAGGAAAAAAGAATGACTATTACCGAAATGCGCGATAAGCGCAATAAGCTCGTGGCGGCGATGGACGCGTTCCTCGACACCCACGCAGACAAGAACGGCACTCTCTCCGAGGCGGATGACGCTACCTACAAGGGCATGGAGAGCGAGGTCGCTGCGATCACCGACTCGATCCACAGGCTGGAGCGCAGGGACGCGATCGAGGCAGAGCTCAATAAGCCTCAGTCGAAGCCGCTCACCGGAAAGCCCATGCAGGCGGAAAATGGTGAGAAGACCGGCCGAGCGTCGGATGAGTACAAGGCGGCTATGCTTCGTGCGCTGCGCACGAACTTCCGTCAGGTCAGCAACGTGCTGCAGGAAGGCGTGGACGCGGACGGCGGTTACCTCGTACCGGAAGAGTACGATTCCCGCCTGATCAGGAAGCTCACGGAAGAGAACGTCATCCGCAAGCTTGCGAACCACATCACCACTGCAGGCCAGCACAAGATCAATATCGCGGCGACTACGCCCGCGGCGGCATGGATCGACGAAGGCGGCGCCCTCACCTTCGGCGACGCAACCTTTGCCCAGATCAATCTCGACGCGCATAAGCTGCACGTCGCGGTCAAGGTTACGGAGGAACTGCTCTACGACAGCGCGTTCCCCCTCGAGAACTACATCATCGACGAGTTCGGCAAGGCGCTCGGCAACGCGGAAGAGGATGCGTTCATCAACGGCAACGGAACCGGCAGCCCCTCGGCATTCTCGCCGCGACCGGTGGTGCCGAAGTCGGCGTGACTGCTGCGGCGACGACTGCGATTACTGCGGATGAGATCATAAACCTGATCTACAGTCTGAAGCGCCCGTACAGGAAGAACGCGGTGTTCCTCATGAACGACGCGACGATTGCAATCGTCAGGAAGCTCAAGGACAACAACGGCGTGTACCTCTGGCAGCCCGCACTGACCGCAGGCGAACCGGACAGGCTCCTCGGTTATCCCGTCTACACCTCCCAGTACATGCCCACGGTCGCGGCAGGCAGCAAGTCCATCGTCTTCGGTGATCTGAGCTACTACGACATCGGTGATCGCGGCACTCGCTCTTTCGCGGAGCTGCGCGAGCTCTTTGCCGGTAACGGCATGATCGGCTTTGTAGCTAAGGAACGCGTCGACGGCAAGCTCGTTCTGCCCGAAGCAGTCAAGGTGCTTAAGCAGAAGAGCGCTTAAGGAAAGCGAGGCGGCAGTATGGATACTCTTTTGCAGAAGCTCAAGGCAAACCTCATATTGGAACATTCGGCTGACGATGCGCTGCTCGAGAGCTATCTTACTGCCGCCATCGCCTACGCGGAAAGCTACCAGCATATAGAGGAAGGTTACTACAGCGGGCACGATATGCCTGCTACAACGGAACAGGCCGTGATCATGCTCGCTTCCCATTTCTACGAATCCCGTGATGGCGCAACGGCGGGCTTCTTCGCGGATAATCCCAACGCGGCGCAGCAGGTGTGGAACACGGTCAATCTGCTCCTGCGCCTCGACCGGAGGTGGCAGGTATGAGCTTTGGAAGGATGAACCGCTTCGCCGAGCTGGTCGAGAAACAGAACGTAAAGGACGCGGAGGGCTTCACGGAAAAACAGGATGTGATCCTCGCGTCCTTCCGCGCCTATCGTGAAGGCAGACACGGATCCGTGCGGTGGGCGAACCTCGCGGCGTTTTCGGAAGCCACTGATCTGTTCCGGTTCAGAAAGATACCGGATGTGACAGTCGCGCCCGGTCAGGTGATCATCTGCGACGGAGACCGTTTCGCAGTCCTTTCCGTAGAAGACGTCAAGGGACGGAACATGTACGTAGAAGTGCTCGCGAAAAAGGTGGTGGCAAGCCGTGGCTAAAGTTGACGTGAAGATGCCGGAGGACTTCCTTGATCGGCTCACTCGACTCGGAGCGGCGCAGGATGAGATCGCGCAAAAGGTGCTCGAATCCGGTGCCGAGATCGTCGAAGCGAAGGTCAGAAGCAATCTTATCGCGGTCATAGGCAGGGATACGGCGTACCCGTCGCGCTCGACGGGCGAACTCGTATCGGCGCTCGGCATAACGCAGGTGCGCGTGAACAGGAACGGCGACTACGATATAAAGATCGGTTTTGCCGAGCCGCGTCCGGACGGTGAGAGCAACGCGAAGATCGCGAACACCATCGAGTACGGCAGGCACGGTCAGCCCGCTAAACCCTTCCTTGCGCCTGCAAAGGCAGCGTCGAAGAAGGCGTGCATCGAGGCTATGATCAGAAAGTTCGAAGAGGAAACCGGAAAGATATGACGATACTTGAGGAAATCAATCATCTGCTCACCGGCATGCACGTACCAGTCGAGACCGGCGTCTTCACGGATGAAGCGCCGGACACATACGTCGTGATCACTCCGCTTTCGGACGTCTTCGACCTGCACGCTGACAATGCACCCGGCATGGATGTGCAGGAGGTCCGGCTGTCTGTTTTCACAAAGGGCAGCTACACCGAACTTAAGAACCGGATCGTAAGGCGCCTACTGCAGGAAGGCTTCACAATAACGGACAGGCGCTACATCGGCTTTGAAACCGATACGCGCTATCATCACTATGCGGTCGATACCGCAAAAGCATACGAATACACAATGGAGGATACCCATGGCAACAATAGGTCTTGACAGGCTTTTCTATGCAAAGATCACGGAAGACGCGAACGGGAACGAAACCTACGGAACGCCTTCCGTTCTCGCAAAGGCAATGACGGCCGGCATAACGGTCGAACTGAATGAGGCCGCGCTGTACGCGGATGACGGACAGGCTGAGATCGTCAAGGAATTCAAATCGGGAACGCTCTCCCTCGGCGTGGATGATATCGGCGCACAGGCGGCGGGTGATCTCACCGGTACGGTGATCGACGCAAACGGCGTGGTCATCTCCACCTCGGAGGATGGAGGCGAACCCGTCGCGGTCGGTTTCCGTGCTAAAATGTCGAACGGCCTGTACCGCTATTACTGGCTGTACCGCGTCATCTTCGGCATACCCGCGACGAACCTAACTACGAAGGGCGACTCGATTACGTTCTCGACGCCCACGATCGAAGGTACGGTTATGAGACGCAACAGGCTCGACGCCTTCGGCAAGCACCCCTGGAAGGCGGAACTGACGGACGACGGCACCACAGGAAAGAAGTCCGTGATTGCGAACTGGTTCGAGTCCGTTTACGAGCCGGTCGGATCCGGCAACACCGTAGGAGGTAACAGCTGATGGATGAGCGCGGCACAGTAATCAATATCGGCGGCGAGGAATACGAACTCATTCTTACCACGAAGGCAACAAAGGAGATCGCAGCACGTTACGGTGGCCTTGAAAATCTCGGGGAAAAGCTCATGAAAGAGAAGAACTTCGAGATGGCGCTCGGTGAAGTGGTTTGGCTGATCACGCTCCTCGCGAACCAGTCGATTATGATCCACAACGTCAGGAACAGGGAAGATAAAAAGCCCTTGCTCACCGAGGATGATGTCGAGCTGCTGACCGTGCCCGCTGATCTCGCGGAATACAAGAGCGCGATCACTGAAGCGATGATGAAGGGCATGAAGCGGAACGTCGAAAGCGAGCCTGACTCAAAAAACGCGGAAGCGGCCGGATAAACGACGATGAGATGTTTATCCGGCTGTTGTATTACGGCCTCGCACATCTCCATCTGACGCAGACCGAAGTATGGCTCATGCCCTTCGGTCTGCTGCTCGATCTCTGGGAGTGCCATAAGCAGTACAACGGGCTGGCAAAGCCCAGGAGGGAGATGTTCATAGATGAAGTAATTCCGGAAGGCGTCTGATTACTCCGTTGCTCTTCACCGGCAAATGAGGTATAATACTGTAGCGGACATATTTACAATGTCAGTCATCAAGTTAAAAGGAGAGCAGCATCGTGGGTTTATTTGATTTTCTAACAGGCGGAAAGAAAAACAAGCAGAATGGCAGAAGTCAGTTTGCGTTCGCGGACAGCAGTTCAATCGATCCGGAAGAAAAACAATTCTATCAGCCGGACGACTACTATACGTTCTATGCTTTCCCGGGTACTGACTCAGCGCATAAGGTCATCACTTTTGAAGAAAGAAAGAAGATTTCCTTTCCTTCTAAAAGAGGACTGTATGTCGCGGAAATACTGCTTCTTGATTACTGCAGGCAAGGGAAGTACCCCAAGCCTACGGCTGGATATCCTGGATTGTGGTGGTTTGAGTATGGAATACGAGATGTCGGACACGCACTTGAATCATTAAAGAATAGGGGCTTTATTAAGTGGGCACCTAAAGTGAACAGCCTTCATACGCTAAAGGTTGATGAACTGAAGAGGATGCTTGAAACTGTCGGACTCCCTGCAAACGGTAAGAAAGAGGAACTGATAGAACGAGTTGCCGCGAACATTCCGGAGCAGCGACTTGTTATTCCCGGATACGTTGCAAAATACGAACTGACAGACTTAGGACGTAATGAATTGGAAGAGAATGGTTATGTTCCGTATATGCATAAACATTCCGAAAAAACAACCGATGACGATACGTTCGGAGAACCGTTCAATGTTTGGTCGATCAATAGACTGTTCAGAGGGGAGACCCCATCTGATTGGCGCACAGTTGTCGGTCAAATAGAAAAGCGCAAATTCGGCGTCGATACTGCCTCATCAAGTCATATCGACGGATCAAAGGAAAGCAAGAGCCGTGCGAGCCGTATTTCTGAAAGGGATGAGATGCGTGCTTTTCTTGCATCAAAGAAAAGGGAAATCCAAGAAGGTATCCATACTCCCGGCGACGGTTTTGCTGAAGAATCAAAAGGCATGATGTTAAGGTCAAAAGGCGATGACAAGGCAGCGCTTGTAATGTTCTATATCTCCATAGGAAAACGGTTCGACGCACCGGCGCTGTACCGTGAAACAGCTATACTGCTCAGAAAATACGGTATGCTCGAGGAGGAACTGAAAGTGGTCGAAGCGGGGATCCGCAATAGTGGACCATCGGATGACCTTCTTCATCGCAAAGAAAGAGTGACCGAACTCATAGAGAAAAACAAAGGAAAGAAATGATGCCAAGAGAGCCGTTCGCGGCTCTTTTCTTTTGCCCCGAAAGGGGCTTTTTCTATGCCATGAAGGAAGGAGGCGTTTTGATTGGCTGAGAATTTCGGACTGAAGATAGGTCTTGAAGGGGAAAAAGAGTTCAAAAAGGCTCTTGCCGACATAAACTCCTCCTTCAAGGTGCTGGGCAGCGAGATGAAGCTTGCAGCCTCGCAGTTCGATAAGAACGATCGCTCGGTCGAAGCTCTGACCAGCCGGAGCAGCGTCCTGAACCGTGAGATCGAGGAACAGAAAAAGAAGATCGAGGTGTTGCGCTCCGCTCTCGATAACGCTGCTACGTCCTTCGGCGAGAACGATAAGCGCACACAGTCGTGGCAGATCCAGCTCAATAACGCTGAAGCTGCGCTCAACGATATGGAGCGCGAACTCAGGCAGAACAACACCGAGCTCGACAATGCCGAAAAGGGCTTTGACGAAGCGGGCGGCGAGGCAAAGGATTTCGGCAAAGAGGTCGACAAGGCCGGAGATCAGTCGAAGGATGCCGGAAGTAAGCTCAAGAAGGTCGGCCAGATTGCAAAGGACGTCGGCAAGGCCATGGCTGCGGCAATCGCTGCTATCGGAACTGCTGCGATCGCAGCGGGCAAAAAGCTCTTCGATATGGCGACGGACGTTGCCGAAGCCGGTGACGCGATAGATAAGACCAGCCAGAAAGTCGGCATATCGGCTGAATCCTTCCAAGAGTGGGACTACGTCTTTAAGCGCTGCGGCGCGGACGTAAACGGCCTGCAGAACGGCATGAAGAAGCTGTCCGGCGTCATATCGGACGCTGCGGCGGGCTCGTCGTCAGCCTGCGAAAAGCTGGAGGCTGTCGGCCTGTCGATAGAGGACCTGAACGGCAAGAGTCAGGAAGAGCAGCTTTCGCTCGTCGTCGCGGCGCTGCAGGATATGGAGGCCGGGGCGGACAGAACCGCTGCGGCGAACGATCTTCTCGGCAAGTCGGCCGTCGACATGGCTGCCGTACTCAATATGACGGCGGCGGAAACGGCGGCGCTCAAGCAGGAAGCGCACGACTACGGCATGGTCATGAGCGGTGAAGCGGTCGCGGCTTCCGTTTCGTTCAAAGACTCCATGACGAAGCTCAAGGGCACCATGACCGGTCTTAAAAACAGCATGGTCGGCGAGCTCCTGCCCGGTATCACACAGATAATCGACGGGCTCAGCGACCTCGTCGCCGGAAACGACGAAGCCGGAGAAAAGCTCAAGGAAGGCGCGAAAAACGTAATCGGTTCTATTACGGATATGATCCCGCAGGTTACCACGCTGATACTTACGATCGCGCAGGCCGTACTCGAAAGCGCACCGGCGATAATCGCGGCGCTGGCAGAAGGCATAATCGGCGCGATTCCGGAGCTCATTCCCGTGGTGATGCAGGTCATCCTGCAGATCGTATCGACGCTTTTAGATCTCCTGCCGCAGATCATTCAGGCCGGTATGGAGGTCATCGCTTCGCTCATCCTCGGCATAGCGGAGGCGCTGCCGACGCTGATACCGCAGATAGTTGCGGTCGTGCTGCAGATCGTCCAGACGCTGATAGACACCCTGCCGATGATCCTCGACGCGGCGCTTCAGCTGATCGTGGCGCTGGCACAGGGCATACTCGACGCGATCCCCGTGCTGATCGCGGCGCTTCCGGACGTGATCGTGGCGATAGTCGACTTTCTGATCGACTCCATCCCGCAGATAATCGAAGCGGGAATACAGCTGCTGACGGCGCTTATCGGAGCGCTGCCGGAGATAATCGCGGCAATCGTCGCGGCGATACCCAAGATAATCAGCGGAATAATCAACGCGGTTCTGAACGCGATCCCGCTGATCATTCAGGCCGGTATCGATCTTCTCCTCTCCCTGATTGGAGCGCTTCCGCAGATCATAACGGAGATCGTAAAGGCGATCCCGCAGATAATCGACGGTATCGTCGAAGGCGTACTCGGAAACCTCGATAAGATCATTCAGGCGGGCGTCGATCTGTTCCTCGCGCTGATCACGAACCTGCCGCAGATCATAGTCGAGATCGTGAAGGCGATCCCGCAGATAGTTGTGGCGATCGTCGAAGGTTTCGGCAATCTGCTCTACAAGATCGTCGAGGTAGGCGCGAATCTCGTAAAGGGCCTCTGGGAAGGCATAAAGAGCCTTGCATCGTGGATCTGGGACAAGGTCTCCGGCTGGGCGAGCGATCTGTGGAACGGCATACTCGATTTCTTCGGGATACACTCGCCGTCCAAGAAGTTCGCCTGGATCGGTGAGATGATGGTCGAAGGTCTCGCCGGCTCAATCGAGGATAACGGCGATGACGCGATCAGGGCGGCGGAAGACCTGAGCGAAGGGATCGACGATGTAATGCAGGACGTATCGAAGAGCATGACTGAGGGCGTACCGGCGAAGTTCAATATAAAGGGCAGCGTGTCCGGCGTGAAGGATCCGATCGTAGGCGGCAACGGCCTGCAGCTTCAGCTGTCGATCGCCACGTTCAACAACTATTCGAGCGAGGATATCGAGCAGCTGACGAACGAGATCATGGCGACAGCAGGAGCGTTCATTCGCAGACAGAGGGAGGTGTTCGCGTGAGCGGCAGCAGAGTGACAGACAGCTATTTCGAGTATAACGGTGTCCGGTCGACTGAGATGGGGCTCCGGATAGAGAACAGGGACATATTCGGAGCTCCGGCTTTCGATAAATCGTTCATAACGATACCCGGAAGAGACGGCGAGCTGATAAGCTCGAACAGGCGGTTCCCGAACGTGCAGATAGTGTACACGGTCTTCCTTCCGGCGGCGAACCTTTCCGATCTCATGGCGAAGATGACGGCGGTCAAGTCGTGGCTGTACGCTGAGCCGGACAGGTACCACGTGCTTCGGGACAGCAACGATACCGAGGCGTTCAGGAAGGGCGTCATAAACGCACAGCTCGACGTCGCGGAGGAAGTGCACAGGATAGGCAGATTCACAATCTCCTTCTCCTGTCTGCCGTACAGGTATCTCAACAGCGGTTCGACGGCGAACACGTTCTCGGCACCGATGCCGTTCATGAACCCTTCGCCGTTCACAGCAAAACCGCTCATACGGATCCAGTGTACCGGACGCACGGCTACGCTGAAGCTCATGAACGGCAGGCAGGAAAAGACATGGACGATCGAAGGCGTGAACGGACTGATCGAAATCGACAGCGAAGAAATGACCATGACGAAGGGCGACGAACCCGTAAACGATAAGGTTACCGGCGACGGTTTCCCGCTTCTGAAGAGCGGAGCGACAACGGTCAGCTTCTCCGGAGCCGTCTCGTCCGTCGAAGTGACACCGAGGTGGGTGGTTCTGTGATACCGGTACTGTACGATGAAGAAGCGACGCGTTTCGACACCTTCGGCCTCGGCGCACTGAAGGACTGCACGTCCTGCGGCGTCACGGAGGAAAGGAACGGCGCATACGAGCTGACCATGAAGTATCCGGTCAACGGAAAACTGTACCCGGAGCTTACGAACGGACGGCTGATCAAGGCGAAGCCGAACGAAACGTCGTCCGATCAGCTGTTCCGCATATACCGCGTAACGACTCCGCTCATGGGGCAGGTCACGGTCTACGCGGCGCACGTTTCATATGATCTCTCCGCGATCGCGGTCATTCCGTGGAGCGAGAGCGCTGTATCCGCTCCACAGGCGATGTCGCGGCTGTTCTCGAATACGGCGACTATGTGCCGGTTCACCTGCGAAACGGACTACGACACGGAGAAGGCGTTTTCGGTAACGAAGCCGCAAAGCGTTCGCGCCTGTCTCGGCGGCGTCGCGGGAAGCATGCTCGACGTGTGGGGCGGCGAATTCGAGTGGGATAATTTCCACGTTCTGCTGCATAAGCACAGGGGCGGCGATACCGGCATCGTCGTCGAGTATGGCAAGAACATGACGAAGCTCGACCACGACGCGGACGCTTCGGACGTCTATACCGATCTGTATCCGTATGCCGTATACACGGACGAAGAAGGGAACGATACGCTCGTCACGATACCCGGTCGACTGATCACGGACGGATTCATTCCCGTGGATGCGCGGAGACGGACGCTGATCAAGGACTTCACGGATCAGTTCGAGTTCGGCGCGGTCATAACACCGGAGGCGCTGCAGCAGAAAGCGGAGAGCTGGATGGAGCGGAACCCGATCGGCAGGACGGAGGCGGTCATTACGGTAGCGTTCGAGCCGCTCCGGTCACGGCCGGACTATTCGGACGTGCTGGAGCACGTTTCGCTCTGCGATACCGTCACGATAAGGCATACCGAGCTCGGCATATCCACAAAGACGAAGGTGATCAGGACCGTCTACGATACACTCGCCGAGAAGTACGTATCGGTCGACCTCGGCAAGGCGCGGCAGACGCTCATGACGAACGTGAACTCGCTTACGCTGGAGGCGGCGTCGATCATTCGCACGATATTCCGCATACCCGGCTTCATAACCCCGATCATGCACGAAATGGGCGGCAGGATCGACGACATTAACGCCAAGAAGATGTACCGGCTGGTGATAAGCTCCTCGAACGGGAACATCTTCAAGAACAGCGATATTTCGACAACACTTACGGCGACGGTCTTTTCATGGGACGAAGACGTGACGGATGAGCTTGATCCTAACCAGTTCGTCTGGACAAGGGTGTCGGATGACGAAGATGCCGACGTTATCTGGAATCACGATCATTTCGGCGGAACGAAATCGATCGAGATCACGGCGGATGACGTGCAGCACAGGGCGACGTTCTTCTGCGATCTGATCGATCCCGTTACAAGACACAGCTTACTCGGCTAAAAGAACAGGAGGAAAGAATGAGCAGAGCTCAAGGCCAATTCACAATTATCGATTACAACGACGCGCTGACGCTGACGGGATACATCGGCTCGAATCACCCGAAGACGCAGATGTATAACCCGGACAACGGGAGCTATACCCCGAACTGGGCAACAACGAACCTCGTGCTTACGCCTTCACTTTACGTTATCGGCGACACGGCTGATCAGATCACAAGCGCGAACGTCACCTCGGTCAAGTGGTATCAGGGCACTTCAACCACGGCGATCACGTCGGGCGGAAACTATACGCTGTCCGGCGCGAAGAGCCATATACTGACGGTCAAGGCGAACATCATGGCCGGTCTTGCAGGCGTGGACTTCAAGTGCGTAATAACCTACAAGGATCCGTCGACGAACCTGTCGATCACGCACCCGCTGAGCATCTCCTTCGGCCGCGTGGTGAACGGCTCCGGTATCGTCGATCTCCTCGTGACCACACCGAGCGGCAACGTGTTCAAGAACACGCTCGTACCGTCGCTTACGGCAAAGGCGGAGCTCTGGCGCGGCAGCACGGTCGACACCACGAACGTCACGTACAAGTGGGCGATCATGGACCCGTCGGTCACATCGAGCTCTTCGGCCGGTTACGACGCGGACTTCGGAACCGGCTGGCGAAAGCTGACCGATACCTCCGGCATGTACTCCGGCACGACTACGGCGACGCTCACAATCTACGCTCAGGCGGTCGACAGCTATGCTGTGATCAGGTGCAGCGCAAAGGACACGGACAGCGCGTCTGCGACGTATAACTCGAAGTTCTATGACGTAGCCACGTTCATAGACAACTCGGATCCTATTCAGATCGTAATCGAATCGACCGGCGGCGATATCTTTAAAAACGGTCAGGGCTCAACGACGCTGACGGCGAACGTCTATCAGGCGGGCAGTGTGCTCGACACTGTCGGAAACGGAACGTATACGTGGACGAAGTACGACAAGGACGGCAACATCGATACGTCCTGGGGCACGGGCGGAATGAAGACCGGCAAGACGCTCGCCGTGTCGAATACCGACGTTGACACGAAAGCGACGTTCGTCGTGGTCGTGGAGATCTGACGGAGGTGTGGCTATGCGGTCGATGGCGCAGTTCTGCATAAAGGATCTACATGACGCGACGCCCTCCGAAACGGCCCCCGAAAACCCGATCACCGGTCAGATATGGATCGACGTTTCCTCTTCGCCCCCAGTGGCAAAGGTGTGGAACGGAACGGAGTGGGAAGCGCAGAACGAATCGGCAAAACTCCGTGAAGCCGTCGAGCTTCTCATACTGAAGAATACCGAGTTCCGCGAACGCATTGCGGAGCTCGACGCGTATTCTGGCGCGGAGAACGACAGCATCTGCGCTCTGAACGACAGGATGGAACTCATTGAAAGGTACGTTCAGGAACTCGCGGAGCTCGTCGCCGCGAATGACGTTTCAGGCGTCGAGCGTGAGGTCACGGCGATACGCGGAACCGGCATGAACGAGATCGCGAATTCGTCCGGTCTGAACGGTCTGTCCGGTTGGGAGACGTTCGGCGGAGTGGACATAGACAGAAGCATCGAAACGCGGCTGAATACTTCGTCCGGCGCCTGCTTCATGCTCGGCGAACGGATGCAGCTCCTGAAAAGAGTGACGGGACTTGTCACGGACGCACCGTATGCGCTGGCCTTCCGGATAAAGCGTACAGCGAACGCGTCGTTTGTTGCGTCACTCGTAACAGGCGGAAACATAGTGCATCGCATCGACAGCATGAAGGCGAACATCTGGACTACGGTTGAATACGTTTTCGACTGCGCACCGGACGGAACGATAGAGATAAACATCGAGGGAATTGCCGGTGACGTGTTCGTCGGCGATTTCGTTCTGACGCTCGGAAACAGGCCGCGTGCATGGACGCCTCATCCGCTCGAAACATATACGGACTGCAGGCGGATAGACGATACCGGCATTACGCTGAACTCCGGAAACGAACGGAGTGTATCGATCACGCATTCGCGCATATCCGTCGCAAGCGGCAGCGCGGAAGGCTTCGCGGCGGACGCTGCCGGCATGCGGACGAAGAACGCTGCCGTGAGCGGAACTGTCATGCACGGCAAGCTGATGGTCATGCCGTGTGATCCCGCGTCTGGCGGCGCGGATATCTATCTGCTCGATTAGGAGGTGAGTCATGGCTCTGTCAGGAAGTTTTTCTTCATTCCCCGTTGTCGATCTCGGACTGTACTGCACGTGGACGGCCGAGCAGAACGCGGCGGACAATTATTCCGATCTCACGCTCAGAGTGTATCTCCAATACCGGACGCTGAACATCGGGCAGATAACAGGAAGCACGATCTCGATCAACGGCGTAACCGAGACGTTCGCAACGCCCGCGATACACGATACGACGGGCGGCATGAAGACGCGCCTTGTGAAGACGAAGACGGTACGCATCCAGCATGACGAAGGCGGCTTCAAGACTTCGGTCGCGCTCGCGGCGAACTGGCCATGTGACATAGCGCTTCACGGGACGACGGTTGCGGCGATCACGGCTTCGGATAACGTCACGCTCGATCCGATCGACCGGAAAGGTCCTTCGATCACACTCGCTGTAGAGAGTGCGTCGGAGACCGGCGTGACGCTGAAAGCTGCGGCAAACGCTGCGTGCGATACGTGGAAATATGAGATTGACGACTCCGGCACGTGGATGGCAATCGCAGGCGACGGAACGGATGTGACGTTCACAGTCAGCGGTCTGTCGGTCGATCGCGGCTACTATTTCCGAGTAAAGGCGCGAAAGAAGCTCAATCATGTCGAGGGCACTTCCGCTCAGATCGGCGTCACGACAACGAACGTATCGAAGCTGAACAGCAGCGCGATCATAACGGCGGACGCGGCAACGGTGCGTTTCAACGTCAACGTGACGGTGAACAACAGCTTGTGCACGCATAAGATCGAGATTCTGAAGGACTCGACGGCAGTCGTAACGGTTTCATCGCTGTCGTGGACGCAGGGCACGTCCAGCAGGACGGTTACGCTCAGCGCACGGCAGAAATCGGATCTGCAGGCCGCGATGTCCGAAGTAAAGCGAATGCCGGTAACGGTACGTCTGACTTCGTACAAAGGGAGTACGCAGATGGGATCCCCGACCACGGTCGATACGGAGGCGATGACGACTTCGTCGAACTCGGCCCCGACGCTCGAAGGGATGACGCTCACGGATGAGGATCAGTACACCTCGATGATGACGCACGAAGAGGTTTTCGTGCAGCACACCTCGCAGCTCCTCGTTACGCCCGGAAGGGCAGCGGCAAGGAACGGAGCGGTAATAACCAAGTACGCGGTCTACTGCGGGAGTAAATACGTCGAGTGCACCGACGCAAGGAATCCGCTCATGATCGGCTCGATCGAAGAGAGCGGAAACGTGGAGGTGCGGCTGATCGTCACCGACTCACGCGGCTACACGGCAACTCTATCACAGATGATAACGGTTCTGCCGCTCACCGATCCGGAACTGACTGCCTTTTCGCTCGTCCGCGATACGACGGATGCAACGAATGTGAACATGGATTTCACAGGCACGATCTGTTCGGCGGTCTGCGGAAGCGAGATGAACGGTATCACGTACATACAGTACCGGATGAAGCAAACGAACACGGACACATACGGCGAATACGTTAGCCTGCTGCGCGACATTACGCTTACGGGGACGGACTTCTCGCTTGAAGACTATGTGATCGATCGCGTCGATGATGACAAGTCATACGATCTGCATCTGCAGGTCATAGACAACTTCGGAAGGCAGCTTGATCATTACGCGATCATACCGAAAGCGAAACCCGTCGTCGCGCTCAGGGACGGCATGGTCGGAATAAACAAAGCTGAACCGAGTGTCGCGCTCGACGTCGATGGCGGCGCGTCGTTCACGGGCGAAGTCAAGGCGGCGTCGTTCCTGGGATCGGTCGCACCCGCAAACCTCGCGTCAGCGGTCACGGTGTCAAAGGGCGGAACCGGTTCGACCACGGCAGCAGGTGCGAGGTCAAGCCTCGGAATAAAGGGCACATCGCTGTATAACAGCACGCTCACCACGGGCAGCACCACCTTCAGTTATTCGAGCTATAACGCCTACGCGATCATAGGAACGACGGCGGGATCGACCGTGCGCTGCGCGATCCTCGTTCCTAAAGTCGCGCTGACTACGACTGCCGTGACGTACTGCATCTCGGACGGAACAGCTCGGCAGGAGTTCACACTCAAGTATTCGGGCTCGACGGTCACGCTCACGATGGGAACGGGCGGCGGTTCGATACTGAGGATCATCGGAATCAACTAACATACAGGAGGCAACAAATGAAAGAATTCTGGATCACCGTACAGGTGGTTTTCTCGGCCGTCGGCGGCTGGCTCGGATGGTTCCTTGGCGGCTGCGACGGCCTTCTCTATGCGCTGATCGCGTTCGTTGTAATCGACTATATCACCGGCGTCATGTGCGCGGTCGTGGATAAGAGGCTGTCGAGCGCGGTCGGCTTCAAGGGCATCTTTAAGAAGATCCTGATCTTCGCTCTCGTCGGCATAGGGCACATACTCGATACCTACGTGATCGGAACCGGTGCGGTGCTGCGGACGGCAATCATCTTTTTCTACATGTCGAACGAAGGCGTATCACTGCTTGAAAACGCTGCCCACCTCGGCCTGCCTGTGCCGAAGAAGCTGAAGGCGGTGCTGGAGCAACTGCATAACAGAGCGGAAGCGGAGCCGGAGCAGCCGGTGCTTCCCGAAAACGAAGATGAAACGGAGGATGACGATAATGGAGAGGAAGAATAACCTCAGGGAATTCCTTGATTACCTGCACGAGCAGGTGAGGAACCATTCGATCTACGTCTGGGGCGCCCAGGGACAGACCGGCCCCACGATCACCGAGGCGTGGATCCGGTCCAGAGAGACGAATGAAACGAACTTCCAGCGTGCGCTCGCATTCTGGCGCAAGCAGGTCGAAGCCGGCTACGGCGACGTGCTCCGTGCCTTCGACTGCAGCGGGCTCGGCATGTACTGGCTGCAGAACGTGAAGAGCTTTCTCGCGTACGATCACAACGCGAACAATCTGTATAACAAGTGCACGAAGATCACGAAGGATCAGCTCCGCGTCGGCGATTTCGTATTCAAGCTCGACAAGAACGGCAAGGCTACGCACATCGGCTACGTCGCGGATACCGATTTGAACGTAATCGAGGCGAAAGGCCGCGACTACGGCGTGGTCAGGATGCCGCTCTCTGGCAACAGCTGGAACGGCTTTGGCCGTCCGCCTTTCTGGACGGAAGCGGAGGTCGCGGAATGCGAGGGCAAGTACATCTTCACCCGCGTGCTCAAGTGGGGGCGCATCGGCGATGATGTCTGCGAACTGAAGAAGCTCCTCGCGGCTAACGGCTTCGGCGGCCTTAACGTGAAGAACCGGAACTACTTCGGCTCGACTCGCGATACCGTCAAAGCCTTCCAGAGAGCAAAAGGCCTGACCGTTGACGGCAAGGCCGGACCGCAGACGATCACCGCGCTCGGAGGTTTTTATATGGCGTAATAATACTGTGACCCGTCGAAGGCATCTTCGGCGGGTCCTTTTTTATTCTGATCAGAACATATTCTTAATAATCGTTGATGCGGTGTTTTTTCCTTCGCGATGGTCGCTCGGCGTTTTTGAAACTGTTACTCTATACCTTCCATCGCCGTAATAAGTGAGTTTATAATGCTTCCCTTCCTCAGAAATGATAAAGCCCATATCTCTCAGAGCCTGACGCAAGGGACCGGACATCCCTCTTTGGTCTTTGAAGAGAAGCTTTATGTCGGCAGCACGTTTCACTAACAATTCTTCATAATTGTTTTTGCTGATAATATCGGATAAAACATCGCTCCTGCGCGTTTTTGCCGCGGAATTCTTAAGTGCTTCACTAAGTATACCCAGGATCATATCTTTGATTTCACCCTGGAACAACTCGTCTTCATCACCAAAGTATATTACAGGCACCGCTTCGGAAGAATCAAGTTTAGCCTTCAGCCCCTGGTTCTCATACATTAGCGCATCATTTGCTTTGGTAAGCTGGGATACCTGGCATCTCAGTTCTTCGATTTCTTCAGCGGCAGAAGAAAGCAGTTCATCAGTATCGTAATATGCTTTTTCTGTTGCCATCTCAGCAGCAATACGTTCTTCCTTTTGAGTGCGGTACCTGTCGCGAAGCAAAGCGTTGTTTACTCCGGACCAGGTATGAAGCGGATCGACCATTTGAGAATTGCTGTACTGGATAACGCTTCTGATCACTTTTTCCATCAGAATATCATCGCTGCCTTCATATTGACGGTAAAGATGTTTCTTGTGAGGGAATGCTTTGCCCGGATAATAGATACCTATCGCACCATAATACTCGTTCTGATTCTGACAGGCGTTCCGTATTTTTGTGTTGAGACGATTCTCATTCTGAACCAGAACATGTGCAACGCCTTTTAAACGGCTTGCTATCCACCTGACGTTTACAGGGTCTTCGTTGTTGAAGGTCTTAGAAACATAGACAACCGGCAACCTATAGTTGGAATTTCCGTTAATCACGTCAGCAAGAAGCGACAGGTTCCCTTCGTCAATAACTGTTGGCCGATTTGAAACCGGGAGATTGCCATCATCGGACAGATACCCGCGCTCAATGAGCAGTGAGATAAAATGAGGTGTAGAGAATTTTGAATCAATAGTCAGAGCAGATTCCAGATAACTGCGATCAAGTCTGACGGACATCTCCATGCTGTTGAAGTTCATTACATAATCGGTATCCCAAACGGCACCATCCGGCTCCGTTTTTTCATAGCGGATAGCTATTATGTTCTGATTTCGGTATTCTTCAATATCAAGCCATAGATCGTCGCTGCCGTAGCGAATATTACGCTCTCCGTTCCATACGATACCCGAAATAACGTTTTCCGGATGCGGGCTGCCCTGATTCCATTCAATTGCAAGTTGAATGAAATCATCTTTTTCCATATTACTGTTGATCTTTAAAACAGTTGAAAACAAAAGCATACGTTACTCCTTATTATTCGTCTTCCTTCTTCGGAAAAAGTATAAACAGATTATAAATGGTGCATATCTGCCTTGTCAAGAATACTGCTGAGATATGATGAAGAACGTCGGATGAAAGCAGAATGAATTCGCTGCATCAGAAAACAGAAACAATCAAGATTCTTTATAGGGCTTAACGGAATCCCGGATTGAACGATATCAGCCGGAGTTCTATTTCACCGATACCCTCAATTCAGCTACAGGTTTTCTGTTTAACCGTGAGGAGAAGGATCCTCGGAAACGGAGGTGTCATTATGACAGAAAAACAGAAACAGATTATCACCCGAATGAGAGCGCAGGGCGCCGGCTACACCACAGTAGCTGCCGCGACCGGTCTGACGAAGGACTGCGTGAGGGCGTGGTGCAGAAGACACGGTATGGGCGGATTCGCAAAAAAGAGCGCCGCGACGGAAACCGCGCCGGGAGTCTGCCGCAACTGCGGTGAGAAGTTCGATATCGTTCCCGGACGAAAGCCGAGAAAATTCTGCTGCGACGAGTGCCGCGTGGAGTGGTGGAACAGCCATCCGGAGATGGTCAGAAGAAAAGCCGTCTATACATTCGTCTGCCCCGTGTGCGGACGCGAGTTCACGGCATACGGCAATGCGGGCAGGAAATACTGCTCCCGCGCTTGTTACATAAAGGACAGATTTGAGGAGGAGCGGGCATGAGCGGAGACCGGCTGCGTGATGAAATGCTGTACCGAGCCGCCCTGTCGATGCTCAAAACGATGAAGGAACGGGACCTGATAACCGAAGAGGAGTTTTTGAGAGCGGACGCTGATCTCACAGCTGAATTCGACCCGTATTTAGGGCGGTTATTCACGGAAAAGACTTGATTTTTCAGGCGTTCAGAGTGATATATGGACACATGAAAAGGAGGTGATTTTTCTTGAAAACCATTGAGAAAATCGAAAGAGTAAGGCGCGATCTTCCGAAGCGGAAAAGGGTCGCGGCATACGCGAGGGTATCCATGGAATCCGAGCGTATGCGGCATTCGCTCTCAGCGCAGGTCAGTTACTACAGTGACCTTATCCAGAAGAACCCGGAGTGGGAATACGCCGGGGTCTACGCCGACTACGGCATATCGGCCACGGGAGTAAAGGACAGAAGCGGCTTTAAGCGTCTGATAGAGGACTGTGAAAAAGGACTCGTGGACATAATCATGACCAAGAGCATCTCGCGCTTTGCGAGGAACACGGTCGACCTTCTGAACACGGTCCGGAGGCTTAAGGAGATAGGCATCGAGATCCGCTTCGAGAAGGAAGGCATAAACTCATCGAGCGGTGACGGAGAGGTTATGCTCACTCTCCTCGCCTCGTTCGCGCAGGAGGAGAGCCGTTCCATCTCCGAGAACTGCAAGTGGGGCATCCGGAAGATGTACGAAGAGGGAAAGCCTCGCCGGGGCCGTATCTACGGCTACAGGGTGAAGCACGGCGAATACGTCATACAGGAGTATGAAGCCGAGGTGGTGAGAAGGATATTCCGTATGTTTCTCGACGGCGATTCCTGTTATATCATCAGCGAGAAACTCGCCAAAGAGGGGATCCGTTCCTACGCAGGCAAGAGGATCTCCGGAGAGGTGATCTCCTGCATGATACGGCAGGAGAAGTACACCGGATGCACTCTCTGCCAGAAACTGTTCGTTTCAGATCCGCTGACGAAAAAAGAAGTGAAGAACAACGGAGAGCTGCCTATGTATTTCATCGAGGACACCCATCCGGCGATAATCTCTCGGGAGACCTTCGCAGCAGCGCAGGAGGAATTCGCTGCACGATACGGCGTGGAGATTGTAAACGGCATAGCACAGAGAGCAAGTTATTTATTTCACAAGAAAGGCGCGGGGCCGCACCCGCCGCACCGCCCTCCCTTCTGGTCTGAAGAACGCAGAAAGTCCCACTCCGAATACTTCAGAACAAGAGAGTCTGGAATCTGCCGCTACGATTTCTCTCATTTCATCGAGTGCGAGAACTGCGGAGGGCATCTTCAGGCTTCACTCAAGCACTACGTCGACGGCTCGACGGAAGTCGGCTGGGTGGACGTCGAACATACGCAGCGCAACAGAGAGGCACCGAGGTGCCTTGTTCCGAGAGACAGTGCGCTGAAGCGGCAGATTACGGAATTCCTCGGATGGGAAGAGTTCGACGCCGACATGATGTTCGAGGAACTCAGCCTGATCACTATCAACGTCGACGTGATCACCCTTCATTACAAGAACGGCGGCTCAGGCAGCTTCCGCTACATCCCGCCGAAACAGATACACAGAAAAAGGACGGTGACTGAGTAATGGCTATTGTAACTAAGATCCCCGCCACCGTGACGAAGACGCTTTCTTCGCCGGCGGCGCAGGTCAGGAAAAGACGGGTTGCCGGATACGCGAGAGTTTCCACCGACCACGACGACCAGTTCACGTCATACGAGGCTCAAATCGATTACTACACGAACTACATCAAAAGCAGGGACGACTGGGAGTTCGTATCCGTCTATACGGACGAGGGAATATCCGGCACCAACACGAAGCGCCGCGAAGGATTTAAAAAAATGATAGCAGACGCCCTTGCCGGTCGTATCGACCTGATCGTGACCAAGAGCGTCAGCCGCTTCGCCCGCAACACGGTCGACAGCCTTACGACGATACGGCAGCTGAAGGAGCACGGCACCGAGGTCTATTTTGAAAAAGAAAACATATGGACTTTCGACGGCAAAGGCGAACTGCTAATCACGATAATGTCCTCACTTGCCCAGGAGGAAAGCCGCTCGATCTCGGACAACGTCACTTGGGGACAGAGAAAACGTTTCGCTGACGGCAAGGTCACGGTTCCCTTCGGCAGATTCCTCGGTTACGACAGGGGACCCGACGGAGAGCTTATCGTCAACCCTGAGCAGGCTGAAACGGTCAGGCGGATTTACGGGCTGTTCCTGATGGGCAATTCGGCGTTCCGCATTGCCCGCATTCTCACAGAGGATGGAATTCCCACTCCGGCAGGAAAAAAGGTGTGGAATCCGAGCAGCATAATAAGCATACTCACAAACGAAAAATACAAGGGTGACGCGCTTCTGCAGAAGACGTTTACGGCTGATTATCTCACGAAGAAGATCGTTCCCAATACAGGCGAGATCCCCCAGTACTACGTCAAGGGTAACCATGAAGCAATAATACCCCCTGACACCTTTGACCTTGTGCAGACTTTGATTGCTGAAAGAAAACCCGGAAAAAACCGCCGGAGCAGTGTGAACATTTTCTCAAGCAGGATAAAGTGCGGTGACTGCGGGAGCTGGTACGGCTCGAAGGTATGGCATTCCACCGATAAATACCGAAGGGTCGTATGGCAGTGCAATCACAGGTTCGACGGCGAAAAATGCTCCACTCCGGTATTGACGGAGCAGGATATAAAGGACCGGTTTCTCACGGCCGCCAACAGAGCCATAAAAGACAAGGAAAAGCTTATAGCCGTATGTGAAAGAAGCATCCTCCGCCAACTTGACACGGAGAAGCTTTCGACGGAGCTCGCCGGTCTTGAAACTGAGATGAGCGTAACGGCCGCGCTTCTTGAGGACTGCATCCGGGAGAACGCGCGCAAAGCTCTTGACCAGGCTGAATACAACAGACGCTACGACGCCATAGCCGAGCGTTTCGACAAAGCGAAAGAACGTCATTCCGAGGTGGAAAGCCTGATTTTCGAGCGAACTTCAAGGAGAACGCAAATAGAGGCTTACCTTCGCGACCTGCGGAACCGACCGGTTCTTGAAACCTTTCGCGACGAGGACTGGCTTTCTATGGTCGACTGCATGACCGTTTACAGCAAGGACGATATCCGGGTGACCTTCAAGGATGGCACTGAAATCCAGGCATGACTTTCAAAAAACAAACGCCTCTGAACCGCAACGGTCCGGAGGTGTTTCTCTATAAAAAAAGGCGCGAATCCGCCAATCGGAAAATGTACTCCCTCTGAGAAAAATGTCCCCTCTTGATCAAGCAGCAGAGGAATAACTAAATGGTATCATTCTCGGTGTCAAGATTTCAATCTTCACGGCATACTTGAGAGCCTTGTGAATGTTGGC
>ULUR01021966.1_pt1 | contig 43208 bp, 29 predicted proteins | sample 1958651 | NCBI WGS metagenome assembly ULUR01 (sample SAMEA4835764, study PRJEB28245) | human gut metagenome | biome: gut microbiome; material: fecal sample | place: Denmark | collected 2008 | reverse complement strand
ACGCTTTTGGAGGCGACCACCCCAGTCAAACTACCCACCAAGCAATGTCCTCCAACTAGGAGTTAGAATCCAAACAAATAAAGGGCCGTATTTCAACGGCGGCTCCACAAATACTGGCGTACCTGCTTCAATGCCTCCGGCCTATCCTACACATCACGTGCCCAGATCCAATGCTAAGCTATAGTAAAGGTTCACGGGGTCTTTTCGTCCCATCGCGGGTAATCGGCATCTTCACCGATACTACAATTTCACTGGGCTCACGGTTGAGACAGCGTCCAGATCATTACACCATTCGTGCAGGTCGGAACTTACCCGACAAGGAATTTCGCTACCTTAGGACCGTTATAGTTACGGCCGCCGTTTACCGGGGCTTCAATTCAAGGCTTCTCTTGCGATGACCTCTCCTCTTAACCTTCCGGCACCGGGCAGGTGTCAGGCTGTATACCTCTTCTTTCGAATTCGCACAGCCCTGTGTTTTTGGTAAACAGTTGCCTGGACCGATTCGCTGCGCCCTCCCCTCACTGGGGTAGGGACCCTTTGTCCCGAAGTTACAGGGTCAATTTGCCTAGTTCCTTAACCGTGACTCACCCAAGCGCCTTAGTATATTCTACCCGACCACGTGTGTCCGTTTCGGTACGGGTGCCGCATGTGTTATGCGTAGCGGATTTTCTCGGCAGCACGCTTACCCGCGCTATTGGCTTGTCCCGAAGGACGCGCCATACTCTCAGGTTCGGATCTCCCGGCGGATTTGCCTGCCGGAATCTACTCCTACACCCTTCAACCACCTATTCCGTCAGGTGGCGGCGGTGTCACTCCTGCGTCCCCGCGTCACCACATGCGGCAGTAACGGAATCTTTACCGTTTCTGCCATCGGCTACGCCGTTAGGCTGTGCCTTAGGGCCCGACTTACCCTGATCCGATTAGCGTTGATCAGGAAACCTTGGTCTTTCGGCGAGGGGGTTTCCCGCCCCCTTTATCGTTACTTATACCTACATTTGCTTTTCCATAAGCTCCAGCCCTCCTCACGGAAGACATTCAACGCCGATGGAATGCTCCCCTACCGATCGTATTGATCCCGAGTCTTCGGCAAACCACTTAATACCCGATTATTATCCACGCCCGGTTCCTCGACTAGTGAGCTGTTACGCACTCTTTAAATGAATGGCTGCTTCCAAGCCAACATCCTAGCTGTCTCTGCAACCGGACTTCGTTAGACTAACTTAGTGGTTATTTCGGGGCCTTAGACGACGGTCTGGATTGTTCTCCTCTCGGGCGCGGACCTTAGCACCCACGCCCTCACTCCTGTACTTTGGCAATACCAGCATTCGGAGTTTGTCAAGACTTGATAGGCGGTGAAGCCCTCGCGTCTTATCAGTCGCTCTACCTCTGGTCTGGAACGTACAAGGCTGCACCTAAATGCATTTCGGGGAGTACGAGCTATCTCCGAGTTTGATTGGCCTTTCACCCCTACCCTCACCTCATCCGGAAGCTTTTCAACGCTTATCGGTTCGGACCTCCATCCGGCGTTACCCGGACTTCATCCTGGACAAGGGTAGATCACACGGTTTCGCGTCTGCCGCCGCGGACTGGACGCCCTGTTCAGACTCGCTTTCGCTTCGGCTGCGGGAATCATTTCCCTTAACCTTGCCGGCGACGGCAACTCGTAGGTTCATTATGCAAAAGGCACGCCGTCACAGCTTGATGCTGCTCCGACCGCTTGTAGGCGTACGGTTTCAGGGACTATTTCAACCTCCTGTTCGGAGTGCTTTTCACCTTTCCCTCACGGTACTGGTTCACTATCGGTCTCTCGGGAGTATTTAGCCTTGCCGGATGGTCCCGGCTGATTCGCGCAGGATTTCACGTGTCCCGCGTTACTCAGGATACTGCTACGCTTCCTATGGCTTCGCGTACCGGACTATCACCGTCTATGGTCGCTCTTTCCAGAGCGTTCCGCTCGCCATCGTTCATGCGATGCCGCAGTCCTACAACCCCCGTCCTGCCGTAACAGGGCGGGTTTGGGCTCTTCCCCGTTCGCTCGCCACTACTGGGGGAATCATTGTTATTTTCTTTTCCTGCAGGTACTAAGATGTTTCAGTTCCCTGCGTTAGCCTCCCGCTGTGCGGGATGATGTCCCTTCAGGACACCGGGTTGTCCCATTCGGATATCCGCGGATCAAAGGTTGCTTGCACCTCCCCGCGGCTTGTCGCAGCTTGCCACGTCCTTCATCGCCTCCGAGAGCCTAGGCATCCACCGTACGCCCTTATCTATTTCCGTAATATACTTTCTTCCGTCAGCAAACGGAAGGGCGTATCTTCAAAACCTTCTCTTCGTTCGTTAGTTTGTCCATCATGTCACAGACCGCATTGTCCTTTCGGACTTACGTGGAGAATAACGGATTCGAACCGTTGACCCCCTGCTTGCAAAGCAGGTGCTCTAGCCAGCTGAGCTAATCCCCCTTCACCGGTAGTCCCAGGCAGATTTGAACTGCCGACCTCTACATTATCAGTGTAGCGCTCTAACCAACTGAGCTATAGGACTGACTTGTAATGCCTCGTTCTCAACTCACCGTACTTACCTGTGCCGTACGGATCATTCTCCTCTTTACAGCATATATATCTTTTCGACACGCAGGAACCGAAAACGGCACAAGCACCATACCGCTCCAGAAAGGAGGTGTTCCAGCCGCACCTTCCGGTACGGCTACCTTGTTACGACTTAGCCCCAATCACCGGCTTTACCCTAGGGCGCCCCTTGCGGTTACGCACTTCAGGCACCGCCGGCTTTCATGGCTTGACGGGCGGTGTGTACAAGGCCCGGGAACGTATTCACCGCGCCGTGGCTGATGCGCGATTACTAGCGAATCCAGCTTCGTGGAGTCGGGTTGCAGACTCCAGTCCGTACTGAGGGAGGGTTTGGGGATTGGCGTCCCGTCGCCGGGTAGCAGCCCTCTGTGACCTCCCATTGTAACACGTGTGTAGCCCCGGACGTAAGGGCCGTGCTGATTTGACGTCATCCCCACCTTCCTCACACCTTGCGGTGGCAGTGCCCCCAGAGTGCCCAGCTTTACCTGATGGCAACTGGCGGGAGGGGTTGCGCTCGTTATGGCACTTAAGCCGACACCTCACGGCACGAGCTGACGACAACCATGCAGCACCTCCATGCCTGCCATTGCTGGAAGCCCCATCTCTGAGGCAGTCAGGCACAGTTCAAGCCCGGGTAAGGTTCCTCGCGTATCATCGAATTAAACCACATGTTCCTCCGCTTGTGCGGGCCCCCGTCAATTCCTTTGAGTTTCACCGTTGCCGGCGTACTCCCCAGGTGGGATACTTAACGCTTTCGCTTGGCCGCCGACCGTGTATCGCCGACAGCGAGTATCCATCGTTTACCGTGCGGACTACCAGGGTATCTAATCCTGTTCGATACCCGCACCTTCGAGCCTCAACGTCAGTCCAGGCCTGGCAAGCTGCCTTCGCAATCGGGGTTCTTCGTGATATCTAAGCATTTCACCGCTACACCACGAATTCCGCCTGCCTCGACCGAACTCAAGCACGCCAGTTTCAACTGCAATTCCAAGGTTGAGCCCCGAACTTTCACAGCTGACTTGACATGCCGTCTGCGCTCCCTTTAAACCCAATAAATCCGGATAACGCCTGCATCCTCCGTATTACCGCGGCTGCTGGCACGGAGTTAGCCGATGCTTATTCATGCGGTACCTGCAATAAGGTACACGTACCTCACGTTAATCCCGCATAAAAGAAGTTTACAACCCGTAGGGCCGTCATCCTTCACGCTACTTGGCTGGTTCAGCCTCACGGCCATTGACCAATATTCCTCACTGCTGCCTCCCGTAGGAGTTTGGACCGTGTCTCAGTTCCAATGTGGGGGACCTTCCTCTCAGAACCCCTATCCATCGTCGGCTAGGTGGGCCGTTACCCCGCCTACTACCTAATGGAACGCACCCCCCTCCCGTACCGTAAATACTTTAGTCAGGTTTACATGCGAACTCCTGACATCATCGGGTATTAATCTCCCTTTCGGAAGGCTATCCCCGTGTACGGGGCAGGTTGGATACGCGTTACTCACCCGTGCGCCGGTCGCCATCGTATCCGGCAAGCCGGATACATGCTGCCCCTCGACTTGCATGTGTTAAGCCTGTAGCTAGCGTTCATCCTGAGCCAGGATCAAACTCTTCATTGTAAAATATCCTTGTTCTTTTTATTATTCTGAATTTCAGGGTATGGGTTTTCTTTTTTTCATCACGGCTCCTATATACATTTATTATATATACAACAGGAAGCCACTCCTAAAGAAACCGTCGCTTGTACTACTTTTTCGTCTCCTGCATATCTAAAGAATTTCAATGACCTCTCTGTCTTTTCCTTTCCGCGTCGTTTTCAGCGGAAAAGCGTTGCAAAGGTAAGCACTTTTTTTCATTCCACCAAAACTTTTTTCAAGTTTTTTTCGGGGAGGTTTTTCGGGGCGGTCGGACCGCGGCACGAAGGATACCACCCGAAGCGGGGGAAAGATGCCAGCCTTTCATCGTTCAGAGGCTTTCGCTCCCGAAAGCGGGTGCAAAAGTACGCACTTTATCCGATTCCGCAACACACTCCACACACTTTTTTTCATCTTTTTTTGATATTCGTGGAAAATATGCTGTAAAACAGGGTTTTACAACGGAAAATTTTTTGGAAGGGGGCAAGCGAAGGAGGAAAAACCGCACATCTATATATACGGGCGTACGCGGTTACATTTATTTATGCGGCACAAACACGGCGAAATTTCTACCCGAAAGGACGAAAATTTCTATTCGGAGCGTTGCCTGTCCCATGCGGTAGGAACAGGCAACGCTTCGGCTTGCGTTTTTTGGGGCGGGAAAACAGGGCTAAAACAACATCCGCAACACGGTTTTTTCTATTGAAAATTAGCGTTACTCTTTTGTTTTTTCCGCTGAAAAGCGTATTTTTGCTTAATAACATTTAATATATCAAACGATGAAAGAGTTTTTACGGAGCATGTTGGCTACCATAGCAGGGATTATTGTAGTCGGATTCATTTTTTTTATACTAAGTCTTTTCACGATAACCGGATTTATCGCGATGTCAGAGTCTGAAACGACAGTTCGTGAAAATTCTATATTCTTACTTGACCTGACAGGAAACGTTTCGGAACGTTATCAGCAAAACCCGTTGGACCAAATTTTAGGCGAAAAACAAACGACCTACGGACTGGATGATATTTTATCTTCCATCAAAAAGGCAAAGGAAAACGAAAACATAAAAGGTATTTACCTGAATGCCGGAGCCTATAATTGCTCTACCGCATCGTTACAGGCAATACGTAACGCATTGGTGGATTTTAAAGAAAGCGGGAAATTTATAGTGGCATACAGCGGAATGTATACCCAATCGGCATACTACATTGCCAGTGTTGCCGATAAAATTATAGTAAACCCTTCGGGAAACATTATGTGGCACGGATTATCGGCACAAACCATGTTTTTTACGGATCTGCTGAAAAAAGTAGGCATCGAGATGCAAATATTCAGAGTAGGTACATACAAATCTGCCGTAGAACCTTTTACGGAAACTGCAATGAGCCAAGCAAACCGTGAACAAACTCAGGCTTTTGTATCTTCTTTGTGGGGACAGTTTGTAACAGACGTATCGGCTTCGCGCAACCTGACACCCGAAAGACTCAACGAGCTGGCAGACCTGAACATGGATTTCCAGCCGGCTGAAACTTACATTGAAAACGGACTGGCAGACACGCTCATGTATAAAGACGGTGTATTAACGTATCTGAAAAAATTGACCGACTGTAAAGAAGACCAAGAACTTTCTGTTCTGACTTTAAACGACATGACCAATGTGAAACGCAATACGCCCAAAGACAAAAGCGGGAACATCATAGCCGTATATTACGCCTACGGGGAGATAGACAGCCAAGCAGACATTGCCTACGATGAAGGTATCAACTCGGAGAAAGTAATAAAAGACTTACGCAAACTGCGTGAAAACAAGGATGTCAAGGCGGTGGTACTGCGTGTAAACTCACCCGGAGGAAGCGCATACGCTTCTGAACAAATCTGGCGCGAAGTATCTCTGCTGAAAGAAGAAAAGCCTGTTATTGTTTCGATGGGTGACTATGCGGCTTCGGGCGGTTATTACATCTCATGTGCAGCCACACAGATAGTAGCCGAACCAACAACGCTAACAGGCTCTATCGGTATCTTCGGAATGTTTCCGGACGTATCGAAGTTAGTCAACGACAAACTTGATATACATATTGACGGAGTAAAGACGAACCAACTGTCTGATATAGGCATTATTAACCGCCCCTTCAACCCGGAAGAACAGGCATTGATACAGAACATGGTAAACGAAGGGTATGAACTGTTTACCAAACGCTGTGCCGACGGTCGAAACATTCCGATAGAAGAACTCAAGAAGATAGCAGAGGGACGTGTATGGACCGGAGCCATGGCCAAAGAATTAAACTTGGTAGACGAACTGGGCGGACTGGACAAGGCCATCGCAATAGCAGCAGACACGGCGAATGTAGAGAATTATACCATCCTGTCTTACCCCGCAAAAGAAGATATATTTACCAGTTTGCTGAACATCAACGGCGAGCGTTACATAAAGAGCAAAGTAAAAAATTTGCTCGGCAATTACGGAAACGCTTTCATGTGGATGAATCATGCAGCCGAAGCAGATCGCCTGCAAGCACGTATGCCGTTTGAATATCAAATAAAATAACCGGGACTTCTTTTATGAATCGACAAAAAGTCCGGATATATTATGCTTTGCTGCCTTTTGCTTTCTTATACGGTATCGGGGTAAGAATCAGAAACAAACTTTTCGATTTGGGTATTCTGAAATCAAGAAGTTTTCCCGTTCCGGTTATCTGCATCGGAAATTTGAGCGTGGGGGGAACCGGGAAAACCCCTCATACGGAATACTTAATACGGCTATTGAACGAAAAATTCAAGATAGCCGTACTGAGCCGAGGGTATAAGCGGACATCGAAAGGATTTGTGCTTTACCAAGACCGCACTACGATGGCAGACATTGGAGACGAACCTTTTCAGATGGCACGCAAGTTTCCGAACATTTATGTGGCGGTAGACCGTAACCGGTGTCATGGCATCGAGCAACTCATGAATATGTCTGCAACCTCCGACGCAGAAGTTATCATTTTAGACGATGCTTACCAACACCGTTACGTCACACCGGGGCTGTCTATCTTGCTGACCGATTATAACCGGCTGATTTTTCGGGATAAACTGCTTCCGGCAGGACGCCTGCGCGAGCCTGTAAAAGAGAAAAAAAGAGCCGATATCATTATCGTAACCAAATGTCCCGACTCTTTAAGTAAAGAAGAAGCCAAAGCGTTGCAAAACCGGATAGCTCCGCTCAGTAACCAAAAGTTGTATTTTACGAAATTCGTTTACGAAGAATTACAACCCTTTGTATCCGGTAAGCCACGGCTACGCATCGAATCGCTGAAAACCGATGAAAGCATCATCGTAGTGACAGGCATTGCCTCCCCTGCCCCGCTTATCCGGAAATTATCGGCTTATACGCCATACGTATATCCGGTTACATTCGGCGATCACCATGCTTTCAGCGCAACCGATATTGCCCGCATCCAACAAGCTTTCGACCGCTGCAAGACAGACAAAAGGATGATTGTTACAACCGAAAAAGACGCAGCGCGCCTCACCAATCATCCCAACTTGACGGAAACTTTAAAAAACAACCTTTACATACTCCCCATAAAAGTGGAGTTTTTAGACGAAGACAAACAATTATTTAACAATCAAATTATCGAGTATGTTAGAAAAAATCCAAGAAACAGCAAATTTCTTAAGAAGTAAGATGCACACCCAGCCCGAAACCGCCATCATCTTAGGTACAGGTTTGGGAAGTTTGGTACACGAAATCACCGACGCTTACGAAATAAGCTACAAAGACATTCCCAATTTTCCTATCTCAACCGTGGAGGGACATAGCGGGAAACTGATCTTCGGGAAATTAGGTAACAAAGACATCATGGCAATGCAAGGACGTTTTCACTTCTACGAGGGTTACTCGATGCAAGAAGTAACTTTCCCCGTCCGCGTAATGCGCGAACTCGGTATCAAAACCTTATTCGTATCGAATGCGGCCGGAGGTATGAACCCTGATTTTTCTATCGGCGACCTGATGATTATTACCGATCATATCAACTTCTTCCCGGAACACCCGCTGCGCGGAAAGAACATCGAATACGGCCCACGATTCCCGGACATGAGCGAAGCCTACTCGAAAGAACTCATCAACAAGGCTCTTCAGATAGCCGAAGAGAAAGGCATCAACGTGCAGCAAGGCATCTATATCGGTACGCAAGGACCCACTTTTGAAACTCCTGCCGAATATAAGATGTTCCACATTTTAGGGGCAGACGCAGTGGGTATGTCTACCGTACCCGAAGTTATCGTTGCCAACCACTGTGGCATCAAGGTATTCGGCATTTCAGTCATCACCGACTTGGGTGTGGAAGGAAAAATAGTAGAGGTATCTCATGAGGAAGTACAAAAAGCCGCTGACGCTGCCCAACCGAAAATGACAACAATCATGCGAGAACTTATCAACAGATCATAAATTATGCACGAAGGAAATAGAACAGAAATCTCAACCTTAGGGGAGTTCGGGCTTATCAAACACCTCACTCAGGATATCACGCTGCAAAACAATGAGAGCAAATACGGGGTAGGTGACGATGCTGCCGTATTGGAATTCGCAGAGAAACAGGTACTGGTAACCACAGACCTGCTGATGGAAGGGGTTCATTTCGACTTGGTATACACTCCGCTGAAACATCTGGGCTATAAGTCGGCAATGGTTAATTTCTCTGATATCTATGCGATGAACGGAACCCCGAAACAGATTACCATATCGCTGGCTGTTTCGAAACGTTTCTGCATTGAAGACTTAGAGGATTTTTACGAAGGAGTAAAGCTCGCCTGCCAGTTGCATCAGGTAGACATTGTAGGCGGAGACACCACTTCTTCGGTTACGGGGCTGGCAATTTCGATAACCTGTATCGGCGAAGCTGACAAAGACAAGGTGGTTTATCGGAACGGGGCCAAAGAGACCGACCTGATTTGCGTAAGCGGAGATTTGGGTGCGGCGTATATGGGGCTTCAGCTCATGGAACGTGAGAAAGCTGTGTTTCAGGGAGAAAAAGATGTTCAGCCGGATTTTGCCGGAAAGGAATACCTGCTGGAACGCTTTTTGAAGCCCGAAGCCCGAAAAGACATCATAGAGGCTTTAGGCAAGGCAGGCATCAAACCTACTGCCATGATGGATATATCGGACGGATTGTCTTCGGAACTGATGCACATTTGTTCACAGAGCCATACGGGATGCCGCATTTACGAAGACCGTATCCCAATAGACTATCAAACGGCTGTGATGGCAGAGGAATTTAACATGAATCTTACGACATGCGCCCTAAACGGCGGCGAAGATTATGAACTTCTGTTTACCGTTCCGCTAACAGACCACGAAAAGGTATCTCAGATAAAGGACGTGAAAGTTATCGGGCACATCACCAAACCGGAGCTGGGCAATGTCTTGATTACCCGCGACGGCAATGAATTGGAGATTAAAGCGCAGGGCTGGAATCCTTTACAGAAATAATAGCTGTCAAATAAAACGAGGCTACTTCGGGAATGAAGCAGCCTCGCTTTTATTAACGGACAATGTTACTTGGATATGTATCAGGCATTGTTACACGTTTCCAAATTTCATGTTGCCAAGAATCTATTTTATTACCATCCGCATCTTTGGTTAGGTAATACTTGACATACATTAAATCGCCATCATCTTCTAACGTAAAATACATTTCATTAATCTGCCCGTTCAACTGAGGCAGGTGAATGTTTCTCGTCACATACTCGTTATACACTTTACCGTCTTTCACGTCATACGTACCATAACCGATAACAACGGCTCCGGTCTGCATCATGACAACATTAGTAAAGCAACCGTCTTCGGAAAGAATTTTCAAAGAGTTACTGGTCTTTAACTCACCGGGAATATCGGGAGAAGCAGAACTGTAAAAACACATTTGCCATACGCCGCTCAAATTTATCGGCCTTTTTTCTTGAATATCCTGAGCTGCCAAGCTACCGACAGCAGTAAGCAACATCGCTGCTAACAGGAAAAAATGACGGACTTTCATAATATTGCTTTTTGGTTTACAATCCAATCGAGTTGATATTCAAATATAAGCATTTATTTTGAAAGCTCGCTACTTTTATTACTATTTTTTCAAAGAGCCTGTTTAAATCGTTTTCAAACGCTGCTGTAAGGCATAAAAAATTCTACCCATAGGACAGCCGTGTCCTATGGGTAGAATTAAGTAACTCATCCGCTTGCGATACCCTACACTAACGGTAGTGTTTTTCAATGCATACGGAGGGTGAATATCTTCCTTTATCAGGAAACAATAAAGTCCTGAGTATTAAAACTCTGCATTACGCGGGGTACGCGGGAAAGGTATTACGTCGCGGATATTCGCCATACCGGTAACGAACAGCAACAGACGCTCGAATCCCAAGCCGAATCCTGAATGAGGACATGAGCCGTACTTACGTGTATCCAGATACCACCACATGTCTTTCATCGGAATATTCAATTCCTGAATGCGAGTCAGCAGTTTGTTGTAGTCTGCCTCACGTTCCGAACCGCCGATGATTTCTCCGATTTTCGGGAACAAGACATCCATGGCGCGTACAGTCTTTCCGTCATCGTTCTGCTTCATGTAGAATGCCTTGATTTCTTTCGGGTAGTCGGTCAGGATTACCGGACGTTTGAAATGGTCTTCTACCAAGTAACGTTCATGTTCCGAAGCCAAATCCACTCCCCAATATACAGGGAATTCAAACTTATGTCCGTTGGCTACGGCTTCTTCCAGTATTTTAATTCCTTCCGTGTAAGGCAGGCGTACAAAGGTCTCTTTCAATACACCTTGCAGGCGTTCAATCAAACCTTTGTCGAACATATCGTTCAGGAATTTCACATCGTCGTAACAGTTGTCTAATGCCCACTGTACACAATATTTAATGAATTCCTCTGCCAAATCCATGTTATCGTTGATGTCGTTAAACGCAACCTCAGGTTCTATCATCCAGAACTCAGCCAAGTGACGGGGCGTGTTCGAGTTTTCGGCGCGGAATGTAGGACCAAATGTATAGATGGCTCCCAATGCCGTTGCTGCCAGCTCTCCTTCCAACTGACCGGATACCGTCAGGCTGGTTTGTTTTCCGAAGAAATCGTCGTCGTAGATAATCGAACCGTTTTCGTTCTTTTTCAAATCGTAAAGGTTCATCGTAGTAACCTGAAACATCTGACCTGCTCCTTCACAGTCCGACGCCGTGATAATCGGTGTGTGGAAATAGAAGAAACCACGGTCATGGAAGAACTTATGGATGGCAATAGCCATGTTATGACGGATACGGAATACGGCTCCGAAGGTGTTGGTACGCGGACGAAGATGTGCTATTTCGCGAAGAAATTCCATAGAATGTCCTTTCTTCTGAAGCGGATACGTGTTGTCACATACTCCGAGCACCTCGATGGTGCGTGCCTGAATTTCGCAAGCCTGTCCTGCTCCTACCGATTCTACCAACTCGCCGTTCACGCTCAGACACGAACCGGTAGTAATCTGTTTCAACAGTTCCTCATCAAAGTTTGCAAGATCTACTACAACCTGCACATTATTTATAGTAGAACCGTCATTCAGGGCAATAAAGTTTACTTGTTTGCTGCCACGGCGGGTACGAACCCATCCTTTTACGTTGACCATGCTGCCGAAGTCGCGGCGTTTCAGCAGGTCAACAATTTTTGTTCTACGAATTGTTTCCATTTCAAGTTTATTTTTATCAATTATTCAAAAGACCCCATGCGGAGTATGTTGACTTCTTTTTCGGTGAGGTAACGCCAGTCGCCCCGACGCAATCCCTTTTTGGTAAGTCCGGCAAAATAAACGCGGTCGAGCTTCACCACACGATATCCCAGCGATTCAAAGATACGGCGGACGATACGGTTCTTACCTGAGTGAATCTCGATACCTACTTGTGATTTGTCTGTATCCGAAGCATAGCTTACGGCATCGGCATGGATTTCGCCATCGTCGAGCGTAATTCCGGCAACAATCTTATCAAGGTCTGCCTTCGTTACGTTTTTATCACAATATACATGATAGATTTTCTTTTTCAAGAACTTCGGGTGAGTCAGCTTAGAAGCCAAATCGCCATCGTTTGTGAGCAGCAGCACACCAGTAGTATTGCGGTCGAGACGGCCTACCGGGTAGATGCGTTCCTTACAAGCTCCTTTTACCAAATCCATCACGGTTTTACGTTCTTGCGGGTCATCGGAGGTAGTCACACAGTCTTTAGGCTTATTAAGCAGCACATACACCTTACGTTCGATAGATACAGGCTGATCGTGGAACTTCACTTCGTCGGTACGTTTGATTTTGGTTCCCAGTTCTGTTACCACTTCACCGTTTACCGATACCACACCTGCGGTGATATATTCGTCTGCTTCACGACGCGAACAGATACCTGCGTTAGCCAAAAACTTGTTCAAACGTATCGGTTCGTTCGGGTCGGTCAGTATATCTTTATATTCTATCTGTTTCTTCTTGCTGTACTTGGCGTTCGGGTTATAATCGGCAGTACGCGGACGATATCCTCCTTGCGGGCGACCATAACCTCCTTGATTTTCATTGTTGAACCGCGGACGATACTGCGGACGATAGCCGTTATCGTTTTGCTGTCCGCTGTTATAACGCGGGCGATACGGGCGTTGTTCTCCACCTTCCGCATTGTTAAAGCGCGGACGGTACGGACGTTGCTCTCCACCTTCCGCATTATTATAACGCGGACGATACGGGCGTTCGCCGTAATTGCGCTGCTGACGGTTTTCGCCGTCGTTGTTGTTAAAGCGCGGATTATACGAAGAACGATACGGACGCTCATTTCTGTCGTTGTTGTAATTCGGGCGACGTCCGTAGCTTCCGCCTTCATAACGATTGTTTCTGTTATAACCTTCTCTGTTGTTGTAAGACTTGTAACCATCACGGTTAGAACGGCTGTATCCGCCTTCCTGTCTGTTCTCTTTTTCTTCCATAATCTTTTTACTGTTTAGTTTTTATTTATCATCCCCCTCTCGGGGTAAATCATTTTATTACATGCCTGTATAGTTATGCGGCGTAATCGCACGCAGTTCTTTTTTTATTTCTTCGCTAACGTTCAGTGTTTCGATAAATTCTTTGATAGATGCTTCGTTGATGGCTTGGTTAGTCCGAGTAAGCGCTTTCAGTGCTTCATACGGATGCGGGTAAGCCTCGCGGCGCAGAATGGTTTGAATGGCCTCTGCCACCACGCTCCAGCAGTTGTCTAAGTCTTCGTAAATCTTATGCTCGTTCAGCAACAGTTTGCCCAGTCCTTTCAGCGAACTCTGAATGGCAATCAAGGTATGCCCGAACGGAACGCCTACATTGCGCAATACAGTCGAGTCGGTCAAATCGCGCTGCAAACGAGACACCGGCAGCTTGGTTGACAAATGTTCAAGAATGGCATTTGCCACACCCAAGTTTCCTTCAGCATTTTCAAAGTCGATAGGATTTACTTTATGAGGCATTGCGCTTGAGCCTACTTCACCTGCTTTAATCTTCTGTTTGAAATATTCCATCGAAATATATTGCCAGAAGTCGCGGTTCATGTCTATCATGATGGTATTGATACGCTTCATGGCATCGAATATGGCTCCCAAATTGTCGTAATTCGAAATCTGAGTGGTATATTCTTCGCGTTCCAAGCCCAATTTCTCGGCTACAAACTTATTACCGAATGCTTTCCAGTCGTATGCCGGATAAGCCACATGATGGGCGTTGTAGTTACCCGTTGCCCCACCGAATTTTGCGGTAATCGGACAAGCTTTCAACACTGCCAACTGGCGGTTCAAGCGGTATGCGAACACCATGATTTCTTTTCCCAAGCGAGTGGGAGAAGCCGGCTGTCCGTGAGTTTTAGCCAACATAGGAATATCTTTCCACTCTTCGGCATAAGCCGTAAGCTGGTCTATCAGCTTCTGAAGCTGCGGATAATACACTTCTTCCAACGCATCTTTTATCGACAAGGGTACAGAAGTATTATTGATATCCTGCGAAGTGAGTCCGAAATGGATAAACTCTTTATAAGCCTCCAGTCCGCCCAACTTGTCGAACTGCTCTTTTATGAAATACTCCACAGCCTTTACGTCGTGGTTCGTCACGCTCTCTATTTCTTTGATGCGCGCTGCATCGGCTTCCGAGAAGTTGCGGTAAATGTCGCGCAACTGCTCAAAGCGAGCGCAATCCAACCCTTGCAGTTGCGGCAACGGCAACTCGCAAAGTGCGATAAAATATTCTATTTCTACTCGCACGCGGTATTTAATCAGTGCATATTCTGAAAAATAGGCAGCCAAAGCTCCCGCTTTGCCCCTGTATCGTCCGTCGATGGGAGATACGGCAGTGAGTAAATCAAGTTCCATCATATTTTTAAGATTTGATATCTGTATAACCTCGTAAATTTTAGGTTACAAAGGTAATGCTTTTTCCTGATTTGACAGGACTTGCGGCCGAAACTTTAGTATTTATTTCATGAATATTCCCTATTTTCCAATCCGTGTGGCGCACTGTCGAAAAATTCGCGCCGAAGCGAATAACGGAACGGGATATTTTGTAATTTTGCCCCCGAAACAATTAACTGAGAAAGAATATGGAATTACCGAAAGACCCCATGATGTTGTTCAGCGTGGTAAACATGAAGCTGCGCGACTTTTATCCTTCGCTCGACGCGCTGTGTGAAGACCTCCATGTGAGTAAAGACGACATTGTCAGCCGCCTGAAAGAAGCTGGTTTTGAGTATAACCCCGAACAAAACAAGTTCTGGTAAACGGACGTCGGCCCTACCCACACTCTCCCCTCACCGCCCTTGCCGTCAGACACTGCGGACTTCATTTGAAAAAATCTTTCCTCCGGCGAAAAAATCGGCTCAAAGCGCCCAACCTATTTCTTTTCCGATTATATTTGTAACAAACATAAAAAGCGGAAACATCATGAAAGTAGCGATTATAGGAGCAGGCAACATGGGCGGAGCCATCGCACGCGGACTGGCTAACGGCCATTACATCAAGGCGGAAGAAATCACTGTATCTAACCCCAGCCAGCCTAAGCTGGACCTACTGAAAGCAGAGCATCCCCATATTCATATTACAAACAGCAACAAGGAGGCTGCCGAAGGAGCAGACATTGTAATTATTGCCGTAAAACCGTGGAAAGTGGAAGAAGTATTGAAGCCTCTGCGCCTGCGCCAGCCGCAAATACTGGTATCGGTGGCAGCAGGACTTACATTCGAAAACCTTGCCCACTTCGTCGACCCCGAAATGCCGATATTCCGCGTTATCCCCAACACGGCAATAGCTGAGTGTGCAAGCATGACGCCCATCGCGGCACGTAACGCATCAGACGAACAGATAAAAATGATGATTGACCTGTTCAACGAAATGGGACTTGCCATTCTGATTGAAGAAAAACAATTTGCTGCAGCCACGGCACTTACTTCTTGCGGTATCGCTTACGTATTAAAATATGTACAGGCAGCCATGCAAGCGGGTGTGGAAATGGGGATTCGCCCTAACGACGCAATGAAAATGGTAGCCCAAACCGTAGAAGGGGCTGCACAGTTATTGCTGAAAAACGAACATACACACCCCGTACTGGAAATCGAGAAAGTAACTACACCGGGCGGAATTACCATCAAAGGAGTAAACGCGCTGGAGCATGAAGGCTTTACTTCTGCCGTCATCAAGGCACTGAAAGCAAGCGTATAACTTTATTAACCGTCGACTATGAAACGCAATATTCTCATAACAATGGGCATCCTCATCTTGGTAGGATTTGCCGTACAAGGAATTTTCGGAGCTGTGGCAGGAATATTTGTCGCTTCTATTATCGGAGTCGTATACGGAGCGATGAAACGAGATAAACTACTCGTAAAGTGGTCTTCCATAGCACTGGTTATCACAATTCTCTGTGTTATCCTTTTCTATGTAGGGCTGATAAATTCTGATATGTGAAATATACCCAAAAACGCTACCGTTAGCGTTATGCATTTCATGCGGATGCGTTGACCATTTCTATGGGTAGAGTTGACCGGTTCTACCCATAGAATTTTTCATGCTTCCGCCCTATCTGTAAAACGCTTAAAACAAGAACATTATAAATTTACGGACACTCCCTGCATTCTTAGAAGCTGTTTTGAATTTATCGTGCGATGATTTGGGATGAGTTTTTGAGGCATTTTCGCTTCTGTGATGAGGAAGATAGCGGGCTATCTGACGAAGAACAGGAGCGAAAAGGACCAAAAAATCGCCCAAAGCACACACGAAAACGAACACATCAAGCCAAGAAAAACTTTTTGGAGAAATTCAAAACAGCTTCTCAGCATAGGAAAAGCAAGTTTTTATCTGAAAGAAACAAAAAAACGGATAAAGACTTGCTTTTTTCAATGCTATAATATATATTTGTAATATTCAAATAATACAATATATGATTAAATTTATATTAGATTACTCAAACGGAACTCCCATCTATCGCCAAATCATCGACCAGATACGGTTTGGGATAGCTTCCGGTCAGTTGAAAGTAGGTGAACAACTCCCTACTGTAAGAGCCCTTGCCGTCGAACTGAAGGTTAATCTGAACACGGTGTCTAAAGCCTACAAGGAACTGGAGATTAAAAACATCCTCACTACCCAACAAGGTTCGGGGACGTTTATCAATCAAGCAGACCATGTAATTCAAGAAGGAGAGCGCGAAAACAAATTGAAAGAAATCTGCTCTCAGTTCTCATCTGTGGCGTTAAGCTACGGATTCAGCATCGAAGAAATTATCCGTGAACTAAAAAGCATCAAGAACTTTAAAACCTTATAACTATGAATGTGAATGTAAAAAACAAAGGATGGGCCAACCCCATCTCCATTTCCGTATTGGTAATTCCCGCCCTCATCCTGTTTGCCCTGCACAGCCTGATGGTTATCAACTCGATTGTGGCACTGTCCGGAATCTTGGTATTCGGTTTGCTGTCTGCGTCTATCCGCGTAGCCGACCAATGGGAACGCGCTGTAGTGCTCCGCATGGGTAAATTCAATGGACTGAAAGGACCCGGCCCGTTTTTCATCGTGCCGATTATCGACCAAATATCAGCATACATCGACCAGCGTGTAAGAGTCAGCGCGTTTAAAGCCGAACAAACATTGACTAAAGACACCGTACCGGTCAACGTGGATGCCGTAGTATACTGGACGGTCTGGGATGTGGAAAAAGCAGCCTTAGAGGTACAAGAGTACCAGAAGGCTATTGAGCACATCGCCCAAACCGGACTGAGAGACACGATAGGCAAACACGAACTCGCCACTCTGCTGCAAGAGCGTGACAAAATAGCGGAAGACTTGCAACAGGTTTTAGACAACAATACCAATCCGTGGGGCATTACCTGCCAGACAGTAGGTATTAAGGATATCGCCATCCCTGAAGACTTGGCAGAGGCTATGAGTAAAGAGGCACAGGCGGAACGCGAACGCAGAGCCCGTGTGATTTTGGGTACTGCCGAAACAGAGATTGCCGAGAAGTTTGCACAAGCCAGTAAAGAATATACCGACAATCCGGTGGCGCTCCATCTGCGAGGCATGAATATGTTGTTCGAAGGACTCAAGGAAAAAGGTTCGATGGTTATCGTACCCAGCTCGGCGTTAGACACCATGAACTTGGGAGCAATGGGCGGATTGGTTTCACTCGCCAAGATGAATGAAAAGACGACTGAAAAGTCTGCCGAACCTGTGCAAGCCAGCGAGTAAGCACGATCGACTTTACAGCGCCGTTCTGCTGCCCCTTACGGCAGAACGGATATGCTTTCACCTGAAGATACGGAACGGCCCTTAAAATGAATAACCAAAACCAAAGTAAGGGAATATATCAGGAGATCGGTCTATGGCGTGCTGCCCTTTAAAGCTGAAAGATGGGTTCAAGCCCACTCTGAACAGGAATCCGCCTGCCGACTGGTATCTGTAACCGATGTCCGAAAAAAAGTAGTACGCAAATCTCTTTTGCGAAAATGATCGGATTTCCACGTCTCCCGACGGAGTGTCCCACATATAGACTTCTTCCCATTTATAGAATCCGGGACTCACTCCCAAGCCCAACTCAAATTTATGTTTTTTCTTTCCGATAAGGTAGTTCACCCCTACGGGGAAAAATACACCCTTGTTCAAAGCTCCATCAGAGAACAATGATTCTAAGGATTGATAGTATGCCACTCCTACCCTATATCCCCAGTTAGAACCGGACTTCACCCTCGAATCGTAAGAAACTCCGATTGTAGTGGAAGCTCCCAGCAGTTCAAGATAAATACTTTTATTCTTTTTTTGGGCTACCGAATCACTCTTTTGAGCAAACCCCACTGAAACACACAGTGCCAATAAAACAAATAAACATCCTTTTTTTATCATAATTATAGTCGATTTAAACGTTATAAAGTTACGCCAAATAGCTGACAACGCCATTGGTAAAACCTGTTTAACATCTTGTAAACCGACTATATAATATTCTGATTATCAGGCTATGAAAGAAAGAAAAACTTGTAACATGATATTTATGCCTTGTAACCGACTATCATACCACGCGACTTGCCCGTATCCCGACCTGTATTTCCGGGTGATGCTTACAAATGTTACTTCACAAATCCTTTCTTCGCCCACTTCAAACTATTCCAACGCTTCACGAAGATAATGGCACGGATATTTTCATCCAACAGAAAAGCACACCACATACCTACCAATCCCCATCCCATGTGGATGCCGAACAGATAGCTGAACCCGACCGATACCGTCCACTGAACAATCAGCCCGACATAGAAAGGATAATTCACATCACCTGCCGAGCGCAACGCATTGGTGGCATAAATATTTACGGCACGCCCGATTTCCACTACTACATCCACAATCAAGATTGTGACGCCAAGTCGGATGATTTCTTCGTTATCAGTCAGCCAACTGAAGATAGCATGACCGCATATCGCCCAAATGCAAGACAGAATTAATGACACAAGGATAGAAAGCCTCATCACGTATTTGCCCAAGAGATAAGCAGCGCGAATTTTTTTCTGCCCTACCAGATGTCCGATGCTGATTGCTCCACCCTGAGCCATCGCAATGGCAAACAAATACACAAACATCGTCGTGTTGACAGTATACGTACGTGTAGCAAGCGCACTGTTTCCAAGTATGTTTATCAGATAAGTAATGACCACCTGCGAAAAGCTGTACGACATATTCTCCCCAGCCGAAGGAAGTCCTACCTTTAACAGATTCTTCAATTCAATCCACGGGAAAGGACGGAAATAGGCACGAGGGAAAGAAGGTATATGCTTACGGAAAAGAATCACAAACAAAACAACCATGCTTACCCCGCGGGCGAATGCCGTAGAGATAGCTGCCCCCTCTGCTCCCAAAGCGGGGAAGCCGAATTTACCGAAAATCAGCGAATAGTTTCCAACAATATTCATAATGTTTACCAACACCGTAACAAGCATCGGATAAATCGCCTTGTTTGCACTACGCAACGAAGCAGAGATAGTAAGCGATATGGCTTGAAAGAAAGCAAACGCTCCCACGATTTCCATATAACCGATACCATATTTCAACAACTCCGGACGCAATCCCATCCATCCAAGCAAGGTGGGCGCACCAAAATACAGGATACCGCTCACTATCAATCCTACAACCAGATTAAGCAAAAGTGATACACCCACTACCTGCACCATCTTTTCACGCATCTTTGCACCCAAATATTGCGAACAAAGCACAGATGTACCAATGTTTATCACCTCGAATACGAGGAAAGCAAACATAACAATCTGGTTTACCACACCCACTGCTGCTACACTTTCATCAGAATACTGGCTCAGCATAATCGTGTCAACTGCGCCGAGCATCATAATCAGCAATGTTTCAATGAATATCGGTACGACTAATTTTGTCAATCCTTTGCGGACATTTGCTTGTTGAATAACCTGTTCCACTTCTTTTACCTTTTTTCGGGGTGCAAAATTACTACTTTTTTTCGTCCCCGATTCTATCTGCAAGACGCAATTCTACAAAAAAACAAGAGCCTGTTCAAATTTTCCGAGAAGGTAAATTCAACAAGCCCTAAAGGTTCTGCGGTAAAAGAATCTGTACAAAAGCATTCCCCCGCACGGAGCAGTCTGCCACAGTTAAAAGTAAGTTTCCATTATCTGCCTCATCTCCGGATATTTTTCGTCCGTATCACCAAATTCCTTTCTGAGGCGGAGCAAATCCTGCTTCATCTGCTTAATAATCGGTGCATACTCTCTATCATTGTATGCATTATGATTTTCCTTCGGATCTTTCTGCAAATCATAGAAATCCCAGCAGGGAACAAAAGAGAAATCTTCTGTATCTGTCATATCCAGATTCCGTCCGTAATAGAAAATCAGCTTATAACGGTCGGAACGAATGCCGAAATGTGCCGGACGGATGGCGTGATTAGTCCAATAACGATAGTAAATCTCCTTACGCCAATCTTTCGGCGTATTACCACATAAATTATCAGCAAAGCTGTGCCCTTGTACATTGGTCATCTCCACTCCTGCAAACTGCGCCAAAGTAGGAGCAAAGTCAATGTTCAACACCAAATCTTTCAGTCGTTTTCCGGCAGGGATTTTCTTCGGATAACGAATAACGAAAGGCATACGAGCCGATTCTTCGTAAAACATCCGCTTGTCAAAAAAACCGTGTTCGCCCAAGAAATATCCCTGATCAGACACATACACCACTATCGTATTATCAGCGATGCCCATCTCGTCTAAGGCTTTCAGAAGCTTCCCTATATTATCGTCAACAGTCGCTCCACAGCGCAGGTAGTCGCGGATAAACTTCTGATAAGCAGCCTTGCGTGCCGCCGTTTTATGCAATCCTTTAATACTGAATGGCAATTCCGGATAACGACACCACCATTTGTCAGGGTCTTTAGAGGCAATCTCCCAGCGGCGCGCCAACTCCTCAACCGTTTGCCCCACAAACGAACGCCCGTTTGTTTCAGGTCCCCAATCCAACAGATTTTCCGGTTCGGGGAATGTCACCCCGTCATACAAATGCTCCATCCGTATGGGGAAATCATACGGTTCGTGAGTAGCCTTAAAGTGACAACACATCAGGAAAGGCGTATCCTTGTCTTGTTCTTTCATCCATTTTATAGCCTTTTCCGTAACCAAGTCGGTAGAAAAGCCCAATATCTTCTCACCGAAGCGTCGGTTTCCCGGCCACGGGTCTTTACTGTCTATAAAAACAGGGTCACGATATTCTCCTTGGTCATAGAACACAGAATAGTAGTCAAATCCCTGAGGCTGCGACTGGATATGCCACTTTCCTACCAGTCCGGTATGATAACCTGCCTGCTGTAAGGCAGTAGCCAATGTAGGGATGGAAGTAGCCAACGAATCATTTAGAGTGTACAGACCATTCCGGTGACTGTACATTCCTGTCAGAATACTTGCCCGGCTGGGAGCCGAAATAGAGTTAGTACAAAAACAATTATCCAGCACCACCCCTTCAGACGCCAGACGTTTGATGTTGTCATTCTTCGCATAATCAGCCAGCACACCTCCGTAAATGCCCCACGCCTGCGAGGTATGGTCGTCGCTCAAAATAAAAAGGATATTAGGACGTTGTCCGGACGATTCTGCCGCACTTGGCTGCTGTTGTGCCGCAACATATCCAACCGGAAGAAGCGTCAATACATTTAATACTGATAAAGATTTAAGATTCATATTATTTTCAACTATTATTCGCAACACGTTTAATTCAAACTTTCAGCAAAACCCGAAACTGCTTCTATATCATGCTTTAATATCTTCGTAAATTTTATTCCACCTTTATCTGCTGAAAGGTGATTGCCATCATAAAAATCATCATCGGCAAAACGGGAATCACCGAAATACTCCATACTGTAAACATTGTCCCAACGTTCTGTCACTTCCTTTATGGCAGCACGTACCATCGCCAACTGCTCTTTATTGACCAATTCAAAATAAGAAGAATGTACAGGTGGCATCACCAGAAACAGCGTTATCCCCCTATCATGACACAAAGCAGCTATTTCGTGGATACGATTAACATTTTCGCGGTAAAGCCGTTTTCCTTTATCTTCTATCATTGCTTTATGCTGATTATAAGCCATAGAAGGTATTTCTTCCAACCATTCTCGCTTCCTACATTCCAAATCATAGCTATGGTCTACTCCCAACGAGTCACAATGCATCGTTGGTTTTCGGCGGATATAATATTTCGACCATTTACGCATAGACAAAGCTCCCAATGAAAGCAATTCACTATCATAAAGTAAATTCCTTCCCTCACTGATACCCATATAAATATTATGATTCACAATACTACTTATATCTATATCGGGATTATCATCCATCCAAAACGAATGAAAACAAATTCCCCAAACAAGGCGCTTCAAATGGGGCAAATCATCGATATAACGATTAACCAGTTTCTGATTAAAACGAAACCATTCTCCAGAGATTGCCACGTTATAAGTGCTGTCCCACAGATAAGCCGGATTGATACCACAATTTGCCACCGAACTGCCTATGATTAAATTTTTCACTTCTCCCTTATGTGTTTCCAATAAATGCCGCTTGTAAGCCAACGAATTAGGTACTTGTCTTAACATGTATTCCGTTCCCGCCGCCAATAGAATCAGTGACACCGCAAAGATTGCCACATACTTTAAGAATCTTTTCATAACATCGTTTTAAAATTGAAAATAAATAAATTCTTCTTGCTGACCTGCAAGCAGGAAAGTTGATATAAATACAACATAATACACAACCCATCTTACTGTACGGTAACGGAAAATTCCATGTGTTCCTATCTGAAGCCCAAACTGTTTGTTGCGCTGCAACCACTCTACCACCAGTAATATCCCGATATAAATAAATGGGTCTTTCCCATGAGCCGGCAGTGCAAAACGGAAACCTGTTATCATACGGACAATATAATCCCACGCCTGATGGATATTTTCTGCACGGAAGATAATCCAACCGATTAATACACAGAAGAAAGTGAGCAGCATTTGAATAAATTCTTTAACTGATGGAAGCAGACGCCCCTTAGCAACCTCATCCGTATATTTCCGATTCATCCCTAACACAAGAAGTGGAAGGAACAACAAAGCATGATAAGCCCCCCAACAGATAAATGTCCAGTTCGCTCCATGCCAAAAGCCGCTTACAAGAAAAATCACAAGCGTGTTACGCATCGTTTTCAACTTGCTGCAACGACTTCCTCCTAATGGGAAATAAATATAATCGCGAAACCATGTAGTGAGTGAAATATGCCAACGCCTCCAAAATTCGGCAATATCACGTGAAAAATAAGGATAATTGAAATTTCTCATCAAATTAATGCCAAACAAACGGGCTGTACCGATAGCAATATCGGAATAACCAGAGAAATCACCGTAAATTTGGAAGGTGAAAAATATGGCACCCATCAAAAGTTCCGGACCGCTCATGGCTTGATAATCAGAAAAGATGGCATTTACAGCCATCGCACAGTTGTCGGCTACCACCATCTTTTTAAATAATCCCCAGAGAATCTGCTGCATCCCGTCTACGGCTTTTTCATACGAAAAATTACGTTTCACAGAAAACTGGGGTAAAAGGTTTGTAGCCCGCTCAATAGGTCCTGCCACCAACTGAGGAAAGAAACTTATAAAAGCAAAAAAAGCTACAATGTCATGAGTAGGCTTGATTTTATGCTGGTATACATCAATCGTATAACTCAGCGCTTGGAATGTATAAAAACTGATTCCTACCGGAAGAAGTATATCCAAAGTTACCCAATCAATTTCCCAACCGACACTTTGACACAAAAGGGCTAAATTCTCTCCAAAAAAATTGCAATATTTAAAAATACAGAGAATAAGTAAATTCAGCGTAATATTACTCACGCTTATCCACTTCTGTTTACTTCTACAACCTTCATAACGTTCTAAAAAAAGTCCACTCAAAAAGCTGCACAGCGTAGTAAATCCCATCAATATAAGAAAACGCCAATCCCACCAACCATAAAAGATGTAGCTGACAACAACGACAAACAGATTCTGCCATTTCAATGGTTTAAATACAAACCAATAAAGCAAAAAAACGATTGGTAAAAAAACAAGAAATTCAATCGAATTAAAAAGCATATAAATGATAATAAAAAAATAAAAATTTGGTTTCCTGCGCAAAAATAACAAATTAATAAAAAGAAAAACAATAAAGCCTTGCATATTCTGATTTTCACGGTCAAATCAACAGTCAAAATTTCTATTCGGAAGACAAGGCAATCCTATGGGTAGAACTGCATGATTCATCCGCATGAAACACTTAAAACTAACGGTTGCGTTTTACGACGAAAAACACGGCTGTGTTTTAGACAGATGCACGAGGGGATAAACCGCATAATTTAAAGCGGGTTAAAACTTCTGCACTATATTCCTCTTTTTCTTTACTATTTTCACCCTGCTTAATATTTCTATCTGCTACTTTTGTAAAAACCTAATTTCACTACCATGAGAATAAAACATTTTCTACTGATAGGGATTGTTGCATGTTTCCCTTTTATGCTGTCGGCTAACCCGATAAAAGATTTATTGGAACGCATCGAACCGGGTGCGTCAGGCAGATTTATCGTTCAACTTGAAAAAAACGAGGGAAAAGATTTCTTTGAACTTGACCAAAAGGGAGACAAAGTGGTTATACGCGGAAATACTTACGTCAATATTGCTACGGGACTGAACTGGTATCTGAAGTATTATGCCGGTATTCATCTTTCGTGGAACAACATGCAGGCTCACCTGCCTGCCTCATTGCCAAAGGTTGCCCGCCCTGAACGGCACGAAACGGACCTGACGCTGCGTTACGACTTTAATTATTGCACATACTCGTATACGATGGCTTTCTGGGACTGGAACCGCTGGGAAAAGGAAATAGACTGGATGGCGTTACACGGCATCAACCTGCCACTTGCAGCCGTAGGTCAGGAATGCGTGTGGCGCAATATGCTGATTAAATTAGGATATACGAAAGAAGAAATAAACCGCTTCATTGCCGGTCCGGCGTTTTTAGCATGGTGGGCAATGAATAACCTTGAGGGATGGGGAGGTCCGAATCCCGACAGTTGGTACACACAGCAAGAAGCGCTACAAAAGAAAATATTAAAACGTATGCGCGAATACGGCATCGAACCCGTTCTGCCGGGCTATTCGGGCATGGTTCCCCACGATGCCAATAAGAAGTTGGGACTGAACGTTACCGAACCGGAATTATGGAATGGGTTTACCCGCCCGGCGTTCCTGCTTCCTACCGACTCGCGGTTTGCTGAAATTGCTGCGCTGTATTACGATGAACAGAAAAAGCTATTCGGCAAAGCGAATTATTATTCCATGGACCCATTCCACGAATGTGAAAACGCCGGAAGTATTGACTTCGACGCTGCCGGGAAAGCTGTATTAAAAGCCATGCACGAAGTTAATCCGAAAGCTGTATGGGTAGTTCAGGGATGGACGGAAAACCCGCGCCCCGAAATGATTAAGAACCTAAAAAACGGCGACTTACTTATACTCGACTTATTCAGTGAATGTCGACCCATGTGGGGAATACCTTCTATATGGAAACGTGAAAAAGGGTATGAACAACACGACTGGCTATTCTGCTTATTGGAAAACTTCGGAGGGAACGTCGGTCTACACGGACGGTTCGACCAACTGCTGAATAATTTTTATCTGACGAAAAACAATCCGCTGGCTGCTCATCTGAAAGGTATCGGGCTGACGATGGAAGGCAGTGAGAATAATCCCGTTATGTTTGAACTGATGTGTGAACTGCCGTGGCGTCCGGAAAAGATTACCAAAGAAGCATGGCTGAAAGACTATCTTTTCGCCCGATACGGCACAAGAGACGAAAAGATAGAACAGGCATGGACGATTCTTGCCAACGGCATCTACAACTGTCCGTTTGGTAACAACCAGCAGGGTCCTCACGAATCCATCTTCTGCGGACGTCCGGGGCTGAATAACTTCCAAGTGTCGAGCTGGTCGAAAATGGAAAATTACTACGACCCTACTTCCACGGAAGCCGCAGCGCGCCTGATGTTGGAGGTAGCCGACAAATACCGGGGGAACAATAACTTTGAGTATGACTTGGTAGACATCGTGCGCCAATCGCTGTCTGACCGCGGGCGCATCGTATATAACCAGACGATTGCCGACTTCAAGAGCTTCGACAAGCGCAGTTTCGCACGCCATTCGCAAGAGTTCCTCAACCTGCTTCTGGCACAAGACCGCCTGCTGGCAACCCGCAGCGAGTTCCGCGTAGGGCGATGGATTAATCAGGCACGCAGTCTGGGCACCACAAACGAAGAAAAAGACCTGTACGAATGGAATGCCCGCGTACAAATTACCACATGGGGAAACCGTACCTGTGCCGATGAAGGCGGATTGCGCGATTATGCCCATAAAGAATGGAATGGCATCCTGAAAGATTTTTATTACAAGCGTTGGGCTGCCTACTGGAACGTGCTGCAAGATGTACTCGACGGTAAACCGATGGTGAATTTGGATTACTACGCGATGGAAGAACCGTGGACGCTGATGCACAACACGTATGCAAGTCAGGCGGAGGGCGATTGTATCGACACGGCTCGCTCGGTATTCAACAGTGCATTTCCTCTAAACCAATAACTTCAGTAAAGTATGACGACTACAACCCCATCCAAACGACTCTTATCATTAGACGTACTGCGCGGAATGACAGTTTTCGGGATGATTCTGGTAAACAACGCCGGAGGTAAATTGTCCTACGACACCTTGCGTCATTCCGTCTGGAACGGGTTGACTCCTTGCGATTTGGTTTTTCCTTTCTTTCTGTTTATCATGGGAATATCTACCTACATCGCGTTGCGTAAATTTAATTTCCGCCCGTCGGCAAGCGTCATCCGCAAAATTCTGAAACGTACCGTAATTATCTTCTTCATCGGATGGGGAATCTATTGGTTCGAATTTGCTTGTGAAGGCGACTTCTTCCCCTTCGATCACATACGTTTCTTGGGCGTACTGCCGCGCATTGCACTATGTTATGGCATCGTGTCTTTGTTGTCGTTATACGTCGGCCACAATTATTTGAAATGGATTGCCGGAGCCCTGCTGTTGGGATATGCTTTCTTGCTTTAGTTCGGGAACGGATATGCCGCAGACGGTACTAATATCTTGAGCATCATTGATACAAAGATATTGGGTTATGAACATCTGTATCACAAAAGTCCTGTCGATCCGGAAGGATTGGTCAGCACCCTTCCTGCCATCGCTCATACCATTATCGGTTTCCTTTGCGGACGGCTTATTTTAGAGACTAAAGACTTAGAGCAAAAAATAATCAAGCTGTTCGTTGCCGGATTCCTTTTGGCATCATGCGGCTTCTTATTGGTAGAATGGCTACCTTTAAACAAACGTATATGGTCTCCCAGTTACGCACTGGTAACCTGCGGACTGGCAGCCATGTTACAAGCTACGTTACTTTATTTCATCGATGAGAAACAAAAGAAATCATGGTGCAAAACATTCGAAATATTCGGTGTCAATCCATTGTTTCTCTATGTGTTGAGCGAACTCACTACCGTAATGCTAAATGTTACGGAACTGAAAACGGTTATCTATGAAGGAATCCACGCCGGTATCAGTGACCCTTATGCCGCCTCAGCCATTTACTCGTTGCTGTTTGTAGGCGTGATGGGGCTTATCGGTTATCCTTTATACAAAAGAAAAATCTACATTAAAATATAACAGAAGCGATGATGAAGAAGCCTACTACATACCTGTTGTTTTTATTGCCGGTCATCGTCTTTACAGCCTGCACGCATCCTGCAACATCCACCGTATCGCTGTTAAGCTACATTGATACGAGGGTGGGCACGGCAGCGAGTGTCACGAAAACCGCAGGCATGTTTGGCAAGCATACCGAAGAATACGGACAGACCATACCGGCTGTTCTCGAACCGAACGGCATGAACTTCTGGACACCTCAAACACAAGATACGGAACTGAAATGCATCGCCCCTTATTACTATCGGGATTCTTTGTTTCAGGGATTCAGAAATTCGCATTGGATTAGTGGAGGTTGTACACAAGACTACGGTTCAATGACCTTGATGCCGCTGGCTGGCAAGTTAAGTTGTACACCTGAAAAACGTGCCACGCTATTTACTCACGACAGCGAAGAAGCCACACCTGCTTACTATTCGGTTTACCTTCCCCACGAACAGATACAAGCAGAAATGACCGGACGTTCACGCTCAGCTATCTTCCGCTTCACATACGGGAAAGAAGGAGATGCTTATCTCGTAGTCAATCCGAACAGCGATGAAGGAGAAGGATATATCGAAGTAGATACGATACATAAGCGAATCTATGGATACAACCCCGTACACCGCATTTATCAGGGATGGGGAGAACCTGCGGGATATAGCGGACATTTTATCATCGAATATCAAAAGAGCATCAGCGATTTCGGTATGTTCCGGAATGACAGTTTATATCCTCAACAAACCAACATACGGTTAGGGAAAGGCATTGGGGCTTACATCCGATTCCACGTAGAAGCCAATGAACAGGTAATGGTCAAAGCAGCCTCATCATTTACCGACAAGGAAGGAGCGATACGGAATCTTACTGACGAAATACCGCATTGGGACTTTGACCTTACCCGCAAAGAACTGACTGAAATATGGGAGCATCATCTTGCCGGTATAGAGATAGAGACTACAGATACCGTTGCCAAACAAAAGTTTTACGGGGCATTATACCGTGCATCTTTTCTTCCGCGCACGTTCAACGATACTGACGGGCGTTACCCGTCGTTCGCTTCGGGAAGCCCGATCCGGCAACTTGCTCAAGGGAAAACCTACTACGAGGATTATAGCATGTGGGATACGTACCGCGCCTTGCACCCGCTCATAAACCTGCTTCATCCTTCTAAGGGAGGAGATATGATGCAGTCATTGGTTTATAAATACGAAGAGGGAGGATGGCTTCCTATTTTCCCATGCTGGAACAGCTATACGGCTGCGATGATTGGCGACCATTGCATTGCGGCGTTAGGAGATGCTTATATAAAAGGAATACGCAATTTCGATATTCAGAAAGCCTACGAAGCCATGAGAAAGAATGCGTTCGAACATCCGGCATCGGAAGAAGATTATAAAAACGGAATGGGACGCCGTGCGTTGGATTCTTACCTGAAATACGGATATATTCCGTTGGAAGACAGCGTACCCGATGCTTTCCATACCAATGAGCAAGTTTCGCGCACGCTGGAATATGCTTATGACGACTTTGTACTTGCACAAGTGGCCCGACTACTGGATAAGACAAAGGACTACGAACAGCTTTCCTCACGTGCGAAAAATTATCGGAATGTCATTGACCCGCGTACGGGATATGCGCAAGGCAGACATGCTGACGGAACTTTTCTGAATGAAACAAATGCGTTCAGCTTTAACCGTTTTATTACCGAAGGTGCCCCTTGTCACTATACATGGTATGTTCCGCAAGACCCGTACGGACTGATGGAATGTATGGGCGGACCAGACAGGTATATAGCCAAATTGGATTCGATGTTCAGCCAACACCGTTATTGGCACGGCAATGAACCTTGCCATCAGGTGGCTTTTATGTTCAACTACGCCGGACAACCGTGGAAAACTCAAAAAGCGGTCCGTCATATCATGGAAACCGAATATGTAAATGCGCCCGGCGGACTTTCAGGGAATGATGACGCAGGGCAAATGTCGGCATGGTACGTTTTTGCTGCTTTGGGCTTTTATCCCGTATGTCCGGGAACACCGTATTACGCTTTGGCAAGCCCATCGTTTGAAACGGTTGTCCTTCATCTTGAAAACGGCAATACATTCCGCCTTGTTGCACGCCACGCTTCGAAAGAGAACATTTACATACAAGATGCCGTACTGAACGGAAAGCCTTACACACGAAATTACATTACGCACGAAGATATTATAAAAGGAGGAACAATGGTATTTATCATGGGCGACAAACCGAATAAGAAATGGGGTGCAGCCGCCAGTGATTGTCCGCCTCGCATTTTAGAATAACAAGGATTTATTAAAACTTACAAGAAGTCATTGATATATGAAAACAACAAAACTGATATTTTTTCTTCTCAGTGTTTTCATGTTTGCCGCATGTCAACATCACGAAACGCATGTATACAATATCATGGATTACGGTGCTACAGGAGACGGAAAGACTGACGATGCACAAGCGATACGGAAAGCCATAGAAGCCTGTGCGAGCAAAGGAGGAGGTACGGTTCTTGTTCCGGCTGGTCATACGTTTCTGTGCAGTCCGTTCAAACTGTCATCGTATGTAAACTTGCATCTTGAACCGAACTCGCGCCTGCTGGCTCATCCTGACGAAAGTCTTTATACCGAAAGCGCATTCGGAGAAAACCGGGGAGAAGGCATGATGTGGATAAGCGGGAAAGACCTGACGAATGTATCCATCACCGGAACGGGAATAATTGATGGGAACGGAGTTTCGTTTATGGGCAAAGAATTAGACGATTCGTATGAACTGAAACCGATTACCGATTTCGACCCGCGCCCGCATGTATTGACGCTGACCAACGTAGAGAAACTAATTATCCGCGACGTTACGTTCCGGAACAGCGCATACTGGACGGTGCATCTCATTGGTTGCCGGGACGCGCTGATCGACGGTATCTGCATCCGGAACAATTTAAAAATACGAAACGGGGACGGCATTGACGTTGACCATTCAAAAGATGTACGCATATCTAATTGCTTCATCGAATCGGGCGACGACTGTATCTGTTTGAAAAACCGACGGGAGTTTGAACAATACGGGAGTTGTGAAAATATTGTAGTAACAAACTGTACTATGACCTCCCGCTCATGTGCCATCAAGATTGGTTCAGAGAACATGGATAAAATAAATAACGTTTTGTTTACTAATTGCATCATCAAAGACAGTAACCGGGGTATCGGAATCCAGAATCGTGATGAAGGAACAGTGACAAACGTTGCTTTTACAAACATGATAGTAGACTGCCGCTTATTCTCCGATGTATGGTGGGGTAAAGCAGAACCGATTTACGTCACTTCTTATCCGCGCGCGGTAGGCAACCACAAGGATGCAGGCTGGCGTTTTCCTAAAGGGGCGACACACGGAGCTTGCGGAGAAGTAAGTCAGATTTATTTTAAAAACATTTTGTGTACAAGCGAGAACGGTATCTTCGTGGGAGGAGATACTCCGGAAAAGGTTAACCGTATCTACTTCGACCAAGTTTCGCTCAACTTACACAAGCGGACGAATTTTGAAGGAGGAACCTACGACAAACGTCCTTGCGAAGGCGAAGATTTTCTGAAAGGAAACACTTACGGTTTTTACTTGCATACTGCTTCAAACATCAAGTTAAGTTCCTGTAACGTTAAATGGGGAGACACACGCCCCGACCATGCCGCAGACAACATAAAAACAATCAATACCTTACAAATAACCGTTACTCCTTAACGCGGAGTGACAGATACCGTTGTGAAACGGACTCATTTCTAAATTCCTTTTTTGCGTGCCGGAAGTTGACAAAAGCTTGTCACTTCCGGCATTTTTCTATTGCGAATCATGTAATTCCTACCCGACAGATTTTTATTTCTATGGGAAAGAATATCTATCCGAAGCGTATACATTTTCCGGCAACCTACGTTTACTGTAAATAAAAACAATGAAGAAAATAATCCTCATTCTGTTGCTTGCCGTACTTGCTTCCTGTGGCAAATACCCGATAAGCGAAACCGAAGACGATAAAGAAAGCCATCCGGTTACTTTCAGTTTGTCTAATGAAAAAGATTTGCTTATCACTTATCCGCTTTCGCTATTCATCTTCAACCATGAAACACAAGAAACCGAGCAAAAAGAAATCGCAGAAAACGATTTGCCAATCCAACTCTTCTTACAACAGGCGGACTATACACTAACACTGTGCTCAGGACTTGCAGAAAGTGTATATGAAGTGTCTGCCAACTCTATAAATCTCCGCCAAACCGGTTGTGCCACAACTCCGCTTTTTATAGGAAACACAGCCATTCATCCCGACAAAGAAACAGAAGTAAACCTGACACTTAACCCGGCAGTCGCCTCACTTTATTTTACTTTCCTTTCTCTGCCCGAAACCACAGAATCTGTCATTCTGCATGTTTCGCCCGTCAGTTCGTCTGTTTCGTTCAATGGAGATTATGAAAACGACAATCGGATGTGTACCGTCGAATGCCAAAAGAACGGCAATACATGGACGGCTGGAGAAATCTACGTCTTTCCTTCTGAAAGCACACGGACACGCCTTTCTGTCGAAGTCAAAACAGGCACCGACACGAAAGTCTATAACTACACCTACAAAAAAGCATTACAAGAAGGGCAGCCGTATCGGTTTACCGGAAGTTTTCAGGACGGGATATCACTGGAAGGTGAATTTGAAATAACAGGATGGCAACCCGCCATTGACGTGGAGTTTACATTGGATGAAACAACCGAAGGGGGAGGCAACCAATTACCCGGAACAGACGAAGAAGAAGATTTAGAAACATTCTATGCCGTACAACTCCCCGAAAGCGAATGTATTTGGGGAAGATTTTATGTCTGGAAAACCGATACCGTCATCGCTGACGAAGAAGTTATCGCCACGCTCATCAGTCCCGACCAGTGGTATGTATACGCCGAAGATGCATCTGCCACACTTGCCGGTTATCAAGAAGATGTGTTCGACAACTGGCGCACATTTACTTCCGAAGAAGCCCGCACCTTTCGGGACCAATACGGAGGAGATGTAAACGGATTCAATGAGTTTGTAGAGCCATACGGAATTTACGGATTGAAAAAAGACGGACGTTATCTATGCTGCAACTCCGATTCGACGTTCAGCTTCAGTAACGACCGGATTATAAAGGCAGGAAAAACTGTAAAATACTACCTGCGAGGAGTAAAAAGAGTGAGAATCATTCAAAAGTAATTGCTAAAATTGTCTGTTACATACACAAAAGAGGAAGAATCCTATCAACCTGCGTACAGACTGATAAACGGATTCTTCCTCTCCTCTATCGGAAACAAGCCAATCAAATCAGCTTTTGTTTTTGCAATTCGGCTGCCACCGTTTCAAATTCATCGTACCAAGCCTGACCAAACTTCCTGACAAGCGGTTCTTTCAGAAACTTATAAACCGGCAGGTTTTCTTTCTTACCCAGCAGAACTGCTGCCTTACAGACGTCCCAGCGGTGGTAATTCACCGCCTTAAACGTACCGTAATCGTCAATACGGATGGGGTAAAGATGACAGGAAACGGGCTTATAGAAATCACAACGTCCTTCGCGGAAAGCCTTCTCAATGGCACAATAACAATATCCGCGCTCGTCATAGCAAGTAAAAACGCAGTCTTTCCCATTTACAATCGAAGTAACCAAATCGCCTTCTTCATCGGTATAAACCACTCCCTGTTTTTCAATAACCGCACGGGCTTCGGGCGACAATTCTTCCCAAATTACCGGAAGCACTTCCTTCAGTTTGTCTACTTCATCCGCTTCTACCGGCGCTCCGGCATCTCCTTCAATACAGCATTTCCCTTTGCAGGCATCCAAATCGCAAAGAAACTTTTCTCTGAACACATCGAAACTTACTACTACATCGCCTATCTGTACCATAGCCAATAAAAAAGTCATTCCGGACAAAGTGAAGAATCTGCCTAAAAACATCTCGCAGATGTATATAAGGCTCTCTGCTTTGCCCGGAATGACAAGTAATAATTTAAATCGTTATCTGATTATTATTTTATCAAATCCTTTCCTGTCATGTCTGCCGGCTGAGGCATTCCCATGATGTGCAGAATAGACGGAGCAACATCGGCAAGCACTCCGTTTTCTACTTTCGCATCCTTGTTCTCGGTTACATACACAAACGGAACCGGATTCAGTGAGTGAGCCGTGTTCGGAGTACCGTCTTCGTTCAAAGCATGGTCGGCATTTCCGTGGTCGGCAATGATAATCACTTCGTAGTCGTTAGCTTTGGCAGCTTCTACCGTGTCGCGTACGCAGTTATCGATGGCAACAACCGCTTTTTCGATGGCTTCGTAAATACCCGTATGGCCTACCATATCGCCGTTTGCATAGTTAACAACGATGAAGTCGTACTTCTGAGTATTGATAGCCTCAACCAGTTTATCTTTTACTTCGTAAGCGCTCATTTCCGGTTTCAAATCGTAAGTGGCAACCTTCGGAGAAGGAACCAGAATACGGTCTTCGTTATCGTACGGAGTTTCGCGACCGCCGTTGAAGAAGAACGTTACGTGAGCATATTTTTCTGTTTCTGCGATGTGAAGTTGAGTCTTGCCGTTCTTTGACAGGTATTCGCCCAACGTATTTTCCACGTTTTCTTTCGGGAACAAAATATGTACGCCTTTAAACGAAGCATCATACGGAGTCATGCAGTAATACTGCAAGCCCGGAATAGTTTTCATGCCTTCTTCCGGCATGTCTTGCTGCGTAAGTACGATGGTCAACTCTTTGGCACGGTCGTTACGGTAGTTGAAGAAGATAACTACATCGCCTTCCTTGATAGTACCATCGAAGTTGGCATTGTTAATCGGTTTGATAAATTCATCGGTTACACCTTCATCGTATGATTCCTGCATAGCCTGTATCATGTCGGTAGCCTGTTTTCCTTTGCCTTCTACCAGCAAGTCGTAAGCCTCTTTTACACGGTTCCAGCGTTTGTCACGGTCCATAGCATAGAAACGTCCTACGATAGAAGCGATTTTGCCTGCCGATTGTGCACAGTGAGCAGTCAACTGTTCGATGAATCCCTTACCACTCTTCGGGTCGGTATCACGTCCGTCCATGAAACAGTGGATGAAAGTATTTTCCAATCCGTATTCTTTCGCGATATCACACAGTTTAAACAAATGGTCCAAAGAAGAGTGAACACCGCCGTTTGAAGTCAATCCCATGAAGTGAATACTCTTTCCATGCTCTTTCGCATACGAGAAAGCAGAAACGATTTCCTTGTTATTCAAGATACTGCCGTCTGCACAAGCACGGTTAATCTTCACCAAGTCTTGATAAACGATACGTCCGGCACCGATATTCAGGTGACCTACTTCAGAGTTACCCATTTGTCCGTCGGGCAAACCTACGTTTTCACCGCTTGCCTGAAGTTCAGAATGCGGATAAGTAGCCAGCAGAGAGTCCCAGTAAGGAGTCGGAGTGTTGAAGATTACATCGTCTTTCTTGTGGTCGCCACATCCCCAACCATCAAGAATCATTAAAAGAGCTTTCTTAGCCATAGTTATATTGTTTTTAAAAGTTATACTTAGCTGTATGTTTTCCAACATGCAAAAATACAAAATATCCCGCTGAGCGCGAAACTTTTTACTATTTTTAGTAGGCAGGAACAGGCGATGATGCAAAAAATGCAAAAGTCTCGCCCCAACAAGCGCCATGAACCACACGGCGATGTGAAGAGCGAGACTTCTGCATTCTTTCTATACCCGATATTGTGATTTATCCCACAACAATTAGCCGCGCAAAACGCTTCGGTTAGTGTTTGTTGTTTCATACGGATAAGTTACCTAACTCTACCCATAGAATTCCTCTGTTCTACGGGTAGAATTTTCAGGCAGATAAGCATCTGTTTATCAAACAAATGCAATTACACTTTCAGTTTAATACCCCGGATTCTGCTCCCAGTTGGTATTGGTGTTCATAACGCCCGTAGGTATCGGGAAGATACGGCGGTAGAGCTGTGTTTTGGCAGCCGGATTGATGATGTGTTTCCATCCCCAGTCGTCTTCAAACTTACCGAAACGAATCAGGTCGTTGCGTCGCCAGCTTTCATCGGCAAACTCACGTCCGCGTTCGTCGAGAAGGTCATCGAGCGTTACCGAATCCGTTACTTTTTCTTCTGCTCCCACATAGTCGCGAATCTGGTTTATCAACGACATCGGGGTATCGCCGTTTGTGGCAGTAGCTCCGCGCAGGATGGCTTCCGCCTTCATCAGCAACACGTCGGCATAGCGGAAGATAGGCACGTCGTTACTCTGGCTACGCGATTGGGCTGCCGTGGTCTGCAAGTCCATGTAGAATTTGATGGAACGGTAACCCACAGAACGTCCGCCGTGAGGCGTATTGTCTACACCCATGATTTCGTCTACCGGATTCAAAGGTATGTCGCGCGTCAGAACCACCTGCTGTCCGTCTACCATCCACGGCGTATCGGTTTCTTCGTAAGTGTACGGGTCGCGCACGTAAAGCGGTCCGCCGATAATGGTTTCATTACGCTCATCGTTAGTCAGACAGAACAGGTCGAGAAAATCCGGAGTAACACCGAAGATACCTCCCACGCTGCTGGGCAAATCCACACCGTAGAAACCGATGTTACCCGAACGGTGTGTCCACCAGCGGGCATAAGTCATACCTTGCTGGGTTTCACGGTCGAAAGGCATGGCGTAAATGAAGTCGCGAATCTGATAACCGTTATCAGGATAAAACTTAGAACGGTAATCGTCGCTCAAGTCAAACCGCCCCGAAGCAATAATCTCGTCGCATACTGCCACAAGGTCGTTCAGCTTCTCGTTCGGCAGGTCGGGTGTATATTGGGTTACATCGCCACAAGTATAAACCGCCCAGTTCAGGTACAGTTTGGCAAGCAAGGCATCCGCCATCCAGCGCGTCGGCATTCCGTAGGTAGAAGCATTCACCTCTTCGCTGAGCTGGTCTCTTACTTCCAGCAACTCTTTTTCAATGAAGCGGGCTATGTCTGCACGCGGAGAACGGTCTATCCTTTCATCGTCTGCCAGCTTATGGTCTAACAGCGGAACATCACCGTAGCTATCCATCAGCACGAAGAAATAGTAAGCACGCACGGCGCGCAGCGATGCGATGGTAGGCGCAACGTTTTCCGCATCTCCGAACTCAGCTATCAGATTGTTACAAGTGGTTATACCTCCCGCCACTGTTTCCCAATAGCCTATGCAGGGGTCGTCCGGCGTCCATGAGTGAAGGAACATGTGGGTATAACGTCCGTTGTCGTAATAATCGTTCGCACCGTATGAGTGTGGAGTTACTTCATCAGACGACAGTGACTGGGCATGGTTATAGTCGCGCGACAACGGGCCACGCATTGCATAATACGCATTGGCAGCTCTTGCCTCACTTGCCAGCTCCGAGTCGGGGAACTCCGTGTATTGTGACTGAATATCCACATCAAGATCGGTACAGCTTGCGGCGAACGTCAGCAAAGCTGCCGGTAATACTGATTTTAAGTATTTAGTTTTCATAAGACTCTGTTGTTTTATTAGAAGTTGATATTAACACCAAACATGAAAGTACGTGTGCGAGGATAAGTCTGGCGGTTGTCGATACCCGGTTCGATACCTCCCAAGTTTACTTCGGGGTCAAGTCCGTCGTAACCGGTTATAGTAAAGACATTATTACAAGTAGCATACAGGCGAAGCCCCTTTACCCATTCATTGATTCTACCAAAGTCATAACCCAATGAAAGGCTTGATAAACGCAGGTAACTGCCGTTTTCCAAATAACGGTCGGAAGGAGCATGTGCGCCACCGTCGGTGATAGGAATATCTGTGAGGTTAGAAGCCAATACGTTCTTTCCGGAAACCACATTACCCACATTGGTCAGATAAGCGCGTGAGGCATTCAAGATTTTGTTGCCGAACACACCTTGAAAGAAAGCTGTCAGAGTCCATTTCTTCCACGTAAACGTATTGTTCCATCCGAGGTTGAGCTTCGGCTGTGCCGAACCCGTAGCTACACGGTCTTTATCTCCCGGAGTGGTTGTGGTTACGTATTCTCCGGTATTCTTATCTATCCAGCGTCCGTTTTCTTGCTGAACGGCGTTGGCATCGGCACCTCCCGCATCAGCGTAAACCGTTTCTACCGTTGATTTATCGTAGGCGTAGAAGTGAGAACGTCCGTCTTTCACTCCTGCCCACTGCCATGTGTAGAACTGTCCGATGGGATAACCTTCCATGATACGCTGGTTGCAGGCGGTTGAATATCCGGCAGCATCTACATTACCTTTATCCATATATTCGGTAGAATACATTTCGTTTGACAGTTTTACCACCTTATTCTTGTTATGCGACAGGTTCAGAGAGGTACTCCACGTAAAATCTTTCGTCTGTACCGGTACGGCATTGATGGTAATTTCGATACCCTTGTTGCTGATTTCGCCCACATTAGCCGTCAGCCAGTTATATTGATAGCGGCTTGTAGATACGGCATAATCGGCAATCAGGTCTTTGGTACGCTTGTCATAATATTCGATTGTTCCGCTCAAGCGGTTGTTGAAGAATCCGAAGTCGATACCGACATTCAACATCCCCGTGCGTTCCCATTTCAAATCGGGGTTGGCATTACGGATAGCACCAAGAATGTGGATGTTTTCAATATCGCCCGACGCATTTACATGTTGGAACCAACCCGTTGAGCCATAAAGCTGAGAAGCTGTAAACACATCAAATCCCAATGAGTTTCCGCTGACACCGTAACCCACGCGCAGTTTCAAATCGTCGAACACATTCAAATCTTTAATGAATTTTTCTTCTGAAAGTCGCCATGCAGCAGAGAAAGACGGGAAGGTAGCCCAGCGGTTATTCTTTCCAAAAGCCGAAGAACCGTCGCGACGGACTGTTGCCTGAAGCAAATACTTACTGTTATACGAATAGTTGGCACGGGCGTAGAAAGAAATCATACGCAAGGTAGACAGGTTATAATCGCCAAAGCCATTCAAATCTACTTTATTCGCCATACCCATGTTGTGATAAGTCAGCGCATCGTTATAGAAATCATAGGTAGTCAACTGGAAACCGTCGTTATCATTTCCTTCTTCCCAAGAATATCCTGCCATGACTCCCAACTTATGAACATCGTTAAACGTTTTGTCATAATTCAGATAAGTTTCCAGCACTTTTCTGTTATTGCTTACCGAAGCACGCTGGGCTCTACCGTTCATATTATTAGCAATCAGAGAGTTATGCGTATTATACTTATTGTAATTATACTGCTCGTTCTGATAAGCCAAGCTTAAATTATACACCAGACCATCGATTATCTTTAAAGACGCCTTCGCATTTGCCTGAATACGTTTTGACTCGGTCTTGTCGATATTCTCGCTATACAGCGCTACCGGGTTATAGTTTTGAGAGATACCCGGATTTTCGTACCAACTTCCGTCTTCGTTACGCACCGGAACAAGCGGAGAATAATAGTACATCGCGTCATAGATACTTGAGCCCTGAGCATCGGCAGGATTTCCGCTGGGAACATTATTCTGATTTGTTACACTTGCATTCAAATTGAACGACAGTGTCAAACGGTCTTTCAAGGCTTTCGTTTCAACAAAAGCACGCCCGATTAAACGGTCCATATCCGTACCCCGGATAGTACCTTGCTGATCCATGAAGTTGATGCTGGCGTTATACACCGTATGCTCGTTTCCTCCGCTAATCGAAACATTATGATTATGGCTGAATCCTACACGTTCTACTTCGTCGGCCCAGTTCGTATCATAACCTAAATCGTTGGGCAGCGTCGTATTCTCACCCGTCGCAGCGTAACTGCGAAGCTGGTCGGCATTCATCATATCATAATTCTTCATAATCTTATCTATGGCAACATAGCCATTGTAGCTCACTTGGGCGCGTCCAGCCTTGCCTCTCTTGGTTGTGACGATGATAACACCGTTGGCAGCCTTCGAACCGTAGATGGCTGTGGCAGAGGCATCGCGAAGTACATCAATGCTCTCAATGTCATCGGGCGATACCAGCGACAGCGACATGCCCGGAACACCGTCTATCACGTAGTAAGGTTCTTGGGCAGCTCCCTCACGGATGGTAGACGCACCGCGCAGCGTAATAGAAGGAGTAGCATTCGGGTCACTGCTTTGGGTAATGGTTAATCCCGGCACCTTTCCTTGAAGCAACTGAGCCGGATTTGAATAAACACCGATGTTCAAATCTTCCGACTTCACTGTGGTAATAGAGCTTGTAACGTCTTTACGCTGCATACTACCGTAACCCACTACTACGACTTCATCCAGCGTCTGTGTATCTTCGCTCATTACAACGTTGATTACCCGCTGCGTTACTTTCACTTCTTGCGGCGTAAAGCCAATGAACGAGAATACAAGCGTTTTGCCATTCTGTACGTCGATAGAATACTTTCCGTCGACATCGGTAATATTACCATTCGTAGTACCTTTTTCTACCACGTTGACACCTATCAACGGCATTCCCGACTTATCGGTCACAACTCCAGTCACCTTGTTTTGCGCGAAAATCAAGGTACTGCTCAGCAGAAACATTACGAAGAACAGTTTCCTCATAATTTTCTCCTCCTGTAATAAATGTACATTCAGCATAGAATTCAGTTTTCGTTAATTAATAATAAGGATTTGATTATCTAATTCGGTTACTTTGGTTTCAAACAGAGTTTTTTAAACTTCTTTTTCGGAAGCCCTTAACGCAAATTTGGAATTTTTTATTGATGATAAGGGAGAAAATAGTTCAAAATAAGGGGAAAATAGTAAAGCCCCGCCGTATAGAACTCCTGTGGGGAAGAAATCTGTTACAATATTATTACATGTAATGGAATTGAAATATCCGGGATGGAAGAATGTTTTTCTCCATCAAAACAATAAAGACAACGGCAAGATTACGGCACTGTCTGTCTTTTTTCCAACGCATAAAAAACAGAAAGGTTGCCGCAAGAATATGCAGCAACCTTAAACAAAAGAAATGTCTTTACCAACGGGGTATTAGAAATCGAAAGAGAGCTGACCGTCACCCAACAAGTTGAAACTCATCCGATGATAAGGAGTGACACCGTAACGGTGAATGGCATCGCGGTGTTTCTTTGTAGGATATCCCTTGTTGTCCTTCCAGTCGTACATGGGATATTCTTCATGAAGCCGATTCATATAATCATCACGATAGGTCTTGGCGAGAACCGATGCCGCAGCTATGGAGAGATACTTGCCATCGCCTTTAACAACCGTGGTGTGTGGGATATCCGGATAGCGATTAAATCGGTTTCCATCAATTAACAAGTGTTGGGGACGCAAAACAAGCCGATCTATCGCACGGTGCATAGCTAAAAAAGAGGCATTCAGGATATTAATCTTATCTATCTCCTCCGGCAAGACAACACCTACCGCCCAAGCTAAAGCATCACGCTTAATAACCTCACGGAGTTTATAACGCTGATTCTCTGTCAGCTTTTTCGAATCGTTTAACAATTCATTCTTATAGTCGGCAGGCAAAATAACAGAAGCCGCATATACAGCACCTGCCAAACATCCTCGTCCGGCTTCATCACATCCGGCTTCAATCAACTCTTTATGCAAATACGGTAATAACATCTCACACTCTTTTACCGGCAAAGATACGACAGTTTAAGCAATAAAAAACCGAAGCCTGTTTCGAGCTTCGGTTTTTATCATATAGTGTTTTACAGAATTATTCAGCTTTAGGGGCTTCCTCTGTAACAGTAGCTTCTGCAACAGGTGCTTCAGCAGCAACAGCAGATGCAGATTTCTTAGAACGACGGGTGCGAGTTGCTTTCTTAGCAGCAGTCTTAGCCATGTTCTCATTGTAGTCAACCAATTCGATGAAACACATTTCAGCGTTGTCTCCCAAACGGTGACCGGTCTTGATAATACGAGTGTAACCACCCGGACGATCTGCAACCTTTACAGAGATTTCTTTGAACAGTTCAGTAACAACAAACTTGTCTTGCAAGTAGCTGAATACAACACGGCGTGAGTTCGTGGTATCATCCTTCGATTTTGTAATCAGCGGTTCAACGAACTTTTTCAAAGCTTTAGCCTTCGCAACAGTCGTAGTGATTCTTTTGTGCTTAATCAAAGAACATGCCATGTTTGACAGCATTGCATTTCTGTGAGAAGCAGTACGACCTAAATGGTTAAATTTCTTATTATGTCTCATTAGTTTTTATTCTTTATCTAATTTATACTTAGAAATATCTGTTCCAAACGACAGATTCAGACTCTCGAGCAAATCATCAAGCTCCGTGAGCGATTTCTTACCGAAGTTACGGAATTTCAACAGGTCGGTCTTATTGAACTGAACCAAATCGCCAAGTGTTTCCACATCGGCAGCCTTCAAACAGTTCAACGCACGCACTGACAAATCCATATCAACCAATTTGGTCTTCAGCAACTGGCGCATGTGCAATACTTCTTCATCGAATTCTTCATTGCCGTCTGCATCTGCAGTTTCCAACGTAATCTTTTCGTCAGAGAAGAGCATGAAGTGATAAATCAATATCTTAGCAGCTTCTTTCAGTGCTTCCTTCGGGTGAATGGAACCATCCGTCGTAATTTCAAGTACCAACTTTTCATAGTCAGTCTTTTGCTCTACACGGTAATTTTCTACCGCATATTTCACGTTACGAATCGGAGTGTAAATAGAATCAATAGGAATTACATTCACATCGGTGCAGAATTCACGGTTTTCATCAGCCGGAACATATCCGCGACCTTTGTTAATTGTAACATCCATTTGAAGAGTTGTTTTTGAATCTAAATGGCAAATAACTAATTCAGGATTTAACACTTCAAATCCGGTCAAATATTTACCAATATCACCTGCCTTAAATTCAGTAGAATTTTCAACGGTAATGCTTACTTTTTCGTTTTCAAATTCTTCAACTACTTGCTTGAAGCGTACTTGCTTCAGGTTCAAGATAATGTTAGTAACATCTTCTTTTACTCCCGGAATGGTAGCAAACTCATGTTCTACACCATCGATACGAATCGTATTGATAGCATAACCTTCCAATGAAGAAAGAAGAATACGGCGCAAAGCATTACCTACGGTAATACCGAAACCGGGCTCCAGCGGACGAAATTCAAATTTACCGAATTTG
>ULUR01004179.1_pt1 | contig 43906 bp, 33 predicted proteins | sample 1958651 | NCBI WGS metagenome assembly ULUR01 (sample SAMEA4835764, study PRJEB28245) | human gut metagenome | biome: gut microbiome; material: fecal sample | place: Denmark | collected 2008 | reverse complement strand
CTGCAAAAGAGATCAGAGATTCATTCAAGAATTTCTTTGAGACGAAAGGACACCACATTGTTCCCTCGGCTCCGATGGTGATAAAAGATGACCCTACCCTGATGTTTACCAACGCAGGGATGAACCAGTTTAAAGATATTATTTTGGGTAACCACCCGGCCAAATACCACAGAGTCGCGGACTCTCAGAAATGTCTGCGTGTAAGCGGAAAGCATAATGACCTGGAAGAAGTGGGACACGATACGTACCACCACACCATGTTCGAAATGCTGGGCAACTGGTCATTCGGTGACTACTTCAAGAAAGAAGCCATCAACTGGGCATGGGAATATCTGGTAGAAGTATTGAAACTGAATCCGGAACACCTGTACGCCACTGTATTCGAAGGAAGCCCCGAAGAAGGACTGAGCCGTGACGACGAAGCCGCTTCTTACTGGGAACAGTATCTGCCGAAAGATCACATCATCAACGGCAACAAGCACGACAACTTCTGGGAAATGGGTGATACAGGCCCTTGCGGACCTTGTTCGGAAATCCACATCGACCTCCGTCCGGCAGAAGAACGTGCCAAAATCTCCGGCCGTGATCTCGTCAACCACGATCATCCCCAAGTGATTGAAATATGGAACCTTGTGTTCATGCAATATAACCGTAAAGCTGACGGCAGCCTCGAACCACTTCCTGCAAAGGTTATCGATACAGGTATGGGATTCGAACGCCTCTGTATGGCTTTGCAGGGCAAGACTTCCAACTACGATACAGACGTATTCCAGCCGATGCTGAAAGCGATTGCAGCAATGTCAGGCACAGAGTACGGAAAAGACAAACAGCAGGACATCGCCATGCGTGTAATCGCTGACCACATCCGTACGATTGCTTTCTCCATTACGGACGGTCAGCTGCCTTCCAATGCCAAGGCAGGTTATGTAATCCGCCGTATCCTCCGCCGCGCCGTTCGCTACGGATATACTTTCCTCGAACAGAAACAGTCATTCATGTACAAGCTGCTTCCGGTGTTGATCGACAACATGGGAGACGCTTATCCGGAACTGATCGCACAGAAAGGTCTGATCGAAAAAGTAATCAAGGAAGAAGAAGAAGCCTTCCTTCGCACGCTGGAAACAGGTATCCGTCTGCTGGATAAAACAATGGGAGATACAAAGGCCGCCGGAAAGACAGAAATCAGCGGTAAAGATGCCTTTACCTTATATGATACTTTCGGTTTTCCGTTAGACCTGACAGAACTGATTCTTCGTGAAAACGGAATGACAGTCAACATCGAAGAGTTCAACACGGAAATGCAACAGCAGAAACAGCGTGCACGTAACGCTGCCGCCATCGAAACCGGTGACTGGGTGACTCTGAGAGAAGGAACAACCGAATTCGTAGGTTACGACTATACTGAATACGAAGCATCTATTCTCCGCTATCGTCAGATCAAGCAGAAAAACCAGACACTGTATCAGATCGTACTTGACTGTACTCCGTTCTATGCAGAAAGCGGTGGTCAGGTAGGCGACACCGGTGTATTGGTCAGCGAATTCGAGACCATCGAAGTGATTGACACCAAGAAAGAGAACAATCTACCGATACATATTACCAAAAAGTTGCCGGAACATCCGGAAGCTCCGATGATGGCTTGTGTAGACACCGACAAACGGGCAGCCTGCGCAGCCAATCACTCGGCAACTCACCTGCTGGACTCTGCCCTGCGTGAAGTACTGGGCAAGCATATCGAACAGAAAGGTTCGTTAGTAACACCGGATTCACTGCGTTTCGACTTCTCTCACTTCCAGAAGGTGACCGACGAAGAAATCCGCCAGGTAGAACACTTGGTGAATGCCAAGATTCGTGCCAACATACCTTTGAAGGAATACCGCAACATTCCTATCGAGGAAGCGAAAGAGCTGGGAGCTATCGCCCTCTTCGGTGAAAAGTACGGTGAAAGAGTACGTGTCATCCAGTTCGGTTCTTCTATCGAATTCTGTGGAGGTATCCACGTAGCCGCAACCGGAAATATCGGTATGGTGAAGATCATTTCCGAAAGCTCTGTTGCAGCCGGTGTACGCCGTATCGAAGCATATACGGGAGCCCGTGTGGAAGAAATGCTGGATACCATTCAAGATACGATCAGTGAATTGAAATCGCTCTTCAACAACGCACCCGACTTGGGTATTGCCATCCGCAAGTATATTGAGGAAAACGCAGGACTGAAAAAGCAGGTAGAAGACTACATGAAAGAGAAAGAAGCCTCGCTGAAAGAAAGACTGCTGAAGAATATACAGGAAATTCACGGTATCAAGGTAATCAAGTTCTGTGCTCCGTTGCCGGCGGAAGTGGTGAAGAATATCGCCTTCCAGCTTCGCGGTGAAATCACAGAAAACCTGTTCTTTGTGGCCGGAAGCCTCGACAACGGCAAGCCTATGCTGACCGTCATGCTAAGTGACAATCTGGTGGCCGGTGGCTTGAAAGCAGGCAACCTGGTGAAAGAAGCAGCCAAACTGATTCAAGGCGGCGGAGGCGGTCAACCTCATTTCGCTACTGCTGGAGGCAAGAATACAGACGGACTGAATGCCGCTATCGAAAAGGTACTGGAACTCGCAGGTATCTAAAAAAGCTGTAACATACATCCAATACAAGAACCGTGTCTTAAAGTCCTCGCACTTTAAGGCACGGTTTTTTATTTCAGATTCCAGTGTCAACAGCAACTAATCAGCCTCCTGCCAAAAATATTCGTGATATAAACTCAATTATCACAACTTTTTCCTACCTTTGTAAACAGATTAATTATTTTTCTTATCCTTCAAATAATAAAATAAGTAATCACCAATACCCGTACACCGATGAAAACACCTATTTACCTACTTCTAATCGTTTGTATTTTTGCATCCTGCAACACCAAACAGACAAAAGCTGAAATTGATTACACATCGTATGTAAATCCTTTTATTGGCACCGATTTCACAGGAAACACTTATCCCGGCGCACAAGCCCCCTTCGGTATGGTGCAGCTCAGCCCGGACAACGGACTTCCGGGATGGGACCGCATCTCCGGCTATTTTTATCCGGACAGCACCATCGCCGGCTTCAGCCATACCCACCTTTCGGGAACAGGTGCAGGCGACTTGTACGACATCTCTTTCATGCCGGTCACACTGCCCTACAAAGAGGCAGAAGCGCCGCTGGGCATCTACTCCAAGTTTTCTCACGATGAAGAGAGCGCCTATGCAGGCTACTATCAAGTACGTCTGAAAGACTACCATATCAATGTGGAACTGACCGCAACCGAACGTTGTGGCATCCAGCGATACACCTTCCCCAAAGCCGAAGCCGCCATCTTCCTGAATCTGAAGAAAGCCATGAACTGGGACTTCACAAACGATTCGCACATCGAAGTAGTGGACTCTGTGACGATTCAAGGATACCGTTACTCCGACGGCTGGGCACGCGACCAGCGAATCTACTTCCGCACCCGCTTCTCCAAGCCTTTCGACAAGGTGGAACTGGATACGACTGCCATTATCAAAGACAAGCAACACATCGGTACGGCTGTCATCGCACGTTTTGACTTCCATACCGAAGAAGGAGAACAGATTCTCGTCAATACCGCCATTTCCGGCGTCAGCATGGAAGGCGCAGCCAAGAACCTGCAAGCCGAAGTGCCCGAAAATGACTTCGACAAGTATCTGGCAGAAACAAAAGCAAACTGGAACCGCCAACTAGGGAAGATCGAAGTCGAGGGTAACAATCAAGATGATAAAGTAAACTTTTATACAGCTCTGTACCACTCGATGATCGCACCTACGATTTACAGTGACGTAGACGGAGCCTATTACGGTCCCGACAAAAAAGTACATCAGAGTGACGGCTGGGTGAATTACAGCACTTTCTCCCTTTGGGATACCTACCGTGCCGCCCATCCCCTTTTCACATATACCGAGCCGGAACGTGTCAACGACATGGTAAAATCCTTCATCGCCTTCTTTGAACAGAACGGACGCCTGCCCGTATGGAACTTCTACGGGAGTGAAACCGATATGATGATCGGCTATCATGCCGTTCCCGTGATTGTAGACGCTTATCTGAAAGGTATAGGCAACTTTGATGCGGAGAAAGCACTGGCCGCCTGCGTAGCTACCGCCAACTTGGATAACTACCGGGGCATCGGGCTATACAAGCAATTAGGCTATATTCCTTACAATGTGACAGATCATTACAATGCCGAAAATTGGTCACTGTCCAAAACACTGGAATATGCATTTGACGATTACTGCATCGCTGAGATGGCGAACAAGATGAGTAAGAAGGAGATAGCGGACGAATTCTACAAACGTTCTCATAACTACAAGAATGTTTACAACCCGGCCACTTCGTTCATGCAGCCGCGTGACGATAAAGGAAACTTTATCAAAGACTTCAAAGCCGACGAATACACTCCGCATATCTGCGAAAGTAACGGCTGGCAATACTTTTGGTCCGTGCAGCATGACATAGACGGTCTGATTGATCTCACAGGAGGCACAAGCCGCTTTGCAGAGAAACTGGACAGTATGTTTACCTACCATCCGGCAGCCGACGAGGAACTTCCCATCTTCAGTACGGGAATGATCGGGCAATATGCGCACGGCAATGAGCCGAGCCACCACGTAATCTATCTCTTCAATGCCGTAGGACAACAGAACCTGACACAGAAATACGTTGCCAAAGTAATGAACGAGCTTTACAAGAACGAGCCTGCCGGTCTTTGCGGAAACGAAGACTGCGGACAAATGTCTGCCTGGTACGTATTCAGCGCAATGGGATTCTATCCCGTCAATCCGGTCAGCGGAAAGTATGAAATCGGTACTCCCCTGTTCCCGGAGATGAAGTTGCATCTGGCTAACGGAAAGACATTTACAGTACTTGCCCCCAAAGTGAGCAAAGAGAATATTTACATTCAATCTATCAAAGTAGACGGTCAACCGTACAACAAGACCTACCTTACCCATGAACAGATTATGAGCGGTGCCACCGTCGAATTTGAAATGGGGAATACTCCCTTAGTGGAAGTCGAATTTGAAGAACAAACCCAGTAGGTCCACCTAAACTAATCTATCGGAAAAATGGATGAAAACTTCGACTTAACCTACAAAGCTCTATTCCGCAGGTACTACCCCAGCCTGATATTCTATGCCACCCGACTGGTAGGAGAAGAAGAGGCGGAGGATGTAGTGCAGGACGTGTTCGTAGAGCTTTGGAAACGAAAAGACAGCATAGAGATAGGAGAGCAGATTCAGGCTTTCCTCTATCGTGCTGTCTATACACGTGCCCTTAACGTATTGAAACATCGTAATGTAGAAGATGGCTATTGCGCCGCCATGGAAGAGATAAACCGGAGGCGTGCAGAGTTTTATCAGCCGGACAACAACGAAGTGATCCGCAAGATCGAAGACCGGGAATTGCGGAAAGAGATTCACGATGCAATCAATGAGCTTCCGGACAAGTGCAAAGAAGTTTTCAAGCTCAGCTATCTGCACGACATGAAAAATAAGGAGATAGCCGATGTACTGGGAGTTTCACTCCGCACGGTAGAGGCACATATGTATAAGGCATTGAAGTTCCTGCGAAATCGTCTCGGACATCTTTGGTTCATTCTCCTCTTATTTTTATTGGATTAAAGATAAGTGTTTTTGGGTTTTCAATTGTATTACTTATATGAAGGAAAAGAAAATGAGAAATCTGAGCGAAGAAATAATAAACAGATATCTGACTGGTCAGTGTTCTGAAGAAGAGCTGATCGAGGTGAATGCCTGGATCAGCGAATCGGACGAAAATGCCCGCCAGTTGTTCCGCATGGAAGAAATTTATCATCTGGGTAAATTCGACCATTATGCCGATGAACAGAGAATGGCTAATGCGGAAAAAAGGCTTTATAAACAACTGTCGCAAGAGAAAAAGAAGAAAGATAAAGTACTGCATATGCATCGCTGGATGAGGTATGCGGCCATCCTTGCCGTCGCTTTACTAATGGGCGGAGGAGCCGGATATTGGTTCTACAACCGGCCGGAGCATCAGATGCTGGTAGCCGTTGCCAATGAAGACATCGTGAAAGAAGTTGTCTTGCCGGACGGGACGAAAGTCTGGCTGAACAATGCCGCCATGCTGAAGTACCCGCGCGAATTCTCCGAAAAAGAACGTAATGTGTATCTAGACGGAGAAGCCTATTTCGAAGTAACCAAAAACCGCCATAAACCATTCACGGTAGAAAGCGACGCTATGCGCGTACGTGTACTGGGAACCACTTTCAACTTCAAGTGCGACAAACGTTGCCGGATAGCCGAAGCGACCTTGATCGAAGGAGAAATCGAAGTGAAAGGCAACAAGGACGAAGGACAAATTGTCCTCGCCCCGGGTCAGCGTGCCGAACTGAACAGAAACAGCGGACGGCTGACGGTGAAACAGGTCGATGCGAAACTGGATGCTGTATGGCGTGACAATCTGATACCATTCAATAAAGCAAACATATTTACCATCACCAAAGCACTGGAACGCTTCTACGACGTGAAAATCATTCTGTCTCCTGACATTCGGTCGGACAAAACATATTCGGGTGTATTGAAGAAAAAATCAACCATCGAATCGGTATTGAAATCCTTGCAAAATTCCATACCTATTGAATATAAAATCGTAGGAAACAACATCTTTATCTCTTCAGATAAAAAATGAGTCCTGTGTTAAACTTAAACTAATAAACGACATGAAATTAAAGACACTTCTGATAGGATGTTTCGGAGGATTTATAATGCTCAACTCCTGCACAGAGTCCCCCAGTGTAAAAGATTATAGTGCTTATGTCAATCCTTTCATAGGCACCGGCGGACATGGACATACTTTCCCCGGAGCCGTAGTTCCGCACGGTATGATCCAGCCCAGTCCGGACACCCGGATCGACGGCTGGGACGCCTGCTCCGGTTATTATTACGATGACAACACGATCAACGGTTTTTCGCATACCCACGTCAGCGGTACAGGCTGTTGCGACTACGGAGATGTATTACTGATGCCGATTGTCGGCAAACCGCAGTATCTGACAACTGATCCGGAAAGCCAGAAACTGGCTTACGCCTCTGCTTTCTCGCACGAGAATGAGACTGCGGAACCCGGATATTACTCCGTCTTCCTCGACACCTATCAGGTAAAAGCGGAAATCACAGCTACCAAACGCGGCGCCATCCACCGCTACACTTTCCCCGAAAGCACAGAATCCGGATTTATCATCGACCTGGACTACAGCCTGCAACGGCAGACCAACTACGAGATGGAAATCGAAGTTATCAGTGACACGGAAATCTGCGGACATAAGAAGACGACTTACTGGGCTTTCGACCAGTATATTAACTTCTACGCCAAGTTTTCCAAACCGTTCGCATATACCCTCATCACCGACTCTGTCACAATGGACAACGGCAAACGCCTGCCTGTATGCAAAGCCGTACTGCACTTTAATACAAAGAAAGACGAAGAAGTACTGGTAAAAGTGGGTGTATCCGCCGTCGATATCGCCGGCGCACGCAAGAATGTGGAATCCGAAATTCCCGAATGGGACTTCGACAAGGTACGAAAAGATGCCCGCACTGCCTGGAATAATTATCTGTCTAAAATAGACATCACCACTTCCGATAAAGAAGATAAAACCATTTTCTATACCGCTCTGTATCATACGGCCATCAGCCCGAACCTGTTTACGGATGCGGACGGACGCTATCTCGGCATGGATCTCGAAGTACATCAGGGAGATACCATTAATCCGCTGTATACTGTCTTCTCCCTGTGGGATACTTTCCGTGCACTGCACCCGCTGATGACGATCATCGACCCGAATCTGAACAATCAGTTCATCAATTCACTGATCAGGAAACATCAGGAAGGCGGAATATACCCAATGTGGGATCTGGCTTCCAACTACACTGGAACGATGATCGGATATCATGCGGTCCCCGTTATCGTGGATGCCTATATGAAAGGTTACCGCAATTTTGATGCTCACGAAGCATATAAAGCCAGTCTACGGGCAGCCGAATATGACACTACAGGCATCAAATGCCCCGATCTGGTGCTGCCGCATCTGATGCCCAAAGCGAAGTATTATAAAAACGCCATCGGCTACATCCCCTGCGACCGCGAAAATGAATCTGTAGCCAAAGCGCTGGAATATGCCTACGACGACTGGTGTATCTCCATCTTTGCCGAAGCAATGAACGACTTCGAAAACAAAGCAAAGTATGAACGTTTCGCCAAAGCCTACGAGTTCTATTTCGACAAATCGACCCGCTTCATGCGCGGACTGGATTCGAATGGCGAATGGCGCACCCCATTCAACCCGCGTGCCTCCACTCACCGTAGCGATGACTATTGCGAAGGAACCGCCTGGCAGTGGACCTGGTTTGTTCCGCACGATGTGGAAGGACTTGTAAAACTGATGGGAGGCGAGGAGGCTTTTGTAGAAAAGCTGGATTCGCTGTTTACAGTCGATTCGAGTCTGGACGGAGAAACCACCTCGGCTGATATCAGCGGACTGATCGGTCAGTATGCACATGGCAATGAGCCGAGTCATCACGTGATTCATCTGTACAACTATGTGAATCGTCCGTGGAGAACGCAGGAATTAGTGGACAGTGTCTACCGGAGCCAGTATGCCAACAACGTCGACGGGTTGTCCGGCAATGAAGACTGCGGACAGATGTCGGCATGGTACATACTCAACTCGATGGGATTCTATCAGGTATGCCCGGGCAAACCGGTGTATTCTATCGGACGTCCGGCTTTCGACAAAGCTGTGATCAATCTCCCCAGTGAAAAGACATTCAGCATCGTGGTGAAGAACAACTCCAAAAGCAACAAATACATCGAAAGCGTATTGCTGAACGGCAAACCTCTGGACACGCCATTCTTCGGACATCAGGACATTGTAGCAGGCGGAATCATGGAGATCAAAATGACTGACCATCCTACACAATGGGGAAGTAACAACTCTTCTCAATAATCATATAAAAACCATTACTTATCATGAAAAGACTCTTATTGATAGCTTGTGTACTTAGTTGTACGCTATTGTCCCAAGCCAAAGACTGGACGCAGTATGTCAATCCGCTGATGGGTTCCCAGTCTACTTTTGAGTTATCAACAGGTAATACTTATCCAGCTATTGCCCGTCCCTGGGGTATGAACTTCTGGACTCCACAGACAGGCAAAATGGGAGACGGATGGCAATATACCTATACCGCCAACAAAATCCGCGGGTTCAAACAGACACACCAGCCCAGTCCGTGGATCAATGATTATGGTCAGTTCTCGATTATGCCGATAGTGGGCCAACCGTTGTTTGACGAAGAGAAACGGGCAAGCTGGTTTGCACATAAAGGAGAAGTGGCAACTCCTTACTACTACAAAGTATACCTGGCAGAACACGATATAGTCACCGAAATGACACCGACGGAACGTGCCGTGCTTTTTCGTTTCACTTTCCCGGAGAATGATCATTCTTATGTGGTCGTAGATGCCTTCGACAAAGGTTCTTACATCAAGATTCTTCCGGAAGAGAATAAGATAATCGGTTATACGACACGCAACAGCGGTGGTGTTCCTGAAAACTTCAAGAACTACTTTATCATCGAGTTCGACAAACCTTTCACCTATAAGGCTACGGTAGAAAACGGAAATCTGCAAGAGAACGTAGCGGAACAGATGACCGACCATGCCGGAGCGATCATCGGATTCAAAACCCGCAAAGGGGAACAGGTGAATGCACGTATCGCCTCTTCTTTTATCAGCTTTGAGCAGGCTGCTGCTAATATGAACGAACTGGGCAAAGATAACATAGAACAACTCGCCCAAAAAGGAAAAGATGCCTGGAATCAAGTACTGGGTAAAATAGAAGTAGAAGGCGGTAATCTGGATCAGTACCGTACATTCTACTCCTGCCTGTATCGTTCGCTGCTATTCCCGCGCAAGTTCTATGAACTGGATGCAAACGGCCAGCCCATCCATTACAGTCCGTATAACGGGCAGGTACTTCCGGGATATATGTTTACCGATACCGGTTTCTGGGATACATTCCGCTGCCTCTTCCCGCTGCTGAATCTGATGTACCCGTCGGTCAACAAAGAGATGCAGGAAGGATTAATCAACACGTATAAGGAAAGCGGTTTCTTCCCCGAATGGGCAAGTCCGGGACACAGAGGTTGTATGGTTGGAAATAACTCCGCATCAATCCTTGTGGACGCTTATATGAAGGGAGTAAAAGTCGATGATATCAAAACGCTGTATGAAGGACTAATTCACGGAACGGAGAATGTACATCCGGAGGTTTCTTCCACCGGACGATTGGGATACGAGTACTATAATAAGCTGGGATACGTACCCTACGATGTGAAAATCAACGAGAACGCCGCCCGTACTTTGGAATATGCATACGATGACTGGTGTATCTACCGGTTGGCAAAAGAGCTGAAACGTCCCAAGAAAGAAATCAACCTGTTTGCCAAACGTGCCATGAATTACAAGAATCTTTTCGATAAAGAATCCAAGCTGATGCGTGGTCGCAACGAAGACGGTACATTCCAGTCTCCTTTCTCTCCGCTGAAATGGGGAGATGCCTTTACGGAAGGAAATAGCTGGCATTATACCTGGTCTGTCTTCCACGATCCGCAAGGTCTTATTGACCTGATGGGCGGGAAAGAGATGTTTGTTACCATGATGGATTCCGTATTTGCCGTACCGCCCATTTTTGATGACAGCTATTACGGACAGGTAATTCACGAAATTCGTGAAATGACTGTGATGAATATGGGCAACTACGCACATGGCAATCAACCGATCCAGCACATGATTTACCTCTATGACTATGCGGGACAACCGTGGAAGGCTCAATACTGGTTACGTCAGGTAATGGACAGAATGTACACGCCCGGACCGGACGGTTACTGCGGAGACGAAGACAACGGACAAACTTCTGCCTGGTATGTGTTCTCTGCGCTGGGTTTCTACCCTGTTTGCCCTGGAACGGACGAATATGTGATGGGAACTCCTCTGTTCAAAAAGGCTACTCTTCACTTCGAGAACGGCAATAGTCTTGTTATCGACGCGCCCAATAACAGCACGGAAAATTTCTATATTGATTCCATGAACTTCAATGGTGCTGATCATACCAAGAATTATCTGCGTCACGAAGATTTGTTCAAGGGAGGTACTATCAAAGTAGACATGAGTAATCGACCGAATCTGAACAGAGGAACCAAAGAAGAGGATATGCCTTATTCTTTTTCCAAAGAACAGTAGTTAGTTCATCGATTAAATTCACGTTCCTATATTAGGCCCTTTTTCTTCCGGTTTTCTGACTTTCTCTCTGTTCTGAAAGACTTTATCCGGATAATGGCAAAAAAACGATAGCCAGAAAGTAAACTTCTTTACTATCTGGCTATTTTTCAGTTAGTATTCACTACTTTTGCCGGACAAACAACTATAAATCATGGAAGAAGAAATTGACTTTACCAAAGTCCCCTATCAGTACGCAATGTGCCTCAATCGGGAATGTTCAAAAGCAAACACTTGCTTAAGACTACTTACAGCACAAAGCGTACCGGAAAAGATTGAATACTGGGTTATTATCAGTCCCAAACATCTCGCTGCCCAACAAGGGAATTGTCCTTATTATCGTTCTAATGTCAAAGTACGTTATGCTAAGGGATTCATCAGAATGTTAGAAGACTTGCCTTATAAGCAAATGCAAACTGTCATATCACATTTAATGAGCTATTTTGGTCGCAGAACTTACTACCGCATCCGCAAAGGCGAACGCCTCCTTACCCCCTCCGAGCAACAAAGAATATTAAATATCCTCAAGAATTGCGGAGCAACTCATCTACAAAACTTTGATGCATACGTTGAAGATTATGACTGGTGATCGGCAGTAACACGAAGTGATACTACTGTTACGCTCAGAAGACACAACTGTCACCATTTGGTGGCACGGCTGTGCCAAGCCGTTGGCACAACAATGACACCGTAGTGGCACAACTGTGCCAAGCCCTTGGCACAAGGGTTCCCTTACGAGGAGACAGGGAGGGACATAGTAGCTTATACAAGAAAAGAGCCAGGCTTTCAAAATGAAGCCTGGCTCTAAAATTAACTTATCTGCTAATGACTAGACTTTACTGAGCGTTGTAGATATAAACTTCAGTTACATCAATATATGAACCAAAGCCTTCCAATAATTCAACCTTTACATAACGAGCTGTTATAGAAGAGAAGAATTGGAAATAATGATTACCCACACGAGGAACTTCCAACACTCCCTGTGGAGTCCAGTTTTCATTATCCAATGAAGTTGAAATACGTACTTTCTTAGAAGCATACGTATAATAATAATCCATACCCAAAGCATTAAAAGTCTGTGCTGATTTCATATCAATAACAAACCAGAATGGATTATAACTATATACATCTGATCCATAGCTTCCTCCATTACCATCAATCAAATAACTAGCTCTACCGGAGACACCAGAAGGAATCTCCGCACTCCAACCTGCTTTCGACAATTCAGTCCAGTTACTACCTATAACAGACAAATATTTAAAGTTTCTAAGTACTTTATCCACATTAAAGGTTAAGAAGTTCTCCTTACTATTAACCTTCACAACGGGGTCTTCACTTTCTGCTGATGCAGTAACAACAAGAGTGTGAGATTCTTCTCCAGCTGTTGTCAGCAAGAAATCATCAGTAATAGTCCAGGTAACCTCTGCTGATTCTAACTCTCCGGCAGCTATGGTAATTTCAGCAGGAGTTACAGTGATATTCTTCATGAACTGTTCATCCAATCCCGTAGTGGCAAGTTTCACTTTTACGTCTTTTCTTGCCGGCTTATCCAACTTCATCTTGAAAGTATAGGATATAGGATCAGGATTTACAATCGCTCCTTGAGAAAAAGCACGTTCAAATGCAACGTTATTACCGCTCTCACCAACCACAGAGCATGAAGCTGTATATGCCTCCTTCTCTATTACAACTTTAGATTCTATTGGTTCAGTTCCTATCTTATATCCTTCCACACTGGCTTTCACCCCTAATTCATAAGTAGTCGCATCATAATTGGATGCTGCAAAACTAAAATCTTCATCCTTCAAAGTCACAGTGACAGAAGCATCTGTTGAACCGGCAGGAAGAACTACTTTAGTGGCACTGATCTCTACATTTTCTTTTGGGATATTAGTATTTATAATATCAAAAGTCACTGTAGCATCTTCCGGTGATGCAGCAAAATGGAATGTATAAGTTCTAGTGACAGGGCCATCTAATTCCAATGTACCATCAGATTTGTAAACCGCAGTCAACGTCGCTTTAGACGCTCCTTCCGCATCGTCAATCGTTATAGCAGGCTGATTCACCGGATATTTAACCAAATCCACCACCTCATCATCCTGACATCCAGCAAAAGTAACGAATGATCCTATTGCCAGAGATAAAAAGAGTTTATAATGTGCTTTCATATTCTTGTTTTTTATTTGTTCCTATTTTATTTAAAGATCATCCGGATATTTATATGGCGTCGGATCATTCTTCTTGTAGAATATAGTCGGTGCTGCTACATTGGACCCGTACAATACTTCGCCACCACCTTGAAGACGGCTGAAAACACTACCATATTTAGCCGGACTTGGAGCAAATCCCATAAACCATCCATACCCTCCATCTATCATACTTTGAGCTTTAGAGGCAGATAAACTACCGCCACCACCTAAGTTGAATTCCATTGAAATACCGGAGCATTGTTTCTTTGTCATTTGTCCGATAGGATATGCAGCACTACCATAGTTGGCTACCACAATATCTATCCATTCTTTTGCATCTACCCCGTCGACAGTAGCTACACCATACATCTGTCCCCAATCAAATACAGTAACCAGTTTATCCGGCATTGCCTGTTTGGTTTCATAACACAGACGAGCTGCAGCAGCCGTACTTGGATTAGTAAGAGACGGATTGCTCAAATCAGGACTGTTTGAATACTCATCGTCATAATTTACTCCATCCAAGTTATATGCCTTACAATACTGAGCAACTTCGCGGGCAAAGTCTTTAGCACCTTGTTCGGAAAGCTGTGCCAAGCCTGTAATGTCATGGTTACCAAGCAGTCCTAACAATACTTTCACACCACGTCTACGCAGTGGCTGAAGAAGAGTTTCATTATTATCCAACAGATACTGTACATTCGGGTTACATTGTACACGAGGACGTCCTGCTTCAGCATCATAGTTGATATTAGCAGCAAACAGTACAACAACATCCCAAAGAAGTTTTCCATTCTCTAATTGGAAAGAAAGAGTATTCAGCGGATTTACGTCATTTACTTCAAAGAACAAATAACCTTGCATTACACCTTCTCCTTTATATGCATCACCGGCATTTCGCATATCTTTCACCAGATAAATACAATGTTTCGCATCTTCATCTTTAATAGTGATATCACTACTCTGATCACTGATAGCTACCGGAATAGCATATGTTTTATCTTCCTGCAGACCTTCTCCTGCCCGAATAGTCATCTCTACCTCCGCTGATTTAGTATTAGCGTTCACTGTAAGTATTCCTTCGTTAGCAAAGGTAACCAAGTCCTGCGGATACAATGCAAAATCTGTATTATGCGCCTTATTATACGTTTCCAAATAAGCAGCATCAATTTTCACTTTTGCCGATGTAGCTGTATTAGGTGTCTTGCTCAACCCCATTTTTACTGTAGTAGCATAAGTCTCACCGTGCAATTCGACAACCTTAGAAACTAAGTTCGACTTTCCATCACGCAGATATGCATTATTTTCATAAATGCCACTGTAGGCCGACTCATCAATATTCTTTCCGACCTCAAGATCATCAGCACAAGAGGTCAAGAATGCAGTACTGCTCACAATCATGGCAGCGAACAAACCCGAAGTTATATATTTCATATTCATAATGAATTCTTGAATAAAAGATTAAACCAACAATTAATTTATCTTAGGAATCTCTACTTTTACCCAAGTAGGATCGCCCGAACCTGTAATATCATTACCATGTCCAGTCTGGTCGGTAATAACATTTCCAGCACCTTCATTAAACTTCCAGTAAGCAACCAGTCCTTCACTGGCAGGATCTACTTCATAAGGATTAGTGGCAATTTGCTCTGCCGTTCTTTGCACTGACCACACGCGGACTTCTGAAATATCTCCCGGCAACCAACGAGTATCATCCCAAGCGCGACCAATATAACAACCACTGCTCAAAGATACATTACCTGAAGCTGCTTCGTCTTTATAAACAGGCACACCATCTTTATAATAGATTCGTTCTTTTGTTGTATTATCATAAACAATGGCAATGTGTACCCACTCATTAACCGGTAAACCCGGAACAACATTCGGACCTGGGAAATTACCACCGGGAGCTACTACCTGAACTTGATCACGTGGACGGTCAGCATCACCAATACGTACAAGGAATTTACCTTCAATACCGAAAACAGAACTCAGGGCATTATCACGTCCTGCTACCCAGTCTTCACTACGAACCAAAGCTTCAATAGTAACAGTAGAAAGACTATTCACACTGCTCTTCCAGTTAATTGGGAAATAGATTTCTTTGATATTTGCCACTACATTAATAAGGGCAGCACCCTTAAATATGAAATAAGCAGTACGGGCACTTTCGAGTACATCAATATTGGATGCATCTAGAATGGTGACGGGCAATACATATCGTTTTGACTTATCCAATTCGTTGGTATTCTTAAAGTCAATCACAATATTATCACTGGAAATATCCCCTGCCTTAATAGTAGCAGTTTTTGTTGGTATATTATAAAAATATGAATCCAGTGCAGTTGCGTTATCATTGTAAATCAAATTATATGCTGCTGTCATAGCGGGAGCCGCATCAAAGCTTATTTGAATATCTTGTTCTGCCGGCGATGCTATACGATAGCTAAGTTCACGGGTAGCCTCAGTTATACTGGGTTTAATCAGCAAATCATCACAAACAGGAGCCGAGCTAACATAGAGTTTATTGTCATAATGATGCTCTTCATTGATATCTTCATTCTTACAACCACTCACTGTGACTGTTGTAAGAGCCAAAAGCGCAAAACAATATTTATAGAGTTTCATTTCTATTCTTATTTATTAGGATTCATAATACGAATAACTTCACGCACATATCCATAAGTATTGTTATAATAATCATTATGGACATTCATAATAAAGATTCCTTTCCGGGTGTAATTAGGAGATGCTTCAACCATCCACCGGGCTGCTCCCGGAGCTGCTACTAGTTTATTGCCTTTTTCATCCACTGTACTCCAGTAACCCTTCACTTTATCCTTATCGTCAGCCTGCGGCAATTCGACACAAACGATAAAACGATCAGCAGGAACAGGATTCACTCCTCCTTCTGTACCGCCTACTGCATCTATACCCGCCTGAATAGCCAAATATGCTTTTAAAGCAAGATCATCAGCATTGGTAGAAGAAGCAGTTTTCAACATGATGTAGTCAAACTTGCTTAACATATCCATATTCTCCGGCACTAAATATTGTACATTTCCGTAGAATACCAGAGTCTTGTCATCATGATTGCCTTGCCAGTTCATCACCTCGCCAAAAAACTTCTGTTGACGGTCATTATATTCTTTCAGAGCTGCCTCCGGAAGGCTCACCAGCGAACGCCCTGTATAATCAGCAATAACACCATCAAAGTTATATTTGTCACAGAGTGCCAACATCTCATTGGTGCGTTCACCGATATACTGAAGAGCATCCTCTTCTGTCAACTCCGGTTCGGCTTTTACTTTCTCCTTCCAGGCATTTTCAATGCTGGAATAATCAATACTGTAAACCGTACGAGTTCCTTTCTCGCGTATTTTGACCATTTCTGCCTGTACTTCGGGACTTACTTCCGGATTATTCAGACAAATGAAATCAACGCTGTCAGGTACGACGGTCAGACGTTCAGCCTGCTTGCCGGGAGATCCCTTAGGGTTCTCGAAAGAAACAAAAGTGACCTTATGTTCTTCAGACTTATATCTGTTCAAATCCTTCAGATAGTCAGCATACAACTGAGGATTCTGCTCTTCAAATGTAGGAGTATTCAATTGGAGACTTTCCACATCTGTCCAATCACTACATGAAGTTATTGTCAGAGCTGATGCCAGAAACAGCAGAGCAGACAATCTATATTTCAGGTTATTTTTCATATATACTTTCCTTTAAGTTTAATATTATTTTTTAGAAGCCCACCATACATCTGTAGCCATGTTATCTGCACCGTGCAAGTAGTTGGCAATCGCATATTCTACATTTGCTTTATTGCTGACAAACTCATCCAACGGATAAGGCATACGACGCGCCCCTTTCTCTGAATCAACGACACCACCGCTCTTATTTTCTTTCACCGGGATCAGTTTCGGATATCCGGTACGGCGGAAGTCTGCCCAAGCTTCATTACCCAATTGCCAGTTGGCAATCCACTTCTGCACGATAATGCGTTCTTGCTTCTCTTCTTTGTCAGCACTATCATTCCATTTAATAGTGATATTGGACAAAGCATTCTGATAAGTGTTCGTACCTGCCGGGTCTGTATATGCAGTCGGTTTGTTTACATCATCTTTCAGATAGTCTTCCACACCGTCTGCACCCCATTGCTCAAATGACAGACGGATACCTTGATTATAGAATGATTCTGCTGTACCACCCATGCTGAAGTTAAAAACAGCTTGCCCTTCAGCACGTAAGAAAGCTACTTCGGCTGCATTCATCCAATAAAGCGGAGATGTAGGAGCAATGTTCACCCCAGAGTATTTATGTCCGGTTGTCTTCAGTTCGGGAATGACAATACCACGACGCATTCCTACATAGTCCTGTCCCGCCCATTCGGATTTTGTGAAGAACTTTTCACGTCTGTTATCCTTGTAACCATTCATATAGCAGATGATATCGGCAGCAGCATGCGTATCACCACCAGTCAAACAGGGTACACCGCCATGATCGGAAGTCTGTACCTGATTGTAGCGGGTAGCTACATAAATAGGATTTTGTGAAGTCTCAAAGTAGTTCCATGTTGCATTGTCCGCATTCGATTCGATGACACCTCCGTTTGCAGGATTCACAGCTTCTTCAGCCATCTGTTGAGCTTTCACCGGATTAGCATAAGCTATACGGATAGCAAGACGCAACTTCAGTGAGTTGGCAAATCTGATCCACTTCTTTACATCACCTTTATATATATAGTCGGCTGTAGGAACGAGCTGTTCGTTAGAATTCTCATTGAGTGTGGCAATAGCTGCATTCAACTCATCGAAGAATGTATTATATGTTACTTCCTGAGAATCATAAGGAGTAGCAATTTCGCCATTCGCACCTATCTGAGAATAAGGTATCGGACCGAAAGCATCAGTTACACGATGCATAGCTGCCACCTTTATCACTTGTGCAATGGCATAAGGAACCGGATCATTCGTATTTTGTGATACAAGTTTCACTTGGGTCAGATTAGAATATAATGTCGGAATAATCTTATCACTTTTCAGAAACACACGGCTCCAGTCGTCTTTCGGATTGAAGTTTGAAATGGTTTCTGTAAAACCGGCATTAGAATCGGCAAAATATCCGCCTAAAGGTCCGCCCAACAAGCAGTCTGTGAACTGAGCTGTATTTACATCCGGTGATACCACGCAACCGGCCAGGTTATTCATGGCAGATCCCAAAGCATATCCATCCGCTGACAAATCAGGAGCTTCATATGGGTTGGAATTGATATTCTCATAGTTACCGATACACGAGGACAGGGCAACGGTAAGAGATCCAAATACTAATTTATTTATTATATTTTTCATACCTATCTTGATTTATTTAGAATTTAAAGCTCAGATTAAAGCCAATATTACGCAATGAAGGCATCATAAAGTAGTCAATTCCCTGATAGAAGTTATCAGTAGATGCCACGCTTTCAGGATCGAAAGGAGCCTTGTTGTAGATCATCCAAAGATTACGTCCGATCAATGAAACTTTGATATCACACACATTGCCCAGCCATTTTCTCGGAATAGTATAACCGATAGAAGCTTCCTGCAAACGAATATTAGTAGCGGAATAAATGTAATACTGAGGAACAGCCGTACCACCAGCTACTACTGAATACCAGCCTTCCGGATTTACACGGTCGTTTCCATTTACCGATACATAACCTTTGTCACGTGCAGCAGCAGATGCTTCAGAAACTCCGAAGTTATCAAGAACAGCTTGTGTACGTGAGAATACAACTCCACCCAGACGAGCTGATACAAGGAATGCCACATTAATGTTTTTCCAACTGAAATTGTTACGCCATGCCAAGTTTCCTTTCGGCAATACACTACCTAATTTGATGTAATTATTAGCTTCCAGACTCTCTGTTACAACACTGTTGTTCTCATCGATATAAACAGCTCCATTGGCATCTCTCTTCAAATCCATCAAGGAGTAAATGTCACCCATGCTTCCACCTTCTTTCAGGATGAAACGGGTACTACCCAGACCACCCATATTCAGAGAAGAAATAGAGAATTTCTCGCGAGTGATAGGATTGATGGCATTATCAGCTAAGGTAAGAATCTTATTCTTGTTCATTGAATAAGTAACTCCTGTATTCCAAGTAAAATCTTTCCATGTATTATTGTAATTCAACGCTAACTCAAGACCTTGATTGCGAACTGCACCTGTCTGAATGTAGATACGAGCATATTCACCTACCGGCAACTCAGGATTGAATGTCTGATTCATTGTCTTGGCGTTATAATAAGTCACATCCAGTTCGAAGTTCTTAAGAAAACGCATATTCATACCTACTTCAAAAGAATTGGTACGTTCCGGTTTCAAGTCATATACCGGGAAGTCAGTCAGGTTACTCCACTGACCGATACTGGTATTCCATGCGAACAAAGGATTAGCTATATATCTTTCGAATGCTGTACCTACAGAAGCAAAAGAACCGCGTATCTTCCAGTAAGACAGATAGTCCTTATTCAATTTAGGCATCAATTCAGATAACACTACAGACATACCTACCGAAGGGTAGAAGAATGATTTATTGACAGAGTTACGGCCTGCCAACTGTGAAGGCCAGTCATTACGACCTGTCAATGTCAGATAATAAGTACTTTGGTAGCCAACTTCGGCAGATGCATAGATAGACTGAGTCTGTTCACGCCATCCTGACTGCATTTTGCTTGTCTTGGTCGTACTCAGGTTTTGAATATAGAAACCGTTTGTCAATCCGGCTTTTTCACCAGCAAACGTTTTTGAATCATCAGCAATAGGTCCGCGTACAGCCATTTCATCATATCGCATATCAGTAAACGATCCACCCATATTAGCTTGTAAAGACCATTTTTCACCGAATGTTTTGTTCACACTTACCAGGAAGTCTGCATACAACTGCTTTTCGTAGCTTCTGGAAATGCCATAAAGACCACGATCTGACAACTCTGTCAGCTGAGTATTTGTACTGGCATAAGCCTTTTCCGTATAATCATTGTTAGAATTATCCAGGCGGACACGTCCGGAAACATTTAACCAGTCAAGAATCTGATAATTCAGACTTGCACCTAACATATAGCGATCTTTCTTATTTTCACGCAAGTTACGGTAGTTCACCCAATAAGGATTCTGCATAGTCATATTACCATCACCTGTCGGCCAGTACTGAGTATAGATCTTACGTGCAACGTCATAGCGTTCGTACATTTTAATATCTTCCCAGTCATTACCACGAGGGAACAGATAAGCTCCTACCAACGGATTGTTGTAAGTACCCTGATTCACCATATTGCGGTCTTTCTGCAAAATGTAGCTGGCATTTACATCCAATGTCATCTTATCATCAAGAAATGAAGTAGTATTGCGTACGTTGAAATTATAACGGTCATATTTGTTGTTAGGAACGATACCTTTTGAATTAACCGCTGCAGCGGAAGCATAAGTCTGGTTCTTTTCCGAACCGGTAGAGAATGATACGCTTTCTGTACCTATAACACCAGTCTGAAAATAATCATCACGAGGATTATATCCAAAATATCTGGCTTCTGTCAGTTTAGGGCCCCAGCTACGACTGGAGTTATCATCTTTCACGCCACCAATACCTGTACCATAACGTGTCTGGAAACGAGGCATTACCAAAGGAGCATTAAACTCAACATTACTATTCACTGTGATATTCACACGACCTTCTTTTCCTTTTTTAGTAGTAATGATAATCGCACCATTGGCAGCATCAGAACCGTAAAGTGCAGCTGCTGCTGCACCAGTCAACACAGACATTGATTCAATATCTTCCGGGTTAATGTCGGCAATCGGCTCAGTATTTCCTTTAGAAGAAAACTCTGTCCCATTCACTTTATTTGCATTGGAGTACATCGGAACCCCATCTACTACATACAATGCATTGGAAGACTGCATGATAGATTTTGTACCACGCATCACTACTTTAGATACACCGCCCACTCCGGATGAAGAAGCATTGATATTAACACCTGCCACTTTACCACTCAATGAGTTAATAAAGTTAGGATCTTTATTGGTAGTCACTGCATCAGCATTTACCTGCTGTACATTGTAAGACAGCGCTTTTTCTGAGCGTTTGATTCCCAATGCCGTAACTACGACTTCATCCAAGACTTGAGCATCTTCCTTTAAAGTGATATTAATAGCAGTCTTTCCTGCTACAGCCCTCTCCAAAGTTTGATATCCAACATACGAAAATTGCAAAACTGCATTTGAACCTGTAACGACTAATGTATAATTACCATCAAAATCAGTAATAGTACCATTAGTTGTTCCTTTTTCCAATACAGAAACGCCAATCAAAGGTTCGTTATTAGCATCTACCACCTTACCTGTTACTTTCTGTTGTTGTTGAGTCGACTTTGTCGAAGAAGATGCATTTGCTTTCGACAAATAAACAACATTGTCATCAATTTTATAAACGACATTTTTCCCTTTCAAAGCCTTATCCAGTACTTCTACCAAAGAAACATCTTTAACATTCAATGACTCAATTCGCATTGAAGCCAAATTGTCATCATAAAAAAATTGATACTTGGATTGAGACTGGATTTGCTTAATCACAGTTCCTAAAGAAGAATTGGAGATCCTAATTGTTAACTGTGCTATTGCAGATTGTGCCGGAAGGGCGAATAGCATCAAGATCAACAATGCCCGAAAAATCTTCGAGCCTCTACACGAGTCATTGATTCTCATACACTTGAATTTAAGATTAAACATTAGTTTTTATATAAATATTAGAATCGATATTCCATTTATTATTTTCGATTCACATTTATATAACAACCCATACCTTGAAAAACACTTAGAGGTTTTTGAAAAAAAATAAATATAATCTCATATTTATTTTTTCACAACGAGTATCTCCCCATTCATCTAGACTGGGAATCAATTATTTACGAAGAAAAAAAAAGAAATCTTTTATAAAATTTGTTCTTTGGGATAATTCACCAGATACAATGTCTTCGTGGCGCGAGTAAATGCCGTATACAACCAGCGAAAATAATCCGGAGTCAAATATTCATCCGTCATATATCCCTGATCAAGAAAAACATTCTGCCATTGCCCACCTTGTGCTTTATGACAAGTTATCGCATAAGCATATTTCACCTGCAACGCATTGTAGTGTGGATCTGCTTTCATCTTTTTCATCCGGTCCCGCTTGTTAGATATATCTGCGTAATCTTCAAGTATGGTATAAAATAATCTGTCATTATCTACTTTTGGCAATGCGGGAGAATCAGAGTGAAGAGTATCCAGCAGCAAATTGGCATCCAGTTCAAAATCATTCTGGTCAGGAAACCTGAGAGTCACTTCCGCAAAGCGAAAACCATACATCTCACGCGTCTTACGGACACGACGCACGACTGCTATTTCTCCATTGGCAATGAAGTCCATTTCCTTATATTGCTCTGTCCAATAATAATTATTTTTGGCTATCATCAACATATCTCCCGTATTCAGTTCATCTTCCCGCCAAAGGATCTGTGCACGTATTCCGTTATTATATAGGTTCGCGCGTTTATTAGAACGACAGATCACAATCGTCTCATCCATGCCGTCATGATCATAACAACTAGTGATGGCATCAATCAATTCCGTACCCGGCACCATCTTTATATCCGGAAAACCTGTTATCTTTATTTTAGGTAAAGAGTAGCAATTATCTTCCGCTATCAGCTGACGCAATTGAGTCGCATTCCACAAAATGCCCGATTCCTGTATCTGACGAACCACTTGCGTCAAGTCAACTTCCCGCACTTCCAATCCATATCCCTTTAATGCATCTGCAAAAAGTGCCGGACTCAACTCCTCACCTACCGGAGGAAGCTGCGCAGTATCTCCCATCAACAAAAGACGGCACCCCTGACCGGAATAAACAAACTGTATCAGGTCGTCCAATAATCTTCCCGTTCCAAACATACTGCCCGACAATCCTTCATTGGAAATCATTGAAGCTTCGTCGACTATAAACAAAGTATTCGTAGCAAGATTGTCATTTATTGAAAAATTACTGGTTTCATTAGAAAACGACTGCTGCCGGTATATTTTCTTATGAATTGTAAAAGCCGGGTGACCGGCATAGGATGAAAAAACTTTTGCAGCACGACCGGTAGGAGCCAGTAACACAGCCTTTTGCTGTAACTGATCCATCGTCTTTACCAATGCCCCTACCAAAGATGTTTTACCAGTGCCGGCATAGCCTCTGAGGATAAATACTTCATCCGCCAGTGTGGAAAGCAGAAACTCTGAAAGAGATTTTACAGCTATTTCCTGCTCAAAAGTTGGTTGATAAGGAAAATTTTCCTTAATTTGCCTTTCTAAATAGTTATTTATCATTTTTGTACGAGAAAAAAGTTCCCGGAACTATCGTATTTAAATTTATTTATTCTATTTTTGCGATGCGAATATAACAACTAAAAACATAATTTATCATGAAAACAGTATTTAATATTGTATTAGTACTCTGTGCTGCTGCATTAATCTACATTTGCTATAGCAGTATTATGGGTCCTATCAATTTTGAAAAAGCGAAAAAGGAAAGAGAGCAGGCTGTCATTGCCCGTTTGATCGACATCCGTAAAGCACAACAGGAATACCGTTCGCTTCATCACGGAATGTACACAGAACATTTTGACACACTGATTGATTTCGTTAAAAATCAAAAATTACCTTTCGTTATGAAAGTTGGTCAGCTGACAGACGACCAATTGGAAAGCGGCTTGACTGAGAAGAAAGCAATGGCAATCATCAACAAAGCTAAAAAAACAGGCAAGTATGATGAAGTTAAGAAAAACGGACTTGAAAACTTTAAGCGTGACACCATGTGGGTAGCTGTAATGGACACCATCTATCCAAAAGGTTTCAATGCAGATTCAATGAAGTACATTCCTTATGGCAACGGTGCTATCTTTGAAATGAATGTTAAAAACGACACAGCTAAATCAGGTGCTCCTGTATACTTGTTTGAAGTGAAAGCTCCATATGAAACTTACTTGGGCGGACTTGACAGACAAGAAATTATCAATTTGAAAGACCTTAATGAAAAACTGGGCAGATACTCAGGTTTGATGGTAGGTTCTATTGACAATCCTAACAATGGTGCTGGTAACTGGGAATAATGATTGATTTTACAAAATCAAAACAATATACTTTATCCATCCGTCTTAGTACGGATGGATTTTCTTTTTCTATCTACAATCCGATTAACGACAATTCGCAGTCGCTGTTCGAAAAAGAGGTAGACACCTCTCTGTCTCTGACAGCCAATCTTAAAAACGTTTTCCACGAATCGGACTTTTTAAGCTACTCCTACAAACGGGTGAACATCATGATAGCCAGCAAACGCTTTACCATGATACCATTGGAACTGTTTGAGGAAGAACAGGCAGAGCTTTTATTCTATCACAATCATCAGAAACGGGAGAATGAAATAGTGATGTACAATATTCTGAAAAAGAATAATGTAGTCATAATCTTCGGCATAGACAAAAGCACCTATACATTCTTAAATGAACAATATCCCGAAGCCCGCTTCTACTCTCAGTCTACCCCGCTCATCGAGTATTTTTCTATCAAAAGCAGACTGGGGAATAGTAAGAAAATGTATGCTTCAGTACGCAAAGATGCCATTGACATTTACTGTTTCGAACGGGGGCAGCTACTTTTGGCCAACTCTTTCGAGTGCATGCAAACCGAAGATCGTATCTACTATCTATTATATGTCTGGAAGCAACTGGAATTTAATCAGGAACGGGATGAACTACATCTGACAGGCACTCTGTCGGACAAAGAGACATTGATGAACGAACTGAAAAAATTCATTCTGCAGGTATTCATTATGAATCCTGCCAACAATATTGACATGCAAGCCTTATTAACATGCGAGTAATCAGCGGTATTTATAAACGAAGAAGATTTGATGTACCACGTACATTCAAAGCACGCCCTACAACAGACTTCGCCAAGGAGAATCTGTTCAATGTACTTAATAATTATATTGATTTCGAAGAAGGAGTAACTGCACTTGACTTGTTTGCAGGCACGGGCAGTATCAGTATCGAACTGGTATCCCGAGGCTGCGACCGTGTGATCAGTGTGGAAAAAGATCCGGCTCATCACTCGTTTATCTGCAAAATAATGAAAGAAGTACAAACTGACAAATGTCTGCCTATCCGTGGCGATGTATTTAAGTTTATCAACAGCGGACGAGAGCAGTTTGATTTTATCTTTGCCGACCCTCCTTACGCTTTAAAGGAGCTGGAATCGATACCGGAACTAATATTCAAAAATAATCTGCTCAAAGAAGGAGGTTTGTTTGTATTGGAGCATGGTAAGCAAAATAACTTTGAAGATCATCCGCATTTCATAGAAAGAAGAGTCTATGGAAGTGTGAATTTCTCGCTTTTCAGATAAGATAAAAGTATATCAGATAAAGGAAGCATCCTTTTTAAAGCAGCGGAGCCAACAAACGAACGACAGACTCTGCTGCCCTCCTCCTCCACGAACGTTTCACCCAGTTTTTCAGAAAGATCTGTGTACTTTCCCGCTGATCCTGAAGGAATATCTCCTTCATTTCAAGAGCCGTTTCCACATCATACATAAAGGCATTTACTTCAAAATTATGCTCAAAACTACGGAAGTCAACATTGGTAGACCCTACTGTAGAGAGCATATCATCAGAAACCATCAGTTTGGAGTGCAGAAACCCTTTCTTATAAAAATAGACTTTGACACCTGCCTGCATCACATCTGCCAGGTAAGAATGCGATCCCAAATGAGTGATTCGGTTGTCGGCACGTTCCGGCAACATCAAACGCACATCTACTCCTGCCAGTGCAGCTGTCTGCATAGCGGCAAGTACTTGCTCTGTCGGCAGGAAATAAGGGGTTTGCATATAGAAATACTTCTTCGCTCCATTGATCGCCATAGTCAGTCCCTGCATGATTTCTTTCCAGGGGCCAATGGGTTCACTGGTAACCACCTGCACTAATGAACTTCCACAAGATTCTATCTTTGGGAAATAACGTGAAGCTGTAATCAATGTACGGTCAACGAAATACCAGTCGAGCAAAAAGGCCGTTTGCAGACCATGCACAGCCTTTCCTTCTATCAGAATATGGGTGTCACGCCAAATTCCCCATGAGAAACCACGCATATAACGTTCTGCCAGGTTCATACCTCCCACAAAGCCGATACGTCCGTCTATCACGACTATTTTTCTGTGGTTACGATAATTGACCCTGCTTGTAAACAAAGGGAAGCGTACTTTCAAGAAACTCCTGACTTCAATACCTGCATTACGCATTTCCTCGAAAAAGCGGTTAGGTACATGCCAGCACCCCACATCATCATAAATTACTCTTACTTCAACCCCCTGAGATGCTTTTTCGATTAGTACATCCCTTACCAAACGTCCTATAGCATCATCTTCAAAGATATAGTATTCTATATGAATGTGTTGTTTCGCCTTTTGGAGCTCACGAAGCAATGATTGCAATTTGGTATAGCCTTCCGTATAGACAGCAATACGGTTTCCCTCAAATGGAAAAGCTTGATTGGTATGCTGGAAAAGTTGGATAAGGCGGGCATATTCTTCAGGTACATCCGAACAGTCTTGCGCCATGTATTCCGCCATAGGTTTCTTCAAAAGGCGGTCATAACTTTTTTGACCGATGATACGTTCCCGACGCTGACTCCGACCAAAGAAGAAATAAAAAACAAGACCGACAATTGGGAGGAAAAGTAATATGAGTATCCATGCCATAGTCTTCACCGGATTCCGGTTATCAAGAATGATAACGACAATCGTACTGATAATGGCTCCAAAATAAACGATATCAAAAGCAACCGTAGCTATCTGGCTAACTAGTATGTTCCAGTCAATCATAGGATACTCCTTTTTTATATGGATACTGAACAACAAATATAAAGCAAATTATCGGATAAACAAAAAAGTCCCGATGGCAAGTCATGTTAGTCATGTTCATTACCATCGGGACTTTCCCGTTTTCATTCAGAGCTAGTCACAATTTAGAAACGCATAGGTCTGCCACCGCCGCCAAAGCCATGTCCTCCTCTAGGTCCACCACCCGGTCCACGTCGATTTGGTGACTTTCCACCCAACGTATTAAAGCGATATACAAAATGTACCATGAAATAACTTCCTAAAGTATTATATTCAGTATCACTCATCATTGTTTCGCTAATCGAACGCGACAAACTACTTTGTTGTTTTAAGATATCATATATTTTAAAACGAATTGTACCCGAATTATTCTTTAAAAAATTCTTCGAAATTTGTGCATTCCACATCACTTCGTTATTATTAAGCCCACCTGTATATCCATCTTTAAATCGACAATTAATATCTGTGGAAATCGAGACTTGCCAAGGAAGGTTTACATTGGTATTACCTCCAATATAGTAGTCGAATGTTTCTCGATTACTATTTTCTTGTTTACTATTTCTGACCAAATTATAATTAACAGAACCACTTAAGGATATATCAAAAACTTCACTACGATAACTACTGGTAAACCGTTCTCCTAACCCTAAATTATGCGTTGTACTTAGTTCCTGATCTGCATTTTTAGAACTTCCGACACTTGTATAACTTACAGCATCACTAAATCGTGCATTTGTATTAGATGAAATTGTAAATTTCTTGTTCTTCAACGGTGTATTGAATGAAAAAAATCCTCTTGCTTGCCAGTTACCATTTACATTTTCTTTCTTATAAACCCGAGCACCCGTCTGAGGATCATATGTCATTCTATTTGCTACAGAATTCAATGTACTTGTATAATACAAATTAGCAGAATAGCTACGCATAGATTCCGGTACAAACTTTCTATAATCGAGAGTAAAATTATTATTAAATGATGGTTTCAAATTCGGATTACCATATCTTAGGTTCATCGGGTCGGTTATATCAATCACCTCCTGCAGGTCCTCAATGTTAGGTGTACTGCTTCTTCCACGATAACGGAACATTAATACATGTTGTTTATTAAACATATAACGGAACATTACTGAAGGAGCCCAATTCAAAACATTCTGTTCTGGAAGATTCTTCTTATAGTTCGGACCAATTGTCGTTTTACTTAAGGATGACTGAGGAGTCACCCCCACTCCTACACTATACATCATCTTAGGGTGAATACCACGTACAGAAACATCAGCAGTATGAGTATCATAGAAATTCTCCACACGTGTACTTAGTTCATTATCATACCCACGCTCTATATATTCAGGATACGGATAGTAGTTAATACTATCATACACTAATGATTGTGATAACTGTTTGCGATGAGCAAATTCATAACGCAACTGCAAAAAGTGATTTTTAAATACAGGTTCTGTATAAGAAGCTGATACACTCCAGTTACGACTATCACTATTTCTGTCTGTATAGCGCGAAATATCAGAAATACTATCCTTTTCGAAGAATTCAGTCTTTGAATCAGAATAAGAATCGGACTCGCTGTCACTATATCCGAAACGTGCACCCAAAGACAAGTTTCGTCCTTTATTGTTCAATCTTCGAAAAGCCATCAAGCTACCATTAAAAGATGCATTATGACTTTTAGAAGAAGAAGCTGCCTCTTTTTCATTAACAGGACTATGCGAGTTATTTTCTGTCTTTGACCAAGAACGACTGCTAGATTCTGTTTGTGAATAACTACCGTTAGGACGGAAAATAATCGTAGTCAATGTGTCAGGTCTCCACTCCAAACGGAAATCAACGCGAAAATCATGACGATTACGATTTGAAAAGTTCTCACTTTGAGCAAAAGAAGATGTTTCCCCCAAAAATGTTTCTGAAGAGGTTTTGCGACGAGCGTCATTATCAGAATGTCCATATTGTACATTCCCCCCGATCTGCAACTTTTTAGTATCCTTAGCGAAGTTGACTCCCAACGATTGTGCAGTTGTAATACCTGAACCAGCATTACCTCCACCTAGTCCTTGTCCGGCATCACCAAATTCAGAAAATCCTTTATTATTAGTATTATTTGCAGAACCTATAATTGAAAGACTGGCATCATCTTTAAAGCGGCTGATCATTACTCCCCCTTCATACCGATCCTGGCTACCATACCCTGCAATAAGATTTCCAATCCATCCTTTTTTCATACCTTTCTTAACGGTCAAATCCAAGACGGGCTCTTCATCTCCATCATCAATTCCTGTGATACGTGCCATATCACTTTTTTTATCATAAGCCTTTACTTTCTCAATCATATTAGCAGGTAAGTTCTTCATAGAGACTTTCGGGTCATCAGAAAAAAATTCCTTTCCATCAACCATTATCTTTTTTATTTCCTTACCATTTATAGTAATTTTACCTTCATCACTCACTTCAGCTCCTGGAATTTTTTTCACAAGATCTTCTAACATTGAACCTTCCGGTACAGGGTAAGCCGCTGCAGAATACTCTGTAGTATCAGCTTTTACAGTAACAGGAGGAGCTTCCGCCGTAATCACAGCCTCGCTCAGCATCACTGCATCAGGGTCCAGAGAGATTGTCCCCATTTTCTTTTCAGTCACATTGTTGGATAATTGTACAGGAACGAATTTCGTACGGAAACCGATGTAAGAAACCTTCAACAAATATTTCCCCGCTTTCACTTTAGGGAGCGTAAACCAACCCTTATTACTACTTGCTATACCGGCTGCATAAGCGCTATCCGGCAACGATAACAATTGAATAGTTGCTTGTGCAGCTGGCTCTTTAGAGTCAGATTCGACAACACGCCCCGAAACGGTAATCACCTTATTCTGTGCAAAAATAGAGAAGGTGCATAACAGTGTAAGCACCCACCAAACTGATAATCTTTTCATTTACCTTAATTACGATTAGTAGAGTAATAACAATGTCTTTTTGACAAATAGAATCGTAAAAGGTTTAATTTAATAGAAAATTATCTTTTAAAGAATCGATCAACAAGCGCTTTTTTAAGACCAAACTCCAAACAAAGCACATTAAAGATTAAAAAGGTGAGAAAAGAAGAAGTGTCTACATTGATCACATCTCCTTGCAGAACACGCCACAACATACCACCGAAAACAAACAGAAAAGTCAGAAAGACTGCATTCCTGACTGCCGCATTACGAATCTGTTCCGTCTCGCGGCTTTCATTCTTGCTTAAGGCAAAGATGATCAGCAAGCATCCTGCCATCATCAACAGCTTCGTACATTCCTTATAAAATAGCAGGTTATGGTCGGTTATCAACCCTTGCATTAGCAAAATCGGAAGAAGAAACAAAGCTACTAACAACACCACATATCCCAAAGGACGGCAAAATACAGGAAACAATGCTTTCATAATTGAACGTTTTAACGAGACAAAAGTAAGTAAAAAAAGATATTTTATATACATTTGCACCAAGAAAAAGCAAAAGAATCATGAGTAAACAAGAAGTCATTCTCTGCGAAAGCTTGGAAACAAGCCTCGGTCGTGCCATTGAAAGGTGTCCGCATGACAAGTTATTCATCCTCACAGACGAACATACCCAGCGTCTTTGTCTGCCCTCATTGAAAGAGGTATCGTTTCTGAAAGACGCAGTCGAAATCTGTATCGGAGCCGAAGATGTGCATAAGACACTGGAGACTCTGGCCTCCGTATGGATGGCACTGAGTCAGCAAGGGGCTACACGTCACTCATTGCTCATCAACCTTGGTGGGGGCATGGTTACAGATTTGGGAGGCTTTGCCGCCGCTACCTTCAAACGGGGGATTTCTTATATCAATATACCCACTACACTGTTGGCTATGGTCGACGCATCCGTCGGCGGTAAGACAGGCATCAACTTCAACGGACTGAAAAACGAGATAGGCTCGTTTGCTCCGGCAGACAGTGTGCTGATTGAAACTGAATTCCTGCGCAGCCTCGATGCACAGAATTTCTTCTCCGGTTATGCTGAAATGTTAAAGCACGGATTAATCAGCAATACCGCACACTGGGTCGAATTACTGGATTTCAATACCAATAACATTGATTATGCATATCTCAAAAATATGGTGGGACGATCGGTACAGGTGAAGGAAGACATTGTGGAGCAAGACCCCTTCGAGCGTGGCATCCGTAAAGCACTGAATCTGGGACATACAGCAGGACATGCCTTCGAAAGTCTGGCATTGGCTGAGAATCGCCCCGTGCTGCATGGCTATGCCGTAGCATGGGGAATCGTATGCGAGCTTTACCTGTCACACCTCAAAGTCGGCTTTCCGAAAGACAAGATGCGACAGACCATCCAATTCATCAAAGAGAATTATGGTTCATTCGCATTCGACTGTAAGCAGTACGAACAACTCTACGCATTTATGCAACATGATAAGAAAAATACCTCAGGAACGGTCAATTTTACTTTACTGAAAGAGATCGGAGATATTTGCATCAACCAGACAGCTGATAAAGACACAATTTTTGAAATGCTTGACTTCTATCGCGAATGTATGGGAGTCTGATCTTGAAACTTATTATAATAATGAAGGAGAATGGGATTCCCTAAAAGGTTTCCCATTTCTTCTTTCCCTTTCCCATTCTCCTCTCCCCACATATGCCTTTATTCCCCACAGGCATCTTCAATATTATCCTAAGTTACTCATCCGGTATTGGGACAATGACATTCCGGTATGTTTCCTGAAGAAACGTCCCAAAGACGACTGATTGGCAAAATTTGTTTTCACGGCAATTTCCTGAATATTCATATTCGTATTCTTCAGCAAAGCCTTTATTTCGAGTACGATGTATTCTACAATCCAGTCTTTGGCAGATTTGCCGCTCACTTCCTTGATCACCATCGTCAGGTATTTGGATGTGATACACAACTTATCAGCATAGAAAGCAACATCCTTATTCTCCTTGAAGTGCTTCATTATCAACCCAAAGAATTTATTAGCCAGTTCCTCTTTACGAGTATCTTTTCGGGTAGTCATCAGAGATGCCTCCTTTTCATAAGCATTAAACAATTCCAAATATAAGTATCTTAATAAATGAATAATCAGCTCACGCCTGTATATATCATTAGACGTCACTTTATCCTTTACCATTCCAAAGAAATTCATCAACCGCCGGGTATCATTTTCGGTCTGAGGATACCAATAATGGGTCCTCATATAGAAAAAGAAATGCGGTGAAAAGCGAGGCACACCGCTCAGCGCATCGCTGAACATTGTAGGCGACACCACCAACGTAGTAGTCAGAAAATCATCACTGGCCTCGGTGAACGAAACGAATTGTCCCGGCAACAGAATAATCAATTCCTGCGGCTGTATCCAATGCGAATCATCATATACATTAAGCTTGGCCTTTCCGCTGAAGCAATACACGACCAAAGCAGACTGAATATTAGAAGGATAAACGCTTAGGGGAAGATACTTCAAATTCTGAAAATACTTAAAATCATCACCTAAGACATAAGCTTCTAACGTTTCTCTATTTTTATTATACACATTTACCCCCTCATTAAATAAAACTAAATACAAAAATATACTATCCTAAACTACTCTCATGTCTCGTATGCCGATATGGTTTCATTTTAAAGAAGTTACGCACTATCTATTCACTTAATTTCATAAACAAAACCCTGTTATGTTAGTTTGCAACCACCTATATTATTTAGAATTATTATGGACTAAAGGACTTTTTATTCCGCAAACGGAAACTTATCCTAAAATCAGCTAATGGAAAAAAACAGGCTATTTATTTGCTATTTAAAAATAAAGCACTACTTTTGCAACCGCAATTCGGGATGTAGCTCAGCCCGGTAGAGTACGCGTCTGGGGGGCTTGAAATGAGTAAAAGAATTTCAGATTATAATCACATATAAAACAAGGAGTTAGATAATTATCTAGCTCCTTTATTTTTTACCTCGATTAAAGTTCTATTAAAGTTTTCGGGATATTTAGTCCTAATCAAAGCAAATTGCAATGCAAAACCTATTTTGCGCTCTTCATGTTTTTATCACAATAAATACCTTACCACAGACTCCCAATTTGGAAACCGTTCAGAACCGAACAATATAAGCTCACCTTTAAAATCAGCAGCACCATTCTTTTTCCTGTCATCTATTAAATAGTCACCTGCATTCAAGTTTTTATGGTGCGACAAGATCAAACGTTTATAGCATACTTCACCCAAATAACGCCACCCATTCTAACTTATCAGACCATGTACTTGGGCTATCCCATAGAGCTGTTGATAAAATATAAATGTCGTATTTGTCTTTTAAACGGTTCATGGCATCTATTGCCCCCTCATTGGGTTGCATTTTTGCAAATATATTAGGGATTTCATCATAACACCCCGCATATCGGCTTTTTAACTCCTCATTTAAGGCGTCTATGCCCGATTGGCAGTGTGCCAATACATGTTCATGTATATATATAAAAGTTTCTTATTTGAGCACCGTTCGAGGTACTCCAACGCTTCTTTATATGTTTCCAGCTTCCAATGTGCCTTACCATTCAAACGGGTTACATCCATATTATCTTTTAGGTCTTGTATTTTAAGCTTTGTCCAACATAAATCATTATTTTGATTCTTACAATTATAAGTTTGATCCGAATAACCACATAGTAATTTTTCTTTTATTCATTCACATAGACAAGTAAAAACAGAAAGAATTACTATTATATTTTAGTCCTCTATATTACTTTATTATTCATATATTGAGTACAATTTAATTTCTTTTTGATTAGAGATATTCGACTTTTTTTTGGCAATAATAGAAATAAGTTCCCCATCTAATTCCTGTATTTCAATCAAATAGCGCCCTTTTTTCAATAATCCTATATTAGAATTAATAACCTTTTCTGCTTTTTGACTAACACTACCAGTTCCCCAACGATTATATAAAACTTTACCCTTTTCCAATACGATTTCTCTATTTAATGTACAGATAGTCAAATTAGGTGAAAACCTTTCAGTTAGATACAATTTTCCTTTAATAAGCTTTGCACCAACACTATTTTTAGCCTGAGGTTTATATTCATATTTATTAAAATTTTCCAAATACCTAATATTTGCATCAACTTCCATATCATTTATCTTAAGGACCTTAACTACTTTATTAGAATCCACACAAACCATATACCTAACAGCAAAATTCGCTTCTGAATCCCAACCAAATACACCACTCCCCTTCTTTTCAAAAAATTCCTTCTTGAAAGAATTTCGTAAACTGTCTTGAATATTCACTTTAATACCTTGCCAATATGAATACAGTTTATTTAATTCATCTCGTGACCTGTTTTCTTCTTTTATTCTAGTTTCCCTTTCTTGCCTTTCTTTTCGTCCTTCAGGAGTATCCTTAATTGGATAAATCGACAAGCTCCCCGAGCCACTTATATGAATTTCAATCAGCTTATCCTTTTCAAAACGGGCATCTTGTATTTGTCCAAAATTATCTAGATATCGTTCCAATTTTGCACGAGTCATTACAACCACTTTAGACATATTATTTATTTCAAATCCAGTATATGAATGCCACCCATTTTTAGCTCCTTTATAACTAAGGCTTAACATGTACCTTATAAAACCATATTTAAAATCAATCCCATAAGAACCGAGTTTACTTGAGTAACTTATTTCAAGGGTATTACCTCCATATATTGGTCTGCCTGTATAAGGACTAGGACAAAGATAATTAGGATATTCAAATGATTTTACAGATGTAGTTTTTTGAGCCAATACAGAAAAACCTATGACTACACTCATTAGGAACAACAATATTCTTTTCATAATACTAAAGATTTGATTTCCCTAGCCCCAACAAGAAAGGTTTGTATAAAAAGAAAGCGTGGGACTGTTAGAATTATCTGTTTTAGAGGTTCTGGACAAACCTATCACACAAGATAAAACGACACCCCACGCCAAACTGTATATATCATTTAAGTATGTATATACGGCTAGCATGAACGTTTGTATCGCCAATCCCCGTGTGATTCGAAATTGTCCAGATTTCTAAAACGGGATAAAGCTAAACGCTTCCATAATTAATTATGTCCACCAAACAGGAATAAACCTATATGATGCGACAAATATAGTCAAAATATCACGTCCTACAAACGTTTTTCAGGGTGTCATGGAACAAATTTACATAAAACCTGATACTCAACAAGGATTTAGAGGAAGAAGTTCGCTGAGGCTCCCCAAACTCTTTATATCACATTTATCATTAAGATCTCACAATTAGCCTCATCACTATGCTAATTACCTATCTATACATTACCTATCTACTCCAATCCATTCTATTTTAATCCTATATGACATTCTTATATTACTACCTATCCCCTGCTCCTACCCCTAGCTCGTTACATCATTTACAGATATCATCTACCAATGATGACATTCTACACCCTCATTCTTTTTTATGATAACTTGGGAATGGAATATCGACTCCTAACAATAACCTCATCACATACTTAACCACAGAGACTCGTTTTAGGGTGATATTAGCCATTTTATCACCCAACCGAGTAAAGTATACCTTTGAAGAATGAAAGTAGCAATACGCTTCCAATAGAGATTAGAGAAAAGATATACGCAGGACAATAGCCTGCGTATATTGACGAAGGAGGACTTTGATATATTTCATATATCTAGTTCTCCTTTTAATTTTATGATCTCCAGTATAATCTTTTATAGGCGAATTAATCCCAACCAAGCACTACTCCCCAACCATTAGAAGTTTATCTCGCATAGAACCTAATAGAGAGCTTATTTGACCAAGGTATTATCTTCCCGTACATCATAAGCATCGGGGGAGTTTTCAAACTTATCCGTTAGATACACCTCAATCTTATCTGTCAGCTCTTGCATCAACTCTGTCTTTCCCATAGTACCACTAAAGTGCTTCAGAGCTCCTCTAATTTTATCCTGTATCCTTTTATGGTATTGCCTATCCTGCCTATCCTTTTTATCGTCTTTCGGTTCGTCAAGACTCCGCTCTCTGACAGAGAAACGCCCTTTCACAAAAGAAGGAAGCCTAACAATGCTATTAGCAACACAAATACACCACTCCTCAAAATCGCTCTGTGTTTTTATCTGCTCGAAAGTTACATCAAACAGTTTATTTGAAGTCACCCCTATCTCGTCATAGGAACAAAGCCACTCCGAGACAAACATCCAAAACACCTCTTTATTATACAAATCTTTCGCTTTTAACTGATGACCGAACATCCGCCTGATTGCTTTTTTACCAAAGCATATCTCGTATCTTAATAAATTCCGTTCCACACTTTTGGAGAAATCACCAAGAGTATTCTTTTGATTTTTCCTTTTCTTACGCACTTCTTTGGACTTATCATAGAAACGTAACATTACCTCATTAGAAGGGAAATAGGTAGTTCCTTTCCATTTATTAGGATGACATTCCCCCCAACTTTGCATTTTAGAAATATACAATTCAGGGGGACAAGACATTTCAAAATTTTCAGCCATATCCACTTGTAACACATCAGCCTTTACCATAGGAACACCCAAATCCTTACCCAATTGCTTGATAGCCTTTTCAACTTGTAACAAGGTTAAAGAATCGAGATTAGTACCTCTGAAATATTTAGAGAGGCTTCCACTGACTCTGACGTGTTTCTCTGTTACAGAGACACGTAACCCTTTTATATGTCCAGAGCCACCTTCAAATGGCTTGTACTCACTAATTTGGTCAATCTTATTAAAGACAGACCGCCAATTATAATTATCACCTATATCTTCTTTTAGAAGTTTTAGATTCACTGTGTCATACATAACTGATTAATTTGAATATATACAAATACCACTACTTTTATAGGTTATTATAGATATAACCTGGAAGCCAACTCCGATTCTTTGCGTTTTATAAACTCATCTTTCGTCTCCTGCTTCCGAGCTGTTAGCCATTCTACAATTTCATCACGTTTGAATACCAATTTACGTCCATTAGCTCCGGAACGATGACATGGTATTTCTTTTGTGCGAGTCCACTTATAAATCGTGTCTTTTGCATAGCCTGTCAACTCACAACAAATATCAAGACCAAATATCTCCGGATAATCTTCTATCCGTTTTAATGGTCTACTAGTCGTCTGCGATTCACTTTTAGGGGTATCACAGACCATACCCAACATACCACAAACAACATCCCGTAATGACATTATCGGAGCCAATACTAAATATTCCCACTCTTTCCGCAAAAACTCCATGTCATGATAAAAACATGCGCTTTCTACCGCATCTTGATGATGTTCACTAATAAAGCCATACTTTGCAATAGATTCATATAAACAATCTACTGACAGTGCAACTTTACCAGACTTCAACAAATAATTTTCTTCATGATAAATATCATCCAACTCTTGAGGTGTTATTTTCAATTTACTGCAATTAAAAGCAGCCCCCTTTTTTTCATAAACGGATATAAAATAATTATCCTTCCATTTAGCAACCATATCATCTATATCTTTCAATACTTGCCGAAGTTTACCTTTATCCCCATTAGTTAGATTTTCAATATAAAGATAGAGTCTCTTCTCTGATAATGCCGTAACTTCCCTTTTAAGAAGTTTACCTATCAATTGTTCCAAAGGTATTTTTAATGTCAAAATCATATCAAATAAGATTAAATTAATAATTATAATAACATTGCAACCCTATCCAAGACATTTGGTGTCAGACTATCCAAATACGTCATAGTTGTCTTAGAATCACGATGTCCCAATACTTCACCAATTATTTCACGAGGAACTTCATTATACTGCAAAGTCATAGCCATTGTATGACGACTCACATAAGTAGTAAGATTCTTTTCAATACCCAATACCTCACCTAATTTCTTCAAGTTATTATTAATGCGTTTATAACGGGTACGTATATGATCATACAGTTGTTCTCCGTCATAATCCTTCGTTATTATAGGCAAAAGATGATTTCTTACTAAAGGAGTATTTTGTTTAAACCACTCCAGTATATCTTTCAAGACAGGGGTAACAGGTATTATTAACGGCTTCATGTTCTTGACATTCTTCGTCTTTTCCCGTTTATAAATAATATGTTCTACCGCATCTGATATAACTATATTTTTAGTCGTAAGCCTTGCCATATCAACAAAACTCATCCCATAACAATAATAGGAAAACAAAAATACCCTGCGAGCACGCTCCAAGACAAAATTCGTTTGAGGTGAGTTCTTTAACAGTTCCAAATCCTTCGGCTGCAAATAACGTTTTTCCGTTTCTTCCTCCAAACAACCTATCTCAAAACCATTTTTGCCAAACGGATAGGTTCTTGATGAGGCTTCATTCTCCTTTATCGCTCTGTTCATAACCGCACGCAATGTTTTAAGATAATATTTACGAGTATTTCCGCAACACCCGTCTTTTTCCATTTCCAAATTAAAACGATTGATGTACTTTATATCCAACTCCGAAAATAGTCGTTCCTTTATTTTCGGGTCATACTTTGCCAACATGTGCAGAGTTCGTTTATAAACCTTTGCGTTCCCAATATGCTTTGTAGCTTTCAAGTTTTCGACCTGCTTCATAAAGTAGTCATAAACCTTTCCCTGCTTCGACATACCTAAAAATTCCGATTCAAACTGATTCAAAGTCCAATCTACACGCTCTTCCAAAAACTTTCTTAGGATAGTGTTTTTTCGGTCTTCATAATGGCTCAACAGCCCATTATATAGTTCATAATTAGGATTGACCCGCTTATCATTCCTAAAGCGGCAAGTCTCTTCATTCCACTGCCCGTCAAATGCTGATAAATTTAAATCAATGTACTTCAGTTTACTTTTTTTAGACACCCTTAAACATACAGGGTAACTCCCGTCTTTTCTTTTGTTGCTTTTATACAACACAAATTTTACTGTTGCCATAATCTTTTTTCTTTTAATAAAATTAATTCTTTAAGTAGCAACGAAATTATTTATGAACTCCTCTAAAGTTCAGATACAAAGATACAAAATCCCGATGACTAAAGACGATTAAAGTTACCCCATTAACTTTAGTTTCTAAAGACAAATCCGTAATTAATTCGGAAACCTCGTTCATACTTTAACTTTCATTAAATATCAAGGCAATTATAGTTCACAAATAAAGAACTAAACTTCGATTAAAGTTTTATTAAAGTTTTTCGGCTAATTAATATGATTTAATCCCACTACTCAGCTATTTTGCACAAGCAGAAAAATGCAATGTAGAGTCAAAGATAAACTCATAACATCATTTTTTATTCTGCCTACCAATAAACAAAACAATCCCATAACCTACTAATTACAAGCAGATAACACCAACCGGGCAATTTATAACACAACAAATTTCAAGGAATTATTTGCTAATTAAAAATTAATCTGTACTTTTGCAACCGCAATTCGGGATGTAGCTCAGCCCGGTAGAGTACGCGTCTGGGGGGCGTGTGGTCGCAAGTTCGAATCTTGTCATCCCGACTACCGACAAAGCATTGATAATCGATGGGTTATTGATGCTTTTTTTATTGAAACGAGAATGAAAGAAGACCCGAAACATATTCACATCAGCGAATACAACTATCCACTATCGGATGAACGAATCGCCAAATTTCCTTTAGCAGTACGAGACCAGTCAAAACTGTTGGTATATCGCCACGGTGAAGTAAGCGAAGATGTCTTCACATCCTTGCCGGACTATCTTCCGAAAGGAAGCCTGATGGTATTCAACAACACGAAGGTGATTCAGGCACGCCTCCACTTCCGCAAAGAAACGGGGGCGCTGATCGAGGTCTTCTGTCTGGAACCGATTCAGCCCAACGATTATGTATTGAACTTCCAGCAAACGGAACACGCTGCCTGGCTCTGCATGATCGGTAACCTGAAGAAATGGAAAGACGGAGCACTGAAACGGGAGATGACGGTAAAAGGTTTCCCGATCACTCTGACCGCTACCCGTGGAGAATGCAGGGGCACCAGCCACTGGATTGATTTCTCCTGGGACAATCCGGAAGTAACCTTTGCCGATATCCTCGAAGTGTTCGGAGAACTGCCGATTCCCCCATATCTGAACCGGGATACGGAAGAGAGCGATAAAGAAACTTATCAGACCGTTTATTCCAAAATAAAAGGCTCGGTAGCCGCACCGACAGCCGGACTGCACTTCACTCCCCGTGTACTGGAAGCATTGCAGGAAAAAGGCATTGATCTGGAAGAACTGACACTTCATGTAGGCGCAGGAACCTTCAAGCCCGTGAAAAGCGAAGAGATAGAAGGACATGAGATGCATACGGAGTATATCTCCGTCAATCGGGCTACGATCAAAAAGCTGATCGATCATGACGGTTGCGCTGTTGCTGTAGGCACCACTTCGGTGCGTACGCTCGAAAGCCTGTATCACATCGGAGTAACATTGGCGGAAAATCCCGATGCTACGGAAGAAGAACTGCACGTCAAACAATGGCAGCCATACGAAAAGTATGATCAGATTCCGCCTGTAGTCGCACTGCAAAAGATTTTAGGTTACCTCGACAGGAACGGGCTGGAAGCCCTTCACAGCAGTACGCAGATTATCATAGCTCCGGGATATCAGTATAAGATAGTGAAAGCGATGGTGACCAACTTTCACCAGCCGCAAAGTACGCTGTTACTTTTGGTTTCCGCCTTCGTGAAGGGAAACTGGCGCACAATTTATGATTATGCGCTGGCGCACGATTTCCGTTTTCTGAGTTATGGAGATTCTTCTCTGCTGATACCGTAAACCAAAAAGTAAAAACAACTATGCCAAGCGATAATAATCAAGAAATGTTTCCCATCGTAGACGAACAGGGAAACATCACCGGAGCCGCCACACGCGGAGAATGCCATAGCGGAAGCAAGCTCCTTCATCCTGTCATCCATCTTCACGTTTTCAATTCGAAAGGAGATTTATATCTGCAGAAACGTCCGGAATGGAAAGACATCCAGCCCGGAAAATGGGACACAGCCGTTGGCGGACATATTGACCTGGGCGAAAGCGTAGAAATCGCACTCAAACGGGAAGTCCGCGAAGAACTAGGCATCACGGACTTTACTCCCGAACTGCTAACCAGCTATGTATTCGAATCGGATCGTGAGAAAGAACTTGTCTTTGTTCACAAAACTGTTTACGACGGTGAACTGCACCCCAGTGACGAACTGGACGGCGGACGATTCTGGACCATCGAAGAAATAGAAGAAAACCTCGGAAAAGGTATTTTCACCCCCAACTTCGAAGGGGAATTAAAGAAAGTATCCCTTATTCCGTCTCTTTTCCCTGCTCCTACTCCTGCTCTATCCAAGTAACGATTTTCTCCGAGAGCGGACTCTCTTTGGGGGCCACAAAGCCGACCCAGTTTCCGTTCTCGTCAATCATAAACTTCTGAAAATTCCACTGGACGGGCGCATCTTCTTTGCCGTTCAGTTTCTTTTCCGTCAGCCATTGGTAAAGTGGCGACATGTTTTTGCCCTTGACGGAAATCTTGGCCATCATCGGAAAAGTAACGTCATACTTTAAGGAGCAGAACTGAGCGATCTCTTCATTGCTTCCCGGTTCCTGTCCCATAAAGTTGTTGGCAGGAAAGCCGATGATTACAAAATTCTTATCCTTATATTTATCATATAGCTCTTGCAGTTTGGCATACTGTGGCGTCAGTCCGCATTTGGAGGCTACATTTACTACCAGCACTTTCTTTCCTTTCAAAGAAGAAAGCGGAAATTCCTTACCATCAATCGTGGTCACATTGAAGTCGTAGAAAGACTTATTCTGCGCTTCCAGAGAGATTGCACATACCATTGTTATAACCATTAAGATGAATGACTTCATACTGAATATATATTTAGTTTGTTATATAATAAACGAGGTTATGCAAAGAAATGTTCTGCCGCAGCATAAGATTGCTTGTTTCTTCGTATCGATGTCGAATGGTTCAACAAAAGTTGAATTCAAGTTATATATGCGAGTTGCCTACTTAAATCTTACTACATAGTTTATACAGACTTTTTGCCGTCATCCGTCACTTTTACTGTTTTTCAATCATTAATTCACTGTTAATCACTTCATTAATCGAGTGACGGCAAGAGTGATGACAAAGTGATAGCAAGCAAATTCAAGATTTTGCCATCACTTTTTCTCTTCCAAAGATTGAGTCAACCAACTGAGATCAGAGAATGCACTTAAGTACTCTTGCAAAATAATCTTCTCTTATTGAACACAGATGACATACTTAGCAAGAAATTTCATTCCTTTTTCTTTGCAATCCTCAACAATTCGCGTACCTTTGTCCCTTGAAAGCCGAAGAGAAATGCGGCATATTGAAACGTTTTTTTGCGCTAAGAAAAGTACCAAATTTCATTTAAACAAAAAACTGAACTTCAATAAATCTGTTTCATACGTGCGACTTAGGGTCGGGCGTGTGAACATATTTATTAAGTTCAGTAGGTATTGGTACTACCTCTTAGCGGATAAATATGAACTCAGCGCCCGGCTTCTTTTATATACGTACGTAGTATACAACAGGATGCGAGCGGTCATAAATATTCAAAGAGATATGAACAGACCAGACAAAGAAACATTGCACCGCGTCATCCGGAAGATGCACAGACAAAATGATTGCGAGAAGTTTATTGAATTAGCATCCGTATTTACCGGTATGCTAGGGAAACTTGATTTCCGTTCCGTAGAATTTTCTTCTGACGATCCTTACCACCCTTTCCCTTTATACATGAAACATATTCATAGTGTAATCTGCGAAGAAGAGTATCTTTACATACTTTGCTATAACGGGAATCTGCACATACTGGGAACCTATGAACGCGGACATATTCTGATTCCGCTCAAAGAACAACTGACTTTACGGGAACTCTTCTGCTGGACGTGCCGATCTTGGTGGGATCGCCTACTCACAAAGAGCGAAAATGAACTGCCTATATAATGAGAACTTTATCATTCCGCACAAAGATAAAAGCATTGAATGATTACCGAAACAGCAATCTTTAAGGTTTAACAAATATGAGTTACAATATTCACCACTTTAATTCGTAATCCTAACCAGATTAAATATGGAGGTCGCAGACCGAAGAACCGCTTGTGAAAGTAGTTCTTCAGGACTGTCTCCCAAGAGGATGCCGCATTACCCCATAGGCATCCTCTTTTATTATTATATTAGCAAGCAGTGTTTCAGATAGTTTCCTACGCCGGAACCAATAGTTTCAAGCGGACTGAAACTACAGTTCCATGCCTTGGAAACCTTAGTTTCAAGCTGATGAAACTTTAGTTTCAAGCGGGCGGAACTCTAGTTTCAAACTCTAGAAACCAAAAGTTCTATATAGACTAT
>ULUR01040530.1_pt1 | contig 45000 bp, 37 predicted proteins | sample 1958651 | NCBI WGS metagenome assembly ULUR01 (sample SAMEA4835764, study PRJEB28245) | human gut metagenome | biome: gut microbiome; material: fecal sample | place: Denmark | collected 2008 | reverse complement strand
TCCCTGCGGGGACCAGAACCAGCAGCGCGAGCAGGCATGCGGACGGGAGGGGGCTCCCGGAGGACCCCTTCCGTAATGCCTGTTGACGCTGCCGGTAGTTTACCATCGGTGCAGTTGGGTGACGAAGCGGTGGTCCAGCTTGCCGGGATAATCCGTATTGAAATGGAGGCCGCGGCTTTCATTGCGGCGCATGGCGCAGTCCACGATCAGGGAGGCCACCGCCACCAGATTGCGCAATTCCAGGATGTCCGGCGTAATGCGGTACCCCCAGTAGAAGTCCTTTACCTCCCGGTGCAGCATCCGGAGCCGCGTGGCTGCGCGGTCCAGCCTTTTATTGGTCCGCACAATGGAGACGTAATCCCACATCAGGCGGCGGATTTCATCCCAGTTATGATAGATGACGGAAAGTTCGTCAGGCAGGGCCGTATCTCCGTGGTGCCAGGCGGGGATGTCGTAAGAAGTGGGGGAATCCTTTCTCAGGGGATGCAGGGAAAGCATGGAATTCAGCGCCCTTTTGGCGACCACCACGCATTCCAGCAGGGAATTGGAAGCCAGCCGGTTGGCGCCGTGAAGGCCGGTGCAGCCGGTTTCCCCTGCGGCGTAAAGGCCGTCCAGACTGGTCTGGCCGTTGACGTCCGTCAGCACGCCGCCGCACTGGAAATGCGCTGCGGGAACAACGGGGATAGGTTCCCTGGCGGGATCGACGCCGTAGCGGTTGCATGTCTCGTAAATCAGGGGAAAACGTTCCCGGACGAACCCTTCCGGCTTGTGGGAGATATCCAGATAAACGCACATGCTGCCCGTCCTCTTCATTTCCGAGTCTACGGCGCGGGCGGTAATGTCGCGCGGGGCCAGGGATTTGCGGGGGTCGTACTTGTGCATGAATTCCTTCCCGTCCGCGCCTATCAGCACGCCGCCTTCCCCGCGCACGGCTTCGGAGATGAGGAAGGAGCGCGCTTCCGCGCCTTCCGCCCGGGTGTTGAAGAAACAGGTGGGGTGGAACTGCACGAATTCCATGTTGGCGATGGTGGCTCCCGCCCGCCAGGCCATGGCTACGCCGTCCCCCGTGGCGGAATCATTATTGGTGGTGTACAGGTAGACGCGCCCGCAGCCGCCGGTGGCGAGCAGCACGCGGTCCGACCGGAAGATTTCCACTTCTCCGGAGACGCGGTCCAGCACATAGGCCCCCAGCACGCGGTCTTCCGTGACGAGGCCCAGCTTGGTGGTCGTAATCAGGTCAATGGCGAAATGGTCTTCCAGAAGTTCGATGTTGGGGTGAAGCTTGGCCGCCTCCAGAAGTTTGGAGGTAATTTCCAGTCCGGTGGCGTCTTTTGCATGGAGGATGCGCCGCTTGGTGTGGCCGCCCTCTCTGGCCAGTTCGTAATCCTCTCCCTGATTGCCGGAGTCGAAATTCACCCCCCATTCCAGCAGTTCCCGGATGGCGTCCGGACCTTCCTCCACGATAGTGCGCACGGCCTGTTCGTTGCAGAGGCCCGCTCCGGCGTCCAGCGTATCCGCGACATGGTCTTCAAAGGAATCGTTGCGGTCCCATACGGCGGCGATGCCGCCCTGCGCCTTGGCGGAACTGCAATCCAGAAATTTGCCTTTTGTAATGACTGCAACTTTGCCGTGTTCCGCCGCTCTCAAGGCGAAACTCAATCCGGCAACACCTGCCCCAATGACTAAAAAGTCGCTCGTCTTCATCTTGAATGGTACGACATTATACCATGATGCGGGCCGCCAAGTCACGCCCAATGATGGGGCGGCGGGGCATATTTGTCTGGAAAAGAAGCGTAAAACACGCTAATTGATGGGCATGAGACCCCAAGGGAACGAACAGGAAGCGCGCCGGAACAAGCATGTGCGCAGCGCGCCGTCCAAAATTGCCGTGAAGGCGCTGGGAGAGGAGGCGCTGGACGGGATTCTGGACAAATCCCCCAACCCTCTGCTGCTGATTCTGGACTGCGTGCAGGACCCCCATAACCTGGGAGCCATCCTGCGGACGGCGGACGGCGCGGGAGTGGATGCCGTCATTGCCCCACGGGACAAATCCGTGGGCATTACGGAGACGGTGCTGCGCGTTTCCGTAGGCGCTGCGGAGAAGGTGCCTTTTATTCAGGTGACCAATCTGGCGCGTACCATGAAGCAGCTCCAGAGCCGCGGCATCTGGATATTCGGCACATCGGACAAGGGAGACCGCGGCCTGTATGAAACGGACTTCACGGGGCCGGCCGCTCTGGTGATGGGAGCGGAAGGGGAAGGAATGAGGAGGCTGACGGAAGAGAACTGCGATTTCCTGCTGAGGATCCCCATGAAGGGAAGCATTCCGTGCCTGAACGTATCTGTGGCTACGGGCGTATGCCTGTATGAAATGGTGCGGCAGCGTTCCTGATTCCATGACTGTTTTTCTCCCTCCCTCGTCTTTATGATTCAGGAACTTGCTCTTGCTCCGAGGGGGCGCGCCAGATTTATCTCAGACATTCATTTCGGCCATGCCAAGGCGCTGGTGCGGGAGCCGGAAGAGCTGGAGTTTCTTCTGGAGGGGTGTTCCCATCTGGTGGTGTGCGGCGACCTCAGTGAAACCCGTGAAGGCCCCTGCCGGGAGGAAGGTTTGGAAAAACGGGCCCGTTTCCTGCGGATGTGCCGGGCTGCCGGGGTACAGCCCGTTCTGCTGGCCGGCAACCATGATCCGGACGAGAAAGCCGGATTGCTGAAATTGCAGGGCGGGCGCATCTGCGCTTTGCACGGCCATGCGCTGTTCAGGGAGGTGGCCCCATGGGGATGGGAATATTTGAAAAACAAGCAGATTTCCCGCGAACTGATTGCCGCGTTCCCGGAGGCGGATGCGGATTTGCTGCGGCGGCTGGAGCTGGCGCGTGCCATGAGCGTGCTGGTGCCGCCTGTTTACACGCGTCCCGGAGCACATCAAAATAAGCTGGTGCGTTTTTTGGCTCATTCTGCCTGGCCGCCGGAACGGCCCGCGCGGATTCTTCTGGCATGGCTGACGATGATGCGGCGCATGAGGAAATTTGCGGACTGTTTTTTCCCGGAAGCGGAAGTCGTCATTTTCGGCCATCTTCACCGCCGGGCGGTGAGCGGGAAAAAGGGGAGGCGGCTGAACGTCAACCTGGGCGCCTGTTTCCGCCATGCCAAGTGCTGGGCGGCGGACGTGACGCCGGAGGGGGGCGTCTCCATACGCAGTTATACGCCCGGGGGATATGACGGTCCGGCGGCAATCCTCCGCTGATTGATGTCTTCCCCGGAGAAAAAGGTCAGGGGAACGCGTCCGTGTTTAGGCGATAATGTGTTAGAGCACCGAATGACTAGTCCATACAGTTTGTGGACGCGTTCCCCATAGAATTTGACCGCGCCTGTTTCCCCTGGCGGCTGGCGGGACAGTTTTTCCCGGAGCTTTTCAGGGCGCAGCCCCGGCAGCAGCAGGGGCGCGGGGAGGAAAAAAGTCTGGAGAAGAAGGACTCCGTTCTGGCGGATGCGCCGCCGGAGCGCTTTCTTTCACTGTTTCTTTCCGAATCGGGTCTGATCATGAATCAAAGTTAGTGCGCACTAACTATTCTTGCAAGAAAAAAAGTTTGGTCAATCTAATATTTTCCAGGAAGAGATTGACTTGGGCAGATCCTTGGCTATTGTTTTTTGTTAGTCAAACCTAATAAGAGTCAACCATGATACACAAAAAATTCCCCACTCCGGAGTTGAGCAACAGTCTGGAGGATTATATTGAGGCTGTCCGCAACATTGAGTTGGAAAAGGGGTGCGCCACCGTAGGGGAGATTGCGGAAGCCCTGAATGTGAAAAAGCCTTCCGCCTCACTGGCCATGAAGCAGTTGAAGGAACGCGGCCTGGTGGAATACACGCAGTATTCTCCCATTGCCCTGACCGGGGAAGGCCGTTATTACGCTGACCGGGTCATTTCCTGCCATACCATGGTGAAGGAGTTCCTCATGACAGTGCTAAAGATGGAGGAAAAACGCGCCGATGAAGTGGCCTGCTGCATTGAACATATCATGACGCTGGAGGAAATCTCCCGTTTCCGGATTCTGACGGAACGTTGCAGAGAGAGGGGAGAATAAAATACTCCCGCGTGATTTTCCGGGGGGCGGTTCATGAGGGGACGGTTGTACTTTTGTCCAAACTTCACGCCAAGCAGCATATTGAGGTAGAGCTGAACTTGGACGAGATGGATTTGACTACTGCGAAAGTAAGGCTACCTATGACGAGATTAAAGCCTATGTTCTGGAAAAACACGGCTTGAAGGTGTCCAGCATATCTCCCAAGTCAAGCGGAAATGAGGGCTAGATGTGAGACAGCATTATAATTTGCCCAAAAAAGAGGACGCTAAAGTGCCCCGGTGCCCGCCGGAAAAGGAAGCGGCGATTATGGATGCGCTGAAGCATTTTCGGATGAACCGAAGGAGGAACGACATTGGTAGAAATGAGACAGAGGATTCATGATGAGAGCAATGGGATGGACTATGCGAGATGCGGAGATTATTACATTTCGGATATGTGATTTTTTTAGGAAAATCATTGACATTTTCCAACATTTGTGATAATATATTTTTAAATAAGTAACACACCAGTTAATCGGAAAGGAGATAAAAATATGAAGTACGTTAAGCCCGCTGTTATCAACCCTGTGGTTGTAAATTCGGCAAAATGCGGCGATGGCCCGTGTGGCAGGCCTTGCAGTGTGAATAGGGCCTGAATAAAAGACATAATCTCTACTAGAGGGTGCAGAGCAATCGTGCTGTACCCTCTTTTTATATCTATTAAATGTTCTTTTGAGATATAGTTTGGATCTGGGAACAAGGGAGGTAGACAAGATGTACTACAAAATCAAGAATGATGTGTTGTTCCGGAAATATCAGGGGCATGGTTATATAGCAGATAATTCAGAATACGGTTATCGTATGCTTAACGATAATCGTCGATATCTGGGTGAGAAATATGTTTCTGCCAGTGGGGCTGTCATGTTAAGTATGCTGAGCAAATCGCCTCGATCAATAGATGATGTTGTTGGAGAATTGTCGCAAATTTTCACTGGTGTTGAGTATGAAATGCTGAAACAAGATACAGCGGAGTTTTTTGACTTATTTGTAGATGAGGGCTTTCTCAGTCGTGGCGAGACGATTGATACTTGCACGGATCAATTTGTAGAGAACACTCCGAGGCCGAGCGGTGGTGATCAGATTCAAGATGGCATTATGAGGAATGACTGCACTGGTGGAGAGATAAGTCCAAACGAATTTCTTAGAAGTATTCATATTGAGATAGCTGATGCATGTAATGAACGTTGCATTCATTGTTATATTCCAAATGAACGCAAAAATAATGTGATTGATTCCACCCTGTTTTATCGCATCATAGAAGAAGGGCGGAAGATGAATATCATACATGTTACGTTGTCCGGTGGGGAACCTCTTCTTCACAAAGATATTTTAGGATTCTTGAAAAAATGTAGAAAACTGGAATTATCTGTAAATGTTCTGTCAAATTTGACTTTGCTAACGGATGATATAATATCAGAAATGAAGAAAAACTCGCTCCTCTCTGTACAGGTTTCCCTTTATTCTATGGATGCCGCAGTTCATGATTCTATCACGAAGTTAAACGGGAGCTTTGAAAAAACAAAAGCCGGAATACTTCGGTTGTATGATGAAGGCATCCCGGTGCAAATTTCGTGTCCTATCATCAAACAGAACAAAGATAGCTATGGCGATGTCCTTCACTGGGGATGGGCACATAATATTGCTGTGGCAATAGAACCAGTGATCTTTGCTGCTTATGATCATTCCGGCTGTAATCTGGAGAACCGTTTGTCAATAGAAGAAGTAGACGATGTGTTGACAGTGCAAATGCAGGAGGGTTATGCTGAATCAATTCGTAAGACCGCCAAGGACAAAGAAAAGCTGACTGAGAACGATCCAATATGCTCTGTTTGTCGGTATAGCTTCTGTGTAATGGCAAGTGGAAAGGTGTTTCCCTGCGCCGGCTGGCAGAACAACGTTATCGGAGATCTGAATCATCAAACGGTTCAGGAAATTTGGGAAACTTCAGAAAAGATAAAAGAACTAAGACAAATAAAACGGTCGCGTTTCTCACAGTGTGTTGACTGTAAGGATAGAGGCTATTGTACAGTCTGTATGATGTGGAATTCAAATGAGAATTCTGACGGAGATCCGTTTAGAATCAATGAGTACCGTTGCAATGTTGCGGCTATAACCCACAGTAAAGTTGATAGAATTTTACAAGAAACATATCCTGCAGAAGAATAGGATACCCTTGACCTTTGTAATGGAGGATATATGTCTCTGGAGATTCTTATATGGGAGTCGTGCCAATCATGGAAAAAATCATAATTAAGGATGCATACGAAAACAATTTAAAACACCTGAACTTGGAAATTCCTTTGGACGAATTCACCTGTGTGACTGGTTGTTCAGGATGCGGTAAATCCTCTTTGGTATTTGATACGATATACGCAGAGAGCCAAAGGGCCTTCCTCGAGGGAATGACCGGAAATATTTATGGACAGAAGCTGATGAACAAACCGCAGGTGGGTTCTATTGAAAATCTACGTCCAGCTCTGAATATTTCTCAAAACTACTACAATGTGAATCCCCGTTCCACTATCGGCACCACTACAGAGATATCCTACTATCTCAGATCCTTATTTGCGATTGTTAATAGTGACCAGGCATCAAGTGTTTCGGAAAAATTGTTCTCGTTTAATAATCCAAAGTCTTTTTGCCCTCACTGCGCCGGCCTCGGTGTGGAAACTGTAGTATCAGAATCTCTCCTGATCCCAGACCGCGATGTTACCTTGAGAGACGGTGCGATTTTGTATTTTAAAGGCTCATCAGAAAGCAAGGAACAAAAATATTTGGAGGCATTGTGCGAACATTATGGAATTGACATAGATAAAAAGGTCTCTCAACTCAGTAATGACGAGCTTCATCAATTGCTTTATGCCGATGACAAGATCAGATATAAATTGGCATACAAGGAGGGCAGGAGAAGAAAACAGCATTATATGATGCTTCGCGGAGCTGTACCTGCCATATTAGAACGAACATCAGGTAGCGATCCATCCGCCCCCTCAGTTGTCTATGCCAAGTACATGGAAGAAATTCCTTGCCATGTATGTGGCGGTGCCAAGCTACGAAAAGAAGTGCTGGAATACAAGATTGGCGGATTAAATTATGATGATGTAGAAAGTATGGAACTGACAGTATTGTATTCCTGGATGAGAAAGTTTAGCGACGATCGAATCTCACTGTCCAAAAAGGAGCTCGTTGGGCAACTGATAAACAGTATTCTTTGCAAATTGAAAGCATTAATACAGCTTGATGTGGGTTATCTGTGCCTTAACAGGCCTATTCCTACTCTCTCAGGCGGCGAAAGGCAGCGAGTTAGGATTGTTACTCAACTTACGTGTTCTCTGAAGGGATTGATCTATATTCTAGACGAGCCGTGTAAAGGGCTGCATTATAGAGATATCACTAAAATCGTAAAAGCCACCCGGGATTTGATTCACCGTGGAAACACTGTCATTGCAATAGAACACAATAAACAATACATCGCATCTTCAGACTGTATAGTGGAGCTTGGGCCTGTTGGGGGGGCCGATGGAGGATACTTGATTAGTCAGTCAAGTACACCCCAAAACATCGGGTATCAGCTTGCTTTTAAACAAACATTGAAGGTGCAAGACTATTTTGAAGTTAATAATATCAACTTCAGAAACATACATGGACAGAACGCTCGCTTCCCTATAGGTGGAATTACCTGTATAACCGGTGTTTCCGGTTCCGGAAAATCAACATTGGCATCGGTCGTTGCAAAATGTTTCTCCAAAAAATCCGATAATATCTACGGCACTGTTCAGGGCGGAAAGAATATTCGGCGGGTAATACAAGTTAACCAGGCCCCTATAGGGAAAACACCAAGATCGATAATCGTTTCTTATCTGGAAATCTTTGATGAGATTCGCACATTGTTTTCAAAGACAGACGCTGCCAAACAGATGAGAATTGGCGCCTCGCCATTCAGCATAAATGTTAAAGGTGGACGCTGTGAGTACTGTCAAGGCACAGGCCTCCAGAAAATTGAACTTAACTATCTGCCTAATTCCTACATAACATGTCCTGAATGCGGAGGAAAGAGATTCAACGAGCAAGTATTATCTGTGAAATACTGCGGGAAAACAATTCAAGATATCCTGGAAACATCTATCGCTGATATTATTGACGTGTTTAAGGGAACCAAAAAAGTCTACCCAACTTTGAATAGTATGATCGAATTGGGTTTAGGATATTTAAAGTTAGGGCAGATGTCCATGAATTTATCTGGTGGAGAGGCACAGCGCGTAAAATTGGCGAAGGCATTAAGTTCTTCGTCTAACGGCAGGAATTTATATATTCTGGACGAACCGATATCCGGCTTGAATGATGTGGATATTGATAAATTTATGCAGGTTCTGTCTTCATTACAGCATAATCGGGAAACAGTCATAATTATCGAGCACAATGTTGAATTCATCGCAATGGTTGCGGATTATATCATTGACTTTGGTATATTCGGCGGTGAAGCTGGTGGAAAAATTGTCGCGCAGGGGCTACCTGAAGCAGTATTTGCCAATGAAGCTTCTTCGCTGTACTGTCTGGACAAACTGACATATTAAATGTGTCGGTCAATTATGAGAGGAGAGATTTAATGCCTACTGAAGGAATTATCAAGCAATGCTCAATTGTACTTACACGTGGTTGTAATTTGCGCTGCAGCTTTTGCTATGTTAAGAGTGCAGGATATGTAAAGGACGATAGAATCGAATACGATGATCTCAAAAGAATAGTTGATTTTTGCTGTGAAGCAAAAGTAAAATACATATTCTTTACCGGAGGAGAACCTCTTACATACTTACACCTTCCAGAAATTTTGCGATATGTCAAAACAAGGCATCATCACATGACAACCGCAATCGCAACAAACGGTGTATTGCTTAAAGATATGGAGCTGTGCAGAACGTTAATTGATAGCGGTCTTGGATACATTGATGTGTCCATGAAGGGAAAGGATCGGCTGGAATGGTGTGAAATGACGGGGTATGATGGCTCTGAAGCGCAACATCAGGCCATTCGTAATTTGGCTTCATTGCCAATAGATTTTACATGTTCCATGGTGATAACACCTGAGAATGTTCAATCCTTCTGTGAGTCTGTCCAAATTGCTCATGATAATGGTGCAAAGCAGTTTTCGTTCACGTTCATCATCGACAATGATGATGCAGAGGAAAAAGATCTGGCTTATCTGCAAAAACATGATCCCGTAAAATTAGTCAGTGATTTTATATCTCAAATTGATAAATTGAGTGCCATTACTGACGATTGGTGGGTTGAATACAGCTTCCCAATGTGTGTGTATACTGAGGAGCAGCTGAAACTTCTAAAGGGCAGGCTGGCTACGCCCTGCCAGATTCACCTGAAAAATGCCGTGACATTCAATACGAAGCTGGAATTGCTTCCATGCGACATGTACATTTACCAGCAGTTAGGAAAGTTCGGTAGAGATTTTTCTTCCTACCAAGGATTTCTGTCATTAACCGAAAGTGCTAACTATAGCAAAACGATGGACGAGATACGCAAGTTGCCATCTGACGAGTGTACCGCCTGCGAGCACTTTAGCATGTGCTATGGTGGATGCCCCGTTCTTTGGAAGAATTACTCGTTTACCGCGTTGAAGGAATTCAAAGCAAAAGGGCCTCCCAATTCAGGCTTTTCAGGAGAATGAGGAAGAAGTCCCCTGAATTTAGGAGTTCAAGCAGTATGAAAATATCTAGGAGCTGCACCGAATGTGATAGTCGAGCTGATTGATTGTATCAGAGATTAATGATGTGAACAGCAATACACATCTCGACACAATGGTCTAAAAATCTCACAATTTTCATTCTTCCATCAAAAATGAAGTTTGTGGAATTTTTTGTTTTCGGAGAATGTGAAATATATACAAGCGAGATAAGGTACAAAATGAGATTGCCGGTTTGTATATGCACAGGCGAAGGAAATATATGGGGTGTCCAGAGGGGGCTTGGCTCTGGGTCATCCAATAGGGGCGGGCAGCATTCCTGCTGGCAAGGGGATTTCAAAGAGGAACAGCGTTCTCCTTTGTCTGGGGTGTTCAGAGAGGATAGAGTTCTCCTTTGACCAGAAGAATCCAAAGAAACCGGAGGTTTCGTGGCACACGATTTTCCGTGGAAAAGTTTAGTGTATTATATTATACCTTTGCTTCCCAGTGGCAGTCGGACAGGCGGATTTTATACAGCCACGGACGAAATCGGGATTTGCTCACAGAGCAAAAACCGGCTGAACGGAAAAGGAAGCAAAGGTATATCAAACTTCCGTCCCAGCGCAGCGACAGCGTTCTTGTTAATCTGCTTCTCCCCTTGGATTTCTCACGGTTCTTATAGACATTATACTGGTTCTTACACCGGGCACTGCAAAATGCAGCGTTGGATCGACTGTGACCAACCATAAATGACGGTAAGGGTGAATCTTTAAATAATCGTAAGGATCAGGAGGGGAGAAAGTGGAAGGCTCAAGTGTCCCACATGGGACACTATTTTTTTTCAGGCTCTCGGGTGGAGAATCGCATGAGTTCCGCTTCAAAGCGGAGCGGAATGTCCCCGGTGGGACCGTTGCGGTTTTTGGCGAGGTGCTGGAGTGGGAGCGCATGAGCTGGAGATAGTCTACACCGATGGCGGCCAACCACGTCCTCCACGGCCCGCTTAAAATGCTGCATCTCCAATTGGGTCAGAGTGCCTCGACCGGACAATCTCCCCGCAGCGGACGCCGGAACGGGCAAAAAGAAGACGCTCCTCAATCTGGACGGCGGGTATTTCACAGGAAAAAAACAGGGTCGGCTTCTTCTCCTTCAGCGCGATGTGCTCCATGATGTTGAGCAGGAAGGAGGTCTTCCCCATAGAAGGACGGGCCGCAACGACGAACATGTCCCCCGGCTTGAGACCGTTACTCTTGCGGTCCAGCTGGCCAAACCAGGTGGAAAGCCCCTGAATCTTCCCCTTGCTGACAATGAACTTTTCAAAGCTGGTGACGGCTTCCTGGACGAGAGCGGCCAGCCTTAGGCCGTCCGCGCAGATCCTGCCCCGCCCCCTTATCTGGAACAGGCGGGTTTCCGCGGCGTCCATCAGGGCCTCCACATCCTCCGGGCCGGAAAACGCGTCCGTGATGGCCCTAGAAGACGTGTCGATGACGGAACGCAAAATAAACTTATCCCGCAATGTATGCAGGTAATGCTCGAAAAAGGCTCCGGTAGTAGTGGACGTGTACAGGGTTGCCAGCCCGGCATTGCTCCCCCTACGACGTCCAGCTGATGCATATCTGCAAGGGCCTGCGTCGCAGAAATAATATCCAGCGGCAAATTGGCATTGTAGCGAGCTAGGAACAACTGCCACAATATCTGATGACCCGGAAGGAAAAAGAATTCATCCGTCACGCCGAACGCAATGACCTGGGACATATAGGTTGCCGGGTTCATAGCCAGCAGGGCCAGAACGCCCTTTTTCGGGCCGGGAGCCTGGGGAATCTCCCGACACCTGGCAGGCAAGGAGGAAGAAGGATCGAGGAAAGAAGCCATCTCTTAGTATCAGCGGCCTCATGGTACACGTTCTGGGCCTCTTCCCGGATGTTTGCCGGTTTCTCTGTGGCCTTCCGCTGGATGTGCATGGCTTTCAACAGGCACTGAACGGCCCGTTTCCGGGCAGCGGGACTTTTCACTGCTTTCGCATTAATGGCGGCGATTATTACTCCGACACCCCCTCATAGGTCCTTGTCGTTCATGTAACTCATGGTCATTATGTTGATTGGGTTCATCCGGCCTTGACGGCATGCAGCCGCTTTTCTTCCGGCAGGATGGGATTATATCCAATCCAGTCTGCATTTTCTATGCGTTTTCTCGACGTTTATGTTGAGCTAAATTAGTGGAAACTAATTTTTTTGATGGGTGTAAGAATATTTTTAGTATATTGATAATAAGTAAAATATAATAAATCGTTGTGGTGATGGCCGGAGCCGGTCAAGGGAATCGGGAAGAAAAAGTGTTGACCGAATAGTTAGTTCAATCTAACTTTGCCGTGTTGCATGAACTTGGCTCATACAGGACTTCGCCGTTTCTTCCGCCGGATCTGCCGGTACAGGAAACTGGCCGGGCTGCTCATCCGGCGTCCCAGATACCGTCTGCTTTGCGGAGACTGTGAGTTCTGTATGGGGGCATGCGGCAGAGCTGTGAAAGAGCAATCCCGGCAGAACGGAAGCGGAGCACTTTCCCTGTAAAGAAAAGCGCCCCCTCTCCGCCGCCCTGGATCAATAATACAATCATTATACCACAAATATCCAACAATAAGACTAACCGTTTTCTATGAAGAAGCATAACATAATGGCAATGGCGTTGACGGGCCTCATGGCTCTTCCTGTAATCGCTCAAGACAGCACCCCTGCTATTGGTGATATTTTACAGGGTATCAACATGTTTACCCCGGAAGAAGACGATCCTGCCTACAAAGTGAAGGCCAATGATAAGTACGGCGCCCAATGGGCTGTGGATATGGCCTACGGACTTTGGAATACGGAAAAGGTTTCCAATGTTAAGCGCCATACCAACCTGGCTCTTCTTCATGCCCAGCTCAATCAGCGTCTTATTGAAGACAAGGCCAACGGGGGAACCTGGTTGCGTGTGGAATTTTCCGGCTCATGGGGGCTGGATCGCGAATCCGCCCAGAGCGATACGTTTTTCACTGAAGCCTATGCCACGGCTTCCGGTTTGCACGCTGACGCGATGGGACCTCATGAAGGGATATTCCCTGAAGTGGCCCTGATGCAATACTTTGCGGGGAAGCGCGCCTGCCTCATTGCAGGCATGGTAAACCTCACCAACTATGTTGATGCCGTCAGCATCGCCAATGATTCTTTCTCTTCTTTCACCAATGACGGGTTTGTGAACTCCACTATTCTTCCTCTGGTGGACAGCAATGTTGGCGGTATTCTGCAAGTTGAACTCAACCGCAATAATTACATGATGGTTGCCGTTTCCCGCACGGGATGCGATTCCGGATACAACCCCTTTAATTCCGATCATGGCGATGGTTATGCCGTGGTTGGCGAATACGGCCATATTTTTGCCGACGGCGCTGCGACTCTCCGTGTCAATCCGTTCTATGCCAGTACGGATGTGGACATGGATGACGGGACCGGGGAACGCCGCCGCCAAAATGCCGGGCTTGTCGCGAGCATTGAATATACCCCCTGCGATCCTTTGACCGTTTACTCGCGAGCCGGGTTTGCCGCCAAACAATACTTGAGCAATTCCGCTGAATTCTCCGTGGGAGCCAACATCAGGCTCTTCCCTTCCCGTGAAGATGACTTCCTGGGCATTTCCTATGGTGTGTTCAAAGGGCAGACCCCCTGTGACGGAGAGCGCGCTGAGCATAACCGCGAACAAGTGCTGGAAGTCATGTACAACTTCCAGGTGAATGATTACTTCAAGGTTGTTCCGCATTTCCAGTACATTGCGAATCCGGCTTACAGCGCTTCCAGCGAGAATATTCTCTGGGGCGTTCAGGCTGTCTTTTCTTTCTGACCAGCGGATTCTGGACGCGGCCGCCTTTTCTCCTGGATTGGGCATGGCCGGAATTTGATGAAAACGCAGTCATATTAAATCTTCCTTATCTGTCTCCATGCAGTGAGCGGAATCCTGCGTGGAAAAGATATAGAAGGGGTCTGCATGACCTGGCGGCAGCGCCGCATTCTCAATCAGGTAGAGGATGCGGCGCTGCTTATTTGATTACGGAGCGTTTGCCCTCCTTGATTGACATCTGCCGGCTGATCTGACCGGCAATCCATGCCGGCTCTTGGAATGGCCCTCAGTCTTCCGGGGCTGTCATAAAATACCGTCAGATGAAGATAAGGCTCCCTGCCGCCGTTCCCGGAAAAGCAGGTTTTTTGCCACGCCGGAAGATGGATGAAAACCGTAACGTTTCCGAGGCTCGAAGCGTTTAAAACCATATTGACTTGAACGGAAATTATCTTAAACTGACAGAATGAGTAAGGTTCAATGGGAAATTTCAAATGATGAAGTGACCGACCGTGATACTGCTCTGCGCCGCTTGCAGGAAGGAACGACCGGCCACGTAGTGTGCGCCCGCGACGGTGCATGCCTCCAGTCGTACAAGGAAGCGGACGGCGTGTACCATTGCGAAATCGTATTCAAGGAGGATTCCTGCTGCCCGCCGGTATTCGCCGCCCCGGAAGGGGTGACGGGAAAGGAACTGGAAATGCTTTACGACCGTTTTGCCAATGGAGACGATTTTTCCTTTGTGGAAAAGGAATGGGAACCTCTGATGGCCGTGGAATACCGCCACCGCCACAATGTGATGTGGTTCATTTTCCTGTTCATTGCGCTGGTAATTGCGGTTATGGCGGCGTACCAGCACGGCTGGATTAAGTGACAGGGGCGGCATGCGACGCGGCAAAAAACCTGCAAACCGCGGAAAACGGTTTGCAGGTTCTGGAAGGGAGGGCCGGAATTGGGGGGCTAATCCCGTTTTCCGTGGTCGTGATGGTGGCCGCCGCAGCAATTTCCGCCGCAACAACCGTCGCTGTCGTTGCCGCAGCTGCCGCAGCGATTGCCGCGCTTGCTGAGGATTTTGTATAACGCGTAGGCCAGAGCCAGGAAAAGAAGGGTGGCGATGATATATGTTCCCATATTGGTTAGTAGAGTTAAGGTGTGGGTTCAGCAGTCATTGGAGGCTGTATAAGGTTTCTTTGCCACCAGGTAAATAAGACCCGGCAGGAGCAATAGGGCAATACCCTGCCCGATGCCGAAGGAAGCTTCCGCATAAATCCATGCTCCCAGCTGGTAGGTCAGGAAAGCCAGGCAGTACGCCAGGGCGCACATGTAGCCGATGGCGAAGAAAGTCCATTTGGCGCTGTTCATTTCCCTTCTGATGGCTCCCATGGCCGCGAAGCAGGGAGCGCAGAGAAGATTGAAAATCATGAAGGAGAAAGCGCTCAGGAACGTGAAGGCTCCCGCCTGGACAAGGCGGTCCCCTGTTTCCCTGATTTCCGCGTCTTCATCTTCTTCTTCCGCTTCAGCGGCGGATTCCCCGGAACCTTCCTCCAGGGATGCCTGGAGCTCCTGGCCGGCGGGGGACATTTCCTGCGTTTCGGAGGGTTCCTCCGTTTTTTCCGCCTCATCTTCTCCGGAACCGCCGTCCGCATACAGGACGCCGAAGGTTCCGACTACGTTTTCCTTGGCGATCAATCCGGTGATGGTAGCCATGGCGGGTTTCCATTCCCCCCAGCCCAAAGGCTGGAAGACAGGCGCGGCCGCATTGCCGATGGAGGCAAGCATGCTGTCATTCTGCTCTACGGAATCCACTTTCCAGTTATAGCTGGAGAGGAACCAGATCAGGGCGCTGGACACGAAGATGACGGTTCCGGCTTTTTGCACGAAAGCCTTGCAGCGGTCCCATGCATGGATGATGACGTTCTTCCAGGCCGGGATGTGGTAAATGGGAAGTTCCATGACGAAGGGGGTGGGATCCCCGGTGAACATGGCGGTCTTTTTCAGAATGAGGCCGGAAAGGATGATGGCGCCCACCCCGATGAAATAGGCTCCCGGAGCCACCCAGGAATTTTCCGGGAAAAAGGCTCCGGCAATCAGGGCAATGATGGGGGTTTTGGCCCCGCAGGGGATGAACGTGGTGGTCATGATGGTCATGCGCCTGTCTTTTTCGTTCTCAATAGTGCGGGTCGCCATGACTCCGGGAACGCCGCACCCCATGGAAACAAGCATGGGGATAAAGGATTTCCCGGAAAGGCCGAATTTGCGGAAAATGCGGTCCATGATAAAGGCTACGCGGGCCATGTAGCCGCAGTCCTCCAATATGCCCAGGCACAGGAACAGTACCGCCATTTGCGGGAGGAAGCCCAGAACGGCCCCCACGCCGGCAATCACGCCGTCCTGGATCAGGCTTTCCAGCCAGGGGGCGCAGCCGGCGCTTTCCAGCAGGCCTCCCACCCATTCCGGAACCCATTCCCCGAAGAATGTATCATTGGCCCAGTCCGTACCCCAGGCGCCTATCGTCTGGATGGAGATGTAATATACAGCCCACATGACGACGGCGAAAATGGGGAGGCCCAGCCAGCGGTTGGTGATGATGCGATCAATCCTGTCGCTGCCCGTCAGGCCGCCGGGGCTGGCTTTAACGACGGCATTGTTGATGATGCGGGAAATGGAATTATAGCGTTCATTGGTGATAATGGACTCGCTGTCGTCATCCATTTTCCGCTCCATGGTTTCAATAATCCCGTTAATGCGGGATTGTTCCTCGGGATGGAGAGCGAGCTGGTCCGCGACTTTCCGGTCTCTTTCGAAAACTTTAACGGCAAACCATTTTTTCTGCTGGTCTAGGCATTTGCCGGTGATGATGTCCCCAATTTCTCCGATGGCTTTTTCCAGGTGGTTCGGAAAGTGGACGGCCTGCGGGGGGCGGGCGTCGTCCGACGCAGCCGTCGTTACCACGGCGTCTATCAGTTCATGGATGCCGGTCCCCTTAAGAGCGCTGATTTCCAGCACCCGGCAACCGAGGTCGCGTGAAAGTTTTTCCGTGTCGATCCTGTCGCCGCGCTTCCGGACAATGTCCATCATGTTCAGCGCGATAATGACGGGAACGCCCAGTTCGCAAAGCTGGGTGGTGAGGTAAAGATTGCGTTCCAGGTTGCTGCCGTCAACCAGATTCAGGATAAGGGAGGGGTGGTCCGTGACCAGGTAATTCCGGCTGACGATTTCCTCCAGAGTATAAGGGGAAAGGGAATAAATGCCCGGAAGGTCTTCAATGATGATATTTTTATGCCCTTTCAGGCGGCCTTCCTTTTTTTCCACGGTGACGCCGGGCCAGTTTCCGACGTATTGGCTGGCGCCTGTCAGGGCGTTAAAAAGCGTGGTTTTTCCGCAGTTGGGGTTGCCCGCCAGGGCGATGGTAATGTTGCTCATGAATGGTTTCCTTGTCTTGATGAATGAGTGCGCCGTCTTGCTGTCAGGTCAGGAAACGTGCGGTAATAAAAGCGGAATCAATGGATGTGGATATTTTCGGCTTCCGATTTGCGGATGGAGAGTTCGTACCCGCGGACAGTAACTTCAATAGGGTCTCCCAGGGGGGCTACTTTGCGGATGAATATCTGCGTTCCCTTGGTAACTCCCATGTCCATGATGCGCCTTCTGACCGGGCCTTCCCCCGCCAGTTTCCCGACGGTGACGGTTTCCCCGATGAGGGCGTCTCTTAGTGTACGTTGTTTGGTCATAGAATAATGGTTGATTGTTGGATGAAAGAACTCAGGCAACGAATATTTTGCTGGCAAGCGCCTTGCTGAGGGCAATTCTGGCTCCTTTGACGTTGACAATGAAATTGCCTCCGTTTTCGGAAACGATGGAAATCGCGCTCCCGGCAATGAACCCCAGGCTTTCCAGAAAACGCCGGGTTTCATCCCTGCCATGGATTTTGTTGACTTGGCGGATATCGCCGATGTTGAGCATAGAGAGTGGCATGGTGCGTGTATGAATCAAGTTCGGGAGAAAGTTAGTCTTATCAAACTAACAAGTCAATGATATTATTCGGCTATCTTTCTTTCATTTATTCAAAGCTCATTTAATATGAACTGATTATATATTAGTTTAATCTAATTCTTGTTAATGGGGAGAAGGTGGAAATTCCCCGGTAATGCCTGCCGTAGGACACGGAAGGAAGATACAAAAAAGCCGCGCTAATGAATGTTCATCAGCGCGGCTGGAAAAGGAGTTTTTCTTCAGATTCAGGAGGCGGGGCAAACTTCGCCCCGGACAGGTTTACCGTTGTATTCTCCGGTGAGCGACTTCAGGAAGGCTACCAGAAGTCTCACCTCCTTCTTGTCCAGTTTGTCGTAACCGAGCTGGTAATGATACATCTTCGTAATGGCTTCCTCCAGCGTCCGTGCGGAGGCGTCATGCATGTACGGCCAGGTGAGTTCCACGTTGCGGAGGGTAGGAACACGGAACCGGTGCCTGTCCGATTCCTTTTTGGAGAAATTCATCAGACCGTTATCGTCATTGGTTTTGGCGCGTCCGGCAAAGAAATCGCCTTTAAGGTCGGCGTATTCAAAAGACTGTCCTCCCATGGCGGGACCGGTGTGGCAGGTTTGGCAGCCAAGCTTCAGGAAAAGCTTGTAACCCTTTTTGGCGTTCTCACTGATGGCGTTTTTATCCCCTTTCAGGTAACGGTCAAACGGGCTGTTCGGCGTGATGAGGGTCTTTTCATATTCCGCGATGGCATTCGTGATGGTTTCACCGGTGAACCCCTGAGGGTAAACCTTTTTGAATTCTGCGGCAAAAGCGGTGTCCTGATCCAGCTTGGCAGCGATCTTCTTCCAGTCATCCGGATGTTCGTAACCCATTTCCACCGGATTCAGGGGCGGCCCTCCGGCCTGTTCCTGGAGGTTGGCGGCGCGTCCGTCCCAAAATTGCTTGGCATGAAAAGCGGCATTGAAGACGGTAGGGGCGTTGATGCCGCCTTTCTGGCCGTGGATTCCGGTGGAGGTGGGCAGGTTGTCCGTCCCGGCTTTTTCCAGGGAATGGCAGGAAGCGCAGGAAACGGTATTGTCCGTGGAAAGGCGCACGTCATGGAAAAGCTTGTAGCCCAGGGCCACTTTGGCCGGATCTGCGGGGAGGGCGTCCGGAATGGGGGCAAGAGGGGAAAGGGCGTATTCCTCGCCTACCATATCGCCGAAAATTTTCAGGCGCTCATCCTTGATCCACTGGAGCATGGCGTTTTTCTCCCGGAGAGTGAGCGTACTGCCCCAATGCACCATGGTGTAGGAAGTGGGAGGCATGGAATTGATTTGAAGCACATGCTCCAGCTTGGAAAGGGTGACGGCGGTGGGAGGCTCTTCCATATTATAGCTGCGCTGCCCGTCCCTGATATGGCGCGCCAGCAGGCCTCCGGAAAGAGTATTGACCAGTTCGGAAATATGCGTGCCGGGGCTGTGGCAGTCCGCACACTTGGCGTTCATGGTCTGTGCGGTGATTTCCGCCGCCTGGGCGGACGTCAGTGGCTTGACATTCTGGTTCGGCAGGAACAGGGGGGCGACAGCCGCCGTCACGGTGACCGTGCCGCCCAGAATGGCTCCTGCCTTGATGAAGGAACGTGTTTTGCTCATGAGATTCTCAATGACGTGGAATTGCCCGGATGGTAAAAGGGGAGGGGTAAAAAATCAAGATTTATTCTAAAGTTCGCCGGCCTTTCTCAAATCTTCGTTAATGGCTTCCAGAACATCCGCTTCCGGGGTGAAATTGGCGGCATGGTAGGAGCTGCGGACCAGTGGGCCGGACGCCACGTGCCTGAAGCCTTTGGAGCGCGCAATTTCCTCATACCGGGCGAAATCATCCGGATGGATGTATTTGACCACCGGCAGATGGTTGCGGGAGGGGCGCAGGTATTGTCCCAGCGTCAGGACCGTGACGCCGTGCTCCAGCAAATCGTCCATGGAGCGGAAAAGCTCGTCTTCCGTCTCTCCCAGGCCCAGCATGATGCCGCTTTTGGTAGAAACCTTGCCGTTCACGCACTCCAGCGCCATCTTGAGAACGCGCAGGGACCGCCGGTACTGGGCGCGGAAACGGACGATGGGCGTGAGGCGTTCCACCGTCTCCAGATTGTGTCCGAAAATATGCGGACGGGCCGCCATCAGCGTCTGGATGGAAGAAGGCTTTTCATTCAGGTCCGAGGCTAGCACTTCAATGATTGTGGAAGGGCTGGCTTTTCTGACGGCCCGAATCACCTGGGCGAAATGTGCGGCGGCGCCGTCCGGCAAATCATCCCGGGTGACCATGGTAATCACGGCGTGGCGCAGCTTCATGTGCACGACGGCTTCCGCCACGTGCTGTGGTTCTTCCGGATCCAGCGGATCGGGCTTGGCCGTGCGGGTGGCGCAGAATCCGCAGGCGCGCGTGCACCGTTCTCCGGCAATCATGAATGTGGCCGTACCCTGGTTCCAGCATTCATAACGGTTGGGGCAGTGTGCTTCTTCACAGACGGTAAAGAGGTTCTTGCCTTCCACAAGCTGCTTGACGTCCCAGAATTCCCGGCCGTTGGGCAGGCGCACCTTGATCCATGACGGCTTGCGTTCCATTCCTTCCGCAGTTTCATTATCGTTCCGGCGTTCCATAGTCCCGCTAGCTTGCCGTGACTCTGCTGCTTTGGCAAATGCAAAGTGTTTTATTCCGGGCCGCATTCCCTGTTTTCATCCGGAGGGGCGGGAGGACACGCGGACAGTTTTTTCCGTTCTTTTGCCGCCCGCCGCGCCGCGCGGAAAAACTCCTGAAGATGAAGCAGACACTCGTCTCCCAATACGCCGGGGCGCACCTCGCACTTGTGGTTCAGGGGAGGATTGGAATCCAGCAGATTGATCCAGCCTCCCGCAGCCCCGGTTTTTGCATCCGGGCAGCCGAAAACGACGCGGTCCGGACGGCAATGGACGATGGCGCCCGCGCACATGGGGCACGGTTCCTTGGTGACATACAGGGTGCAGCCTTCCAGCCGCCAGTCGCCCAAAGCTTCCTGTGCCGCCGTCAGGGCGATCATTTCCGCGTGGGCCGTAGCATCCTTGAGCGTCTCCACCTGGTTCCAGCCCCGGCCAATCACGCGGCCATCCTTCACGACAATGGCTCCAACAGGCACTTCCCCTTTCGCGAGGGCCTTTTTGGATTCTTTCATGGCTTGGCGCATGAACCACTCGTCCGAACCGGGCATTTCCATCATTACGGAGGTTATCATGGACTGGGCGGCGCGGTTCTGGCAAGCTCTTTCTGGAAGATGCTTGTTGTGTTTTATACAGTAAGCGCGTCATGCCGCGGAAAGGTGTGGGGATGAATGCGTTTTTACGTTGATTCCGGAGAATGGGTGGCATAAGTATGACCCATGAGTTTTTCAGAACCCTGTGCCCTGGCCGTGGATTTCGGCGGCACGAGCATCAAAATGGGCGTAACGGCGGGGGATCGTATTCTGGCGACGGCCGACCGCATCCCTACCGCCATGTTCGAAAGCCCGCAGGCAATCATTGACGCCATGATTGCGGCCGCCCGCACCCTGCGCGGACAATTCCCCACCGCCTGCGTGATGGGCATGGGGATGCCGGGATGGTGCGATTACCAGCAGGGAGTGCTTTACCAGCTCACCAATGTAAGGGTCTGGGATCGGCAAATTCCGGTGAAAGAGATGATGGAGCAGGCCCTGGGGCTCCCCGTCGTGCTGGATAATGACGCCAACTGCATGGCTTATGCGGAATGGAAGCTGGGCGCCGGGCGCGGCATGTCCAGCCTGGTGTGCCTGACGATGGGAACGGGGATAGGCGGGGGAATCGTGGTGCATGACCGCATGCTGCGGGGGAGGCGGCTCTCCGCTGCGGAACTGGGCCAGACCAGCATTCATTACCAGGGAAAAACGGGTCCGTTCGGCAGCCGTGGAGCCATTGAGGAATACATCGGCAACAACGAGCTGGCGGCGGAGGCGGTTAAACGGTATGCCGGGGCGGGAATCGTCAAGACGGCGGATGAATGCACGCCCAGACATCTGGACGAGGCCGCCCGGTCCGGATGCCCCATAGCCCTCCAATTGTGGGAGGATACGGCGGAAATGCTGAGCTGCCTGATCATGAACCTGATGTATACGCTGGTGCCGGACGCCTTCATCATTGGGGGCGGCGTGGCCAAGGCAGGGGATTTGTTGATGAAGCCACTGTTGGAGAACCTCAGGAAACAGTTGTTTCCTCTTCTCATGGAGGATTTGAGAATTCTACCGGCCAGGTTTGGAGCGGAGGCGGGGCTGCTGGGGGCGGGAGCCATGGCGATGGACGAATTCATGGGGCTGGGGATTTTGGAACGGTTTAAAAACAAGAAATCACCCCAGGCTTCTTGTTAGATTAGACTAATATAAGGCTTGCCATGCCGGAACGGCAGGCGTACAAGCGGAACAGGTCATGAGTACGGATCATCCCCATGAACATCTTCCGGAAGGAGCTTCCTGTTGTTCCGGAAGCTGCTGTTCTGGAAGCCGTTGCAGTTCTGGCGACGCCATCGGGCCCGTTCCCGCCGTGCTGGGCATTGCCCTGTTCATCAGCGCTCTGGCGGCGGGAGGCGGTTCCTGGGCCGGTGTGGCCGCCTATGCGGGCGCCTATCTGCTGATAGGCTGGGATGTGCTGAAGGCTGCCTTTCTGGGACTGATGCGCGGCCGCGCCATAAATGAAAATTTCCTGATGAGTCTTGCTTCCCTGGGGGCGATGTTCCTGGGGGACTATTCCGAGGCGGTGGGCGTGATGCTGTTCTACCGCGTGGGAGAGTACCTTCAGGAACGTGCGGTAGGCAGTTCCCGCCGGTCCGTAAGCGAATTGATAAATCTGAGGCCTGAGGCCGTCCATGTGAAAAAAGCCGGCGCCGTAGATGACGTCCCTCTTTCCGAGGTTTTGCCCGGCTCCCTGATTGAAGTGCGTCCCGGAGAACGCGTTCCGTTGGACGGCATGGTGACGGGAGGCTGTTCCGTGCTGGATACCTCCGCCATGACCGGGGAATCCCTGCCGGTGGAAGTCGGGGCCGGAAGCCCTGTGCTGGCGGGGTACATCAACGGGCAGGGGGTGCTGGAAGTGCGTACGGAGCGGGACTGGCGGCATTCCGCTCTGGCAAGGATCCAGGAACTGGTGGAGGCCGCGTCTGGCCGCAAATCCCCTCTGGAGGGGAGGCTGTCCTCATTTTCCCGCATTTATACGCCGCTGGTGATTTTCATAGCCATCCTGGTATTTTTGCTTTACCCCCTTGTGACGGGCGGAAGCTGGGCGGACGGTCTGTTCCGCGCGCTGGTCCTGCTGGTGATTTCCTGTCCCTGCGCGCTGGTGCTATCCATTCCGCTGGGCTTTTTTGCCGGAATAGGGAGAGCGGCGAGGCAGGGGATTCTTCTGAAAGGAAGCAATTATCTGGATGCCCTGCGGAAGGTGAAGACGGTGGTGTTCGACAAAACCGGAACCTTGACGGAGGGTGTTTTTTCCGTGGATGAAGTGCTTCCCCGTGACGGCGTTTCCCCGGAAGAGTTGCTGTACTGGGCGGCTCATGCGGAGCTTTCCGCCTCCCATCCGCTGGGGCGTTCCATTGTGAAGGCCTATGAAGGGGCTCTGTTCCCGGATCGCGTGGCGGAACTCGTGGAGGTGACGGGCGGGGGTATTTCAGCCCGCGTGGAAGGGAAACTGGTTCTGGTGGGAAAAAAGGCTTTTCTTCAGGAAGCCGGCATAAAAATGGAGGAGGGAGAAGACCGTGGCGTGACCGTTTATGCGGCGTTGGACGGCATTTTTCTGGGGTGTCTCCGCCTGTCTGACCGCCTCAAGCCGGGAGCGGAGCGCGCGGTGCGGAAATTGAGGAAACTGGGCGTTTCCAACCTGGTCATGCTGACGGGGGATTCTTCTTCCGCAGGGGCAGAGGTGGGGCTTAAACTGGGGATGGACGGGGTATTCTGCGGGCTGATGCCTGCCGACAAGCTGGAGCATGTACGCCGGCTGCAACCTGAAAAGGGGCTGCTTGCCTTTGTGGGGGACGGCATGAATGACGCCCCCTCCCTCGCTGCCGCCGACATCGGCATTGCCATGGGCGGCGTGGGGTCCGATACGGCTCTTCAGGCGGCTGACGTAGTGGTGATGAAGGGAGATCCTTTGGCCGTTCCTCTGGGGATGATGCTTTCCCAAGCCACAGAGCGCATCATTGTGCAGAACATCGTTCTTATTTTGGGCGTCAAAATTCTGGTCATGGCGCTGGGTATTCTGGGGCTGGCGGGGATGTGGGCCGCAGTGATGGCGGATGTGGGCGTCTGCCTGCTTGCGGTGGGCAACTCCATGCGTATTTTCCGGGTGAAACTGGACATGTGACGAAAGGGAATTCTCTTCCTCCCCCTGTTTATGGGCGGATGCTCTTCATCCCGGTATCCGGATGCTGCCGCGGAATCTTGGAATAACGGAAAATATCCTGATAAAAAAGCCTCCGTTCCGGCGGGCGGAACGGAGGCGGTGAAAAGCAGGCCGGACAGAAAATCCTACCGTAGCCCCGTCAACAGAAGTTCCGCGTTATTCTGGGTCTTGGAGATATTTTGCAGGAGGGCCTGAAGGCCTTCCCAGCCCGGTTTCATGGCGAGCTGGCGGCGCAATTGCATGATTTTGACGAACTCCTGTTCGTTATACAGCCTGTCGTCATTGCGGGTGCCGCTCTGGGAAAGGGAAATGGCCGGATAAATGCGCCGTTCGGAAAGTTCCCGGTCCAGGCGGATTTCCAGATTGCCCGTTCCCTTGAATTCTTCAAAAATCACTTCATCCATTCTTGATTCCGTATCCACCAGGCATGTGGCGATGATGGTCAGGCTGCCGCCTTCTTCCACATTGCGCGCCGCGGAAAAGAATTTGCGCGGTTTTTCCAACGCATTGGCCCCCAGGCCGCCGGACATGATGCGTCCCCCCGTCTGGTTGGCATTGTAGCCGCGGGCCAGCCGGGTGAGGGAATCCAGCAGGATGACGACGTCTTTGCCCATTTCCACCAGACGTTTGGCGCGTTCGATAACCAGGTCGGAAACCTGGGCATGGCGCCGGGAAGGTTCGTCAAAGGTGGAGGCGTATACCGGAGCGTCCACGGTTTCTTCAAAATCCGTTACTTCCTCCGGGCGTTCGTCCAGCAACAGCACAATCAGTTCCACTTCCGGGTAGTTGGCTCTGATGGAACGGGCGATTGTTTTCAGAAGAACGGTTTTCCCGCCGCGCGGGGGGGCCACAATCAGGCCGCGCTGCCCTTTGCCGAAGGGCGTCATGAGATCCAGCACGCGCATGGCGGCGGAATTGACCCCCTTGTTTTCCAGAAGAAGGCGTTCCTTGGGGAAAAGGGGGGTGAGGCGTTCAAAATCGCTGCGCGCCCGGTAATCTTCCGCAGGGATGCCTTCCACGCTGATGACGGAGGAGGCGGAAAGGTACTTGTCATGGGGCCGCAATTTGCGCAGCCTGACTTTGATCTGCTGGCCTACGCGGAGATGCAGCGGTTTGATGAGGTTGCCGCCCAGGTAAATATCATCCGGAGAGGTGCGGAAGCTTTTAACCGGATCCCTCAGCATGGCGTAATTATCTTTGGCTTGTTCCATGACCCCGGAAACCACGACTTCATGTCCCTTTGCCAGGAGCTGTTTTCCCAATTCAAAAATTAACTGGGACTTGGTGAGGGAAGCCGCGTTCCGGATGGGCAGCCCTTCCGCCATTTCCTGGAGATCGTTCAGAGGGCGTTTCCGCAGTTCATTGATATCAATCTGCTCCAGAACAGGAGCTGCCGCTTCTTCCTCCCGGACTGCGGTTCCACTGTTTTCCTCCGGGGCGGCAGCCGGCTGTTCCCCGGCTGTTTCTTCCGGAGCGGGGAGGGGCTTGGGGTGAGCTTCCTGCGGAAGATCCCCGGCGGGGGAAGGAGTATTGTCGAGTTCTTCAGTCATGAAAAAAATGTTGGTAGAGTCTTTGGGTTTGCTTGCGGAGCAGGTCCGGGGGGCCTTCATTCCAGATGACGAAGTCGGCCGCAGCCACTTTTCCCATTATGGGGCGCTGGGCCGCCAGAATGGCTTCAATCATATCCTCCCGGAATCCATTCCTGAGAGCCAGGCGGGTTTTCTGCGTTTCCCTGGAAACAGCCACCACGCACACGGCATCTTGGCAATAGCGCGCCGATGTTTCAAAAAACAGGGGCACGTCAATGACAAACCCGTCTACCTCCGCATTCTGACGCGCTGCCAGCATTTGCGCAAGACATTCTTGATGCAGCAGGGGATGAATGATTCCTTCCAGCGTTCTGCGGCTTTCCGGATTTCGGAAAACAAGCTCCCGCAGAAAATGCCTGTCAGCCTTTCCGTGGGAGTCAACGCTGTCTGGGCCGAAAACGCCGGAGAGTGTCTCTTTCAGCGTACCGCCGTCCAGCAACCTGCCCGCTTCCGCATCACAGTCAAACAGGCGCAGACGTTTGTCTCCCGCCTCCATCAGCAGACGGATGAATGTAGATTTCCCGGTGGCTATTCCTCCGGTAACAACCAAGGTTTTCATGGGGGAAGATAAGATGCTTTTGGGATATAAAGAGCGGGTGAAAGGATTACCCTTTCACCCGCTCCAATATGGACATTATACACGCAGCCTACATGGGAGGCAGCAGGCCTTCGGAAGCGGGAAGAGCGCTTTCCGGAGCGGCCGCAGTGGGAAGGGCATTGCCGCGTACGGGCTGGCCCGTGGCGTCAATGATCTGACCCGTTACGAAGATCATCAGGTTCTTCTTGATGTGGTTGTCGGAGTTGCTGCGGAAGAAGCGGCCGATGAGAGGCAGGTCACCGAAGATCGGCACTTTGTCTTCCACCGTCTGCACGTTTTCCGTAATCAAACCACCGATTGCCACGGTGTGGCCGTCGTAGATGAACAGGGACGTTTCAACGGACCGCTTGGAGAAGATCGGCTGCTCGATGCGGTTTTCCGTCAGCGTCAGGGACATCGGCTTGCCGTCGGAACCAACGCCGGTGGACTGGATCGGGCTGCCGTAGTTCACGAAGCCTTCAAATTCCACGATGCTGGGCTTGAAGTTCAGGTCGATGATGTACTTGTTGTCGCCGATGGTAGGCACCACTTCCAGAGTTACGCCGACGGGCTTCATTTCAAACACGCCGGGAGTGGCGGGAGTGACAGGGAAGCTGGATATCTGGGGTTGGATCTGATTGCCCAACAGACCGTTCACGAGGTTGCCGTTGTTTCCGTAACCATTGTTATTGTAACCGTTATTATTGCCTACGGAATTGGGAAGTTCCGGCGGTTCATATTCGGTGGGATACCAGAATTCGCGGATGATTTCAATCTTGGCGGTTTCACCGGACTTGGCGGTTACGCTGGGAGCGGTGAGAACGTCGGACCCTTTCTTCTGGGACAGGCCGCGCATCAGCATCTGGAAAGAGCCTTCGTCATAAATGCCCGTCAGGGACATGATGCCGGGAGCGGCATTTTTCTGGGAGGCTTCAGAGCGATTGGTGCTGTTCAGCAGATTGTCTACGGAGTTCTTGGTGATGGCGTAATCACCCGTGCGGTTGCCGCCGGTAACGAGGCCGTTGATGGTATCGCTGCCGCTGTTCACAGGCCAGCCGGTCACGCCGCCGGGGGACTGGGTAAAGCTGTCGGGAGTGGAACCGGTGCCGTAGTTCGTGCCGCCGCCCAGGAAGGTGCTGCGGTCATTGCTTACGGAGAACGGGGTGACGATCCAGTCAAAGCCGAGTTCTTCCGTGTTTTCCTGTGTTACTTCCACGAACTTGGTCATGATGCGCACCTGCTGGGATTCGCCGCGGGTGTTTTCAATGAGCTGTTCGATCAGATCCAGGTTGCCGGAAGTGTTGCGGACGACCAGGGAGGAATTGCCATTGACAAGGAATGCCGTGGCGCCTTCCGGGAAGCTGATGCCGCTCTTTTGCAGCAGGCTGCGGATGGAGGGCATGGGCTTAAGGCCGGAGGAGCTTTCTCCACCGCCGCCGAAGGGGTCGTCGCTGACTTCGCCGCCGCCGTCGCCGACGGTGGTGCGGAGGGCGGACTGGAAGCCCGGGGGCACAGAGAAGGTGCGCTGATACAGATCCACGTCATTGCCGCCGGCAGGGAGGATGGTTACTGCATAGTCTTCCACCTTCTGGCGCAGGCCGGCATTGCTGCAGATGAAACGGAGCACTTCCAGCATGGGAACATTGGTCAGTTTCAACTGGCCGATTTTGCGGGTGCGGATGCTTTCCTGCGGGGTTGCGGCCGGAGCAGCTTCCGTGACTTCCGCGGTTTCTTCGCCAAAGCCGTCTTCATCAGTCGCGGGAACGGCGGGAGCGACGGCGGCGGGTTGGGAATCATTGATGACAAAGTTAATGCCGCGTTCGCCGTTCGGGCCTACCGTGCGGTCCAGTTCAATGGACTTCTTGCGCAGATAGTCAATGGCGTCTTCTACGGTGGTGTCTTCAAAGGAGACGGAGGGGATGATGATGCTCTTGAGCTTCATCAGATTGGCCGTGGCGCCGTTGATGTCCGTGATCGGCGCGTTGTCAGTGCCGTCGGCTCCGGTCGGAACTTCCATCGGGATGGGGCGTTCCCACATCTTGTCCACTTCCGCCAGCATGGTGCTGCGGGTTTCGTCGTAAGCGGCTGCATAGTAAGCCATTCTGCGACGGTTAACCGTTTCCTGTCCGCGGCGGGCCGCCACGTTGTACGGGTCAATGGAGAGAACCTTGTTGAATTCGGCGATGGCTTTGTCGTAGTCGCCGAGGTCATAGTAACCATAGGCCATGTGAAGGAGGGTGTTCACCTTTTCCACGTTCTTCACGTGTTCGGGGGTGAGCGCCGGATTCGTGCGAATCGGATCCTTCATGTATTCGAGCGTCTGCTTGGCAAGCTTGGCGCTCCGGGGATTGAGTTTGATGGCATCCTGCAGAAGCTTGTCAGCTTCGTCATAGCGCCCCACTTTGATGTATTCCTGAGCAACGGCGATGCTGGCGTCGCCAATGTGGTTGGCGATGGCTTCCTTGCGCTGGTCGTTGATCGGCGCGGAAGGCAGCATGTTGTAAGCGGCGTTGTATTTGTCCAGGGCTTCCTTGTACTTGCCTTCGCGGTACAGGTTGCGGCCTTCCGCAAGGAGCTGCATGGCTTCCTGGGTTTGCGCTTCGCGGCGGGCCATGGCTGTGCGCGCTGCACTGGACTGGTATTGGTAACTGCCAGGTCCGGCGTAGGACGAACCCAAGGCACTGGAGGTTCCGACGGCGCCGCCATCACCAGCCTGCGCAAACGGGCAGGAGGCAGCAATGGCCATCAGCGCAATCAGGGAACGCTTCGGTTGATAAAGTGGTGCGTGGTCCATAGTTAGGTTCTTCTTTTTACATGTTTTTCGGATTTGTGAAGCTTTTTTTTCAGAAAAGTTTAAATCCGGCTCTATTTTTTCTTGCTCAGTGTTGTTTGTTCTCCAGTGGCTTTGTTGGCAATGGTTACGGTCTGTGTAGCATTATCAACGGTTTTCAGCGTGTAGACCTGTTTGGCGTCCCCCGGAATCCGGAAGTCGGAACCTTCCTCTACTTCAAAGCTGGTATCCCGTTCAGGGCCGGCGGTGATAGTAAGGTTTACTTTCTTATCAATGATTGGAATGACGTATTTTGTTCCGCGCCTGATGGTGTAGGTTTGTCCGTTTTTGGTCGGCTTCAAATCCTTGACGACGGCTTCTTCGTCCGTTTCCACCATGTCCAGGCTGGGATTCTTGAATTCCTTTTTAACAACGCTGACAAGCTCGAACCTGGGTTCGTCTTTTGTATTCTTACGGGCGCCGAACTTGCCGTTGGTCTGGACAATGTTTTTCCAAATTTCCTGTTTGGCGCGGTTCATGCCCTTAAAAGTAAAGTCATTGCCGTCCGCCTGGGTGAAAGCCAGGTAGAAACCGAACTGCTTGATTTCGTCGACAAAAAGCTTGTTGACCAGGGACGGATGGCTGTTCGGGTCATTGGGATGGGTTTTTGCCGCATATTCCTCCTCCACCGTGAAACCGTCGTTGTCAGGGTCCCGGGTCAGGACGTCCGAGTAAACGAATTCATTTTCCAGTCCGTTGTCCAGGAACCATTTGTTCGGAATGTTGCCATGGATAGGAGGGCCGGAGATGATGTCAAAGGGTTCCATTTCTCCTTCCTTAATCCAGAGATTGGGGGCTACGAAGCCCACATACTTCTGTGTTTCCTGGGCAATCGGCTTGAGCTCGTGGGAGGCGGAAAGTTCCTGGCCTACTTCCGCGGCTTTCCTGATGCCGGGAGGCGGATCAATGGTTTTTTCGGAAATCTGTATGGGGAACTTGTATTTGTCATTTAGTCCCATAAGGGTCAGCGTACCATAGGCGGCCACCCCCAGGCCCAGGACGATTCCGGATGCCAACAGGATTTTGTCGTAATTTTGTTTTTCAGACATGTTGAAAGTATTTGCTGCGGTTGGTTGCCGTGGTTAATCTTCGGACGGTTCCTGAGCCTTGGGCTGGTTAAAGTGGATCAGATTCAGGGAGACCTGGACAAAGATCTGCTCCTTGCCCATGTAAGGCTTGATGACTTGCTGGATGGCCGGCGCCGCAGGTGCGGCCGCTTCATCCGCAGGAGTCAGGGAAGCCGCACCCGCGGCAGGTTGGTCAGCGGCAGGCTTGGCGGCCGCCGGATTGGCGATGGGTGGGGGCATCATCCGTTCGTTGCGGATCCGGATGGAGTTGATCGTGAACAGATAGTCCTGCATGCCGGTTATGGCGTTTATGGCGTTCAACACACTTTCCCGGTCGCCCTGGAAGGCGATTTCCAAAGGCATGGGAGTCCATGGGGACTGATCGGCTTCGTCCGATTCTTCCGGATTGTTCGCCGGGGTTTCAATGGGGAGCTGGGGGCGGTATACCTTGATGAATTTGGACAGGCCGCATTCCGTCAGCTTGTTGACCAGGCTGTTGATGGCTTTCAATTCAAAACCCAGCGTGGAGGCCGCCTGAACGGAAGGCGCCTGGGTGCTGTAAACCTGGAAGCCGAGCCAGTTGGAGGTGTCCGTGATGAGGATGTTCTTTTTCTTGCAGGAGGAGATCAGGGAATCCCTGAATGTTTTCAGTTCATTCTGGAACGCCGTGGGCGTGGTGGGAACCAGCGCGGAAGAGGCAAGGAAGGGCTTGTAGGCCGTTTCCAGGCTGTTCACCGCCTTGGCATAGCGGTTCAGTTCCTTTTCCAGATCCTCGTTGGATGAACGGCACGGAGTGATTTCCGCAGCATTGGCGGACTTGATTTCCTTGGCGGCAATGCTGATTTTTTTGTCCAGCTCACTGCGTTTGGAATTGACGATGTACCCTGTCGCGGATAACCCCAGGAATAAGAGAAGCCCCACGCCCGCGACCATGGCGGCGGGCTTGTTGTCTGTAATCCAATTGCTCATAAAATATGTCTTGTTCGGGTTGGGTAATCTTATTTGTTAAAATTCACGGGAATGGGCGTTTTTAACGGAAGCACCAGCTTGAAAGGCACAAAGGCTCCGGCCGCTGCGTCTACTTTGGCGTCCTTGGCTCCCAGTTCCATGATCTGGCGGGCTTCCAGCTTGACGTCTCCGGGCTTGAAGGTGAACAGGGATTCCTTGTTCCCGTCTATTTTTGCCTGAAGGTTCTGGATGATTCTCTGGCCGCCCAGGTTGCGGCGGACGAATCCGGTCAGGCGGATGGCATTGACGCTGTAAACGGTCGCTTCATCCTCGCCGGATGCGCTGGCGGAGGCCTCCGTCCTGATATCATCCACCAGGGATGTATTTTTGTCCGATGTGAAGGAATCCTTGATGACGGAGTAGCCCGTGATCTGGGTGGTGTCCTCCGGATTGAAATGGGCCAGCGGTTCAAAATCCGTGAACCAGTAGGGATAATCCTTGTGTTCCGATTGTTCCAGCAGATGCTTGATGATGTCCGCGTAGCCGTAGCGCTGGAGCGTGAGCTGCTGGTAGGAGGCCAGGGCAGAGTCCAGCTTTTTCAGTTTCTGTTCTTTCTGGCGCAGGGCGGATTGTGCCGATTTGATGGAAGTAACGATGGGCTGGACGCCGGCGAGGGTTTCCTCCGCCTTTTTTTCGCCCATATACCCTGTGACGGCATAAGCCGCGGCGCCGAGAACGGCAATGGCGGCTCCGGCGATGATGGCGGGCATTTTTTTCTGGTTGGCCCGTTTCTTGGCGACTGCGGTCGGTTCCAGGTTAATATTGAGAGAAGCCCTCCCGATGGAGTGGATGGCGGTGCCGATCAATCCTCCCAGGATGAAAGCTTCTCTGGAGATGGCGTTCACGTCCACGCCGGACCCCACGCTCACGTTGTGCATGGGGTTGAAGAAGGAAATCGGAATGCCCAGTTTATCTTCCAGGAATTCCTTGGTGTAGGGCAGGGACGCTCCGCCGCCGCACAGGTATGCCTTGACGGGAGCGCTTCCGCTCATCTGAGCGCGGTAGTGGTTGGTGGTGCGCTGAATTTCTGAAGCCAGCCTGGTCATTGCCGTGCGGATGACGGTGGCCAGATTGGCCGTGGCGGGATCCAGGCCTTCCGTTTGCCCGTTGCTCATGGAAACGAGGCCGCTGGTGGTTTTCAGGCGTTCCGCTTCCATGAAGGGAATGTTGAATTCACGGGCGATGGCGGAGGTGACGAAGATCCCCCCCGCGGAGATGCTGCGGGTGAAGAAACGGCCCTGTTCACTGTAAATCAGATCCGTGGATTTGGCGCCGATGTCGATGAGCATGACCGGCTCTTTTTCATCCGGATAACTGTCCACATACGCGTTGTACAGAGAGGTAAGCGCGCAGTCCACCTGGCCGGTGGAAAGGCCGTGGGAAACGATTTCGTCATTCAGGGAATCCAGGTCTTCCGCCTTAATGGCAACCAGGACGGCTTCCCGTTCCAGACCCTTGGCGGGGAGCAGATGGTAGTCCCACACGACTTCGTCCAGCGGGAAGGGGACGTGCTGCTGGGCTTCAAAACGGATGAGCTGTTCCACGTCGGTGTCGTCCAGGGCCGGAAGCTTGACGAAACGGATGAAAACGGATTGTCCGGAAACGGAATAGTTGACGACGCTTCCTTTGGCATTGAGTTCCTGGACGAGGTCGGCGATGGCCTCCCCTATTTTTGTCAGGCGCAGGCCTTCCGCTGACGGATCCAGCACTACGAGGCGCGTGGCATAGCGGTCCAGGATAAGGCCGTCTTTGGAAGCCCTGGAAAAGACGCCCATTGAAACTCTCTGGGAACCTACGTTTAATGCGACGATTTGTCGTGAATTAGCCATGGGTGAATTTTTCTGTTAATAAGATGAAATGATAAAAATGAATGGAACGTTATTCGCCGTCCGCCGGGGATTCTGCCGGAGTTCCGAACGGGGCAGGGGCAGAACTGGAAGCCGCCTGCTGGCTGTTGGGTCTCATAATTTCCGGATAGCGGTCGTACCAGAACACGGAGAAAGGCGTTTCATCCTTGTTCAGCAGGGGATAATAAGAGGTTTCCACGATGCTGGGGGACTGGATGGTCCACCATTTCTCCATCTTGCCGCGTTCGGTGGAATAAGTGGCGACAATCTTGCCGTTATATTCCACCACGACGCCCTGGTACTTCACCCATTTTCCTCTTCCCCCTTCCACGCCGGTAATGCGCCTGACGGAGGATGGGGAAAGGTACACGGAAGCGTATGTGTCGTCTCCCACCGGAACATTGACGTATTTGACTTCCTTATACAGTTTCAGGTACTGGCGCGCGCGGTCCGGATTGACTACTGCGATGTAGAATTTGAACGTCAGGGCGTCAATATAGCCGGATTTGGGCATGGGAGCGGCTTCCACCTTGAAGGGAATTTCAAAATCCGCCCATTTCTTCGGTTTCGGCAGCGGCCGGGGGTCGTCCTGCGTCAGGACGTTGGGGGACTGGCGCATATACAGGGACAGCTTTCCCAGGGAGACCCTCACCTGCATTCTGGGATTGCTGGTGATTTGCGCCGATGCCGCAGGGATGAAAAGCACCGCAGCCAGCATGACCGTGATAGTGTTAAGGATGGATTTCATAGCACAATTCGATTCCCTGATTAGTTACACCAAAAACCGAACTGTGGCTAGCAAAAATCTCTCGTTTCTTTCCATGCGGCGGGGGTGGAACATGACGCGGCTTCCTCCGGCGGTTCTGTCCGGGCGGTCAAGAAAAAAACATGCGTAATGGCTGCGGGCTTGACCTGGCAGAAGTGTTTTCACATGCTCGGCCCATGGCGATTGATTCTGACCTGCTGAAAAAGTTTTCAGAGGCCCACGGTATTTCTGGGCATGAGGGTGAAGTACGGAACATGGTGGTTCAGGAACTTGAAGGATATGGGGAATTTTCTTCCGATGGTTCCGGCAGCCTGTTCTGCACCGGCGGCGGGTCCGGTCCCCGCGTGATGCTGGCCGCCCACATGGATGAAATAGGCTTCCTGGTGCAGAATATAACGTCGAACGGTTTCCTTCAGTTGGTGGGGATAGGCGGCTGGTGGCCGCATACCCTGTTAAGCCAGCGTGTCCTGGTAAAAACCCGCTCGGGTCGCGGCATCCTGGGAGTAATTGGTTCCAAACCTCCCCATTTTCTGCCGGAAGGGCAGCGCAACAGCGTTATGAGCATGGAAGCCCTGTTTGTGGACGTGGGCGCGGAAAGCGCGGAACAGGTGAAGAATGAATTCGGCATTCACCTGGGGGATCCCGTGGTGCCGGACGTGAAATTCTCCCCCCTGGAAAATCCGTTCCGGGTGATGGGGAAAGCCTTTGACAACCGCGCCGGCCTTTCTGTGATGATAGAGGCATTTAAGGAATTATGCCGGGAAGGGCATCCCAACACTCTGATTGCCGCCGCTACGGTTCAGGAAGAAGTGGGCACGCGGGGCGCCAGGACGGCCGGCGTCGCCATGCAGCCGGATTGCGTGATCGTTCTGGAAGGTCCGCCGGCAGACGATACCCCCGGGTTTGCCGTAGGGGATGCGCAAGGAGTTCTGGGTGGAGGCGTGCAGATCAGGCTGTTTGACCCCACGGCCATCACCACCCCCCGGCTGGCTGCCCTGGCCGAAAAAACGGCTTTGGATGCGGGCATTCCATTCCAGTTGACGGTGCGCCGTTCCGGCGGAACGGATGCGGCGGCCCTGCATCTCTCCGGAAAGGGAGTTCCCTCCATTGTACTGGGAATTCCCACCCGGTACATCCATGCCCATAACGGAGTGCTGGATCTGCGGGACTACCGTGCCGCAGTGGAACTGACGGTGGCTCTGGCCCGTTCCCTGGACCATGAGACAGTGGAAGCCCTTACCCGTTACCTGCCCTGAAAGAAACGCTCATGAATCCGACCGCTTACGTACATGATCTGGACCCTGTCATCTGGCAGATAACAGACTCAATTGCCTTGCGCTGGTATGGCCTGGCCTATTTAATGGGCTTCATCTGCGGATACTATCTGCTTTCCTGGCTCTCCCGCCGGAAGCTGTATCCTGTTCCTCAGGACAGGATGGCGGATTTTGTCACTTACGTGGCCATCTTTGGCGTTCTGATCGGTGGAAGGCTGGGATATGTGCTCTTCTACCAGATTCCCAATCACGGCTGGTCCCAGTTTCTGGCGGATCCGCTCATGGCCCTGAGGGTGTGGGAAGGGGGCATGGCCAGCCACGGAGGGATGATTGGAGTGGGGCTGTACACGTTTTATTATGCGTGGAAGCACCGCGTCAAGTGGGCGGCGCTTCTGGACGGCCTGGCCGTTGTAGCTCCCGTCGGGCTGTTTTTCGGGCGCGTAGCCAATTTTATCAATGGGGAACTGTACGGCCGCATTGTTTCGCCCGGCTCTTCCCAGGGAATGATTTTCCCGGCGGAGCTTTCCCAGGATCCGGATTTGTTCGTCCGGGTGGCCTCCCGCATTTATGAAACGCCCGGATTGCTGGACAAACTGTCCCTTTCCGGCGTAGCCGTGCCGGAACGCATGACTGCCGCCTGGGTGGCCGACCGGGTAAGGGATACGCCTGCCATCAGGGAAATCGTGGGGCAGATGATGCAGGACCATGCGCGTTATCCCTCCCAGTTATATGAAGCGTTTGCGGAAGGCGTGCTTCTCTTTGCTGTGCTGTGGTTTATGCGGGTAAGGTTCCCCCGTGCGTGGAATGGCCTGTTCTGCGGAATTTTTGCCGTTCTTTATGCCGCGGGCAGAATTATTTGCGAAGAGTACCGGGAACCGGATTCTCCTTTCTCCATGGGATTGACCCGCGGGCAGTTCCTTTCCGTTTTCCTCGTGCTGGTGGGCGCCGCTTTCTTTGCATATGCCTTCAAGACCAGGCAGACGGTTCAGGAATGCGCTTTCTATGAACCTGAAAAGAAAGACGGAAAGGAATCGTCCGGAAAGGCCGTTTAAAACGGGTCCAGGTCAAATTCCCCTGTTTGGGGAATATTGCTGGCGGGGCCTGCCTTGAAAATATCGGCAATGCAGCTGGAAAAAAGCCGCAAGTTCCGTTGGTCAAAGGCAAAACGTTCAAATTCCTTGACGGAAAACAGAGTGATGGGGTCCGTGTTGTAGGCTTTGAATTCCATGATGCCGGCGCCCGTATTCGTATTTGACAGGCGTCCCTCAATGCCTACGTCCCCGCTCATGAAGCGTCCCAGGATCAGGGAGGTTCCCGGAAGGGGGGAGACCAAGGAAACAAGATCGGACATGATGTTGCCGCCCACGTCCGTAGGTTTCAGCCTGACGATGGCGAGGTTGAGAGCTACGGCTCCCTGAACGGGGCGGTCAACCAGCTGCCATTTCATCCTTCCGCCTGTCTGTTTGGATTTATTTTCCAGCACGTTGCGGATGTCTTTCTGCAGCTCCGCCCTGAATTGCGCCGCCAGCGCCGGGGCCTCCTTGGGGAATCCGGCCTTGATGTAATCAATATTGACAGGGGCTACGTACACTTTCAGCCTCGGAGAATTCCAGATGGCCTGTTCCGAGGGATTGTACCAGACGCCTTCAAAACAACTCTGCCTAGAGTCCGCGTGAAGAGAATGGGTGATCAAGGGGGAAACGGGCATTGTCCGGGAACTGGAACAGGAAAAAACCAAACCTGTTCCCAGAGCCAGGAATAGCCGTGTAATAGCGCCGCACATGCAGGGTAAGACAGCATCCGGCAGGCTGGCGTTCGAGACATGATTCGATTGACGCCAGGAATTTTTCCCGGCGGGGGCTCCGGCAATTCCGGGCGGCTCCGTGCTTCCTTCAATGGCATGGATGATGAGTGGGAAGAGCGCTCCGGCAAGGAACGGGCGAATGGGTAAGAATAGCCGGGACGGGAAAAAGGCACGGTGAAGAATCAAAAACGGAGCGGTCGGAAGAATTCCTGCCTGCAAAGGAACGCGCAAGGTTGTCCCGTGTCCGGATGCATGATTGACAAGCCGGAAAAGCGGGGCATGCTGTTGGTATGAGATACGAGCCGCTTCCTTCTTCCTTTTTTGCCGGCAACCGTGAAGAACTCGCTTCCCGCCTGCCTGCCGGCAGTATGCTGATTCTGCATGCCAACGACGTATTTCCTACGAATGCGGACGGTACTTTTGCCCTGCATCAGAATGCCAACCTCTTTTATCTCACGGGAATTGACCAGGAAGAAACCGTCCTGGTCATGACTATCCGGGAGGACGGCTGGGATGAGATTCTGCTGTTGCGTGAGACAAATGAACAGATTGCCATCTGGGAAGGAGCCCGGCTCACGCAGGACCAGGCGAGAGAGCGGAGCGGCATTCAGGACGTGCGCTGGATCGATGAATATGATGCGCTGCTGGAAGCCTTGGTGCCGTCCGCATCCATGGTCTTTGTGGAAGCCAACCAGCATCCCCGTTGCACCTGCCCGGTGGAAACGCGCAATGCCCGCATGACCAAGGAACTGAAGGAAAAATTCCCGGATGTTGTTTTGAAGAATGTTTATGAGATCTTGGCGGACATGCGGCAAATCAAAAAGCCGGAAGAAATCAAGGCTCTCAAAAAAGCCTGCGACATCACCAATGAAGGCTTCCGGGAGCTGCTCCGGTTCATCAGGCCGGGGGTAGGCGAATGGCAGATTGAGGGATTTCTGGCCAACGAATTTATCAGCCGTGGCCCGCGCAAATTTTCCTTCCTGCCTATCATCGCTTCCGGAAAGGATACCTGCGTGCTTCATTATATCCAAAACGACAAGCGGTGCGAAGACGGCGATCTGGTGCTCATGGACATAGGCACGGAATACGGGAATTACAACTCCGACATGACTCGCACCGTTCCCGTGAACGGAAAGTTCACCCCCCGCCAGCGCGCTGTATATGAAAGCGTTCTGAATATGATGACTTACGCCAAAAAGATTCTGAGACCCGGCATTCTGAAATCGGAGTACGAACGCCTGGTGCGCGTTTTTGCCGCCGGAGAACTCGTCAAGCTGGGGCTCATCACGCCCGCGCAGGTGGCGGAAAAACCGTCCGATCCTCCCATTGTCCGGAAATATTACATGCACGGGTGTTCCCACTTCCTGGGGCTGGATGTGCACGATGTGGGCGAAGCCAACCCCGTTGTGTTGCCGGGCATGGTTTTCACCGTTGAGCCGGGCATCTATATTGCGGAGGAAGGCATAGGCATCCGTTTGGAAAACGATGTTCTGATCGGGGAAACGGAAAACATCGATCTGCTTGGGGACGTTCCTTTGCTGCCTGATGACATTGAACGGCTCATGGCCCGGTAAAATGGGCCGGATTCGGTTCTAAACTTGACAATGGGGCCCGTGTGGGTTTTCATTCCCGTCCCATCATGTCGAAGAAACTCAAAATAGCTCTTCCCAAAGGCAGTTTGCAGGATTCCACCGTGGAATTGTTCCGCAAGGCCGGCTACAACGTGTATGTGTCCAGCCGCGGGTACCGCCCGACCTGCGACGACGACGATCTGGAGCTCTTCCTGATCCGTGCCCAGGAAATAGGCCGTTATGTCAATGACGGTTTCATCGACTGCGGCATTACCGGACGCGACTGGATTTATGAAAACAGGGCGGACGTGGAAGTGCTGACGGATCTTCAATACTCCAAGGCCACCTCCAAGCCTACCCGCTGGGTGCTGGTAGTCCCGGAAAATTCCCCCATAACCTGCGCGGAAGACCTTCAGGGCAAGCGCATCGCCACGGAAGGCGTGGGCATTACGGAACGCTGGCTTCAGGAAAAGGGCATTGAAGCCCATGTGGAATTCTCCTGGGGCGCTACGGAAGTGAAGGTGCCGGAACTGGTGGACGCCATTGTGGACATCACGGAAACGGGAAGTTCCATCAAGGCCAACAAGCTCCGCATCGTGGACACCCTGATGACCTCCTATCCCCAGTTCATCGCGAATCGGGAAACCATGCAGGATGAATGGAAGAAGCAGAAGCTGGAACGCCTGGTCATGATGCTCAAGGGCGCTCTGGAAGCGCGCCGGAAGGTGGGTCTGAAAATGAACCTCCCTGCTGCCTCCCTGAACGGCCTGGTAGAGGCTCTGCCGTCTCTGCGCCGTCCCACTATTTCCCATTTGGCGGAAGAAGGCTGGCTGGCCGTGGAAACGGTCATTGACGAATCCGTCGTGAGGGATATCATTCCCCAGCTCAAGGCCCTGGGGGCGGAAGGCATCATCGAATACCCGCTTAACAAGCTGGTTTACTAAATTTTTTCTCACCACAGTAAAACAACAAACGAACCACAATCATGGGATCGCTCAAAAAACGCCGTAAAGCAAAAATCAACAAGCATAAGCGCAGCAAGCGCATGCGTCAGAACCGTCACAAGAAGCGTTTGCGTTACAAGTCCTAAGGTTTGTGCGCTTCGCTGCTCAAACTGGCAGTCTGTCCGATTTCCGGAAAATCCCGGCGTCCTCCTTATCACGGAAGGACGCCGTTTTTTATATGGACACAGCTTTTGTATCATTTTTTAGCTCTTGCTTACCTGAGATAGACCTGTGCACAGATTGATGCATCACGGGAATTGAACAAGGTTATAGATGGGGACGGTAGCTTAAAACAACGGATGTCTTTCATTGCTGTTTCCTTTCAAGGAAGACCGGGATAATGCTGATGAAGGAGAATGGAGCCCGCTCATCATCCATAACACAGGGGTTGAAAAAACAGGAGGATATCCCGCAGGCAATTTTTCCGGCTTGGCAAGGATGTATTTTCCCCGGTTTTAGCGGCAGACCATGTCAGGCTGTTTCATAGCGGCGTCTTATACCGCCTTTTCTTCCCGGAATCGTTTCAGAGGAATGCTGATGGTAAAGACGGTTTTCCGGTGTGGGATGCTGGAGACGGTGATGGCTCCGTCGTGGGCTTCCACGGCGCGTTTTACAATGGAGAGGCCCAGGCCCGTTCCCTTGATTTCCGAGGAGTGGTGGGCTTCCACCCGGTAGAAGCGGTTGAAGAGGAAGGGGATGCTTTCCGAGGGAATACCCACGCCCGTGTCCGTGACGGTAATGACGCAGGCATCCTGTATTTTGGCGGCGGCCACACTAATGGAAAGTCCCGGCTCCGTGTTTTGCTTGAGGGCATTTTCTACCAAATTGAACAGAATTTGCGCCCAGTAAAAGGGGTCTCCATAAAGTTCCCAGTCCGCGGGAATGTCCATGTGCAGGACGGCCTGATTTTTCTCCCGGATGGAATCCAGGCGGGAGAAGACATCATCCGCGCAGGTGGTGAGGCGGAACCACTGCTCTTTCAGAATCGCCTTGTGGCCTGATTCGAGTTTGGAGATCATGAGCATGTCTTCAATAATGTTCATTAGCCTCTGGCTGTTCTGGTGCATGACTCCGATGAATTTGCGGGCCAGACCGGGACTTTCCTCCACAAGATTGTCCTCCATCAGGTTTTCCAGATATCCTACGATGATGGTGAGGGGCGTGCGCAGCTCGTGGGAGGCGTTTGCCACGAAGTCCCGGCGCATCTGGTTGGTGAGGTAGTTCTGCGTGATGTTGCGCAGCAGGATGCGCTTTTCTCTGATTGGGGCGTCCGTGATGGCGCTGTCCAGATGCCATGCCGTGATGCCGTTTTGCACTCCGCCGGGGGAATTGGCGGCGCTCAGCGTGAATTCCTTGGTGACGGGACCGTCCGTGTCGAATGCTTCCTGAACATGCCCCAGCAGTTCCTGGTTGCAGACCAGCGCTCCCGCTTTGCGCCCTTCCAGCTTTTCTTCCTGAAAGAGTTCTTTGGCCAGCGTGTTAGCCAGCGTGATATGTCCGGATGGACCGATGAGCAGGAAGGCTTCTCCCAGAGCTTCCAGGAAGCGCCGTTTGTCCGCGATGGCCTGTTCCTGCGCTTCTTCCCCGCGCTTCAGCAGGCGTTGGGCGTCCCGCAAGGCTTTTTTCCGGGCTTTCATAGCGGACCGGCATACCTGAACCAGATGCCAATTCAAGTACAGGGAGGCCAGAATAAGGATGGTCAGGATGTAGTCGATGGCCGACATGGAACCGGAGCGTTAAGCCTTTTCTTCCGGGACGCGGCGTCCCGGCAGGGTAAAGCGGTAGCCGATGCTGCGGACGGTTTCAATGCAGTCTGCATAGGGAGCCAGTTTCTGACGCAGCCGCTTCATGTGCGTGTCCAGCGTACGGCTCTGGGCCTGGTGGCTGTACCCCCATACGCAACTGAGCAGGTCATTGCGGTTCAAGGTTTGGCCTTCCCGTTCAACCATATGGATCATGAGCTTGAATTCCGTGGCCGTCAGGTCTGCTTCCTCCTTGTCGATATAGAATTTGAGGGCGTTTTTGTCAAAAGTGAAGGGGCCGTATTCCGCAATGACGCTGCCGGGGGTGCGCTCGCACCGTTTCAGCACGCTGGCCACGCGCAGAACAAGTTCCTTGGGGCTGAACGGTTTGGTCACATAGTCGTCCGCTCCCAGTTCCAGTCCCTGGATGCGGTCTTCCGCCTGGGCCTTGGCAGTCAGAAAGATGACGGGAATATTCTGGGTGCGGCTGTCCCGGCGTAATTCCCTCAGTACGCCATGCCCGTCCATGCCCGGCATCATCTGGTCCAGCAGGATCAGGTCCGGCTTGTCCCGGCGCGCCGCTTTCAGCGCGGTCAGACCGTCATAGGCCGCCAGGGGCGTATGGCCCGCACGTTCCAGGTTATAGGCCACAAGGTCTGAAATGGCGTGATCGTCTTCAGCGATAAGAATGGTTGCCATGTCTGTTTTTACGATGAAAGAAAGGGCGGTGTCCCGATATTAGATGTGACGATTTGTTCACATTTCCCCGTCCGGGAGGCGTTTCCGGTCAGTGAAGGCCTTCTCTTATGCAAACATACTGTAACGGAGGCGTTTTCGTTTTGCAAGGCTGGCCCAGATTCAACTTCTCTTCCCTGCGTCATGTGATACACTTGCGTTGCAACAGTTGTATTGTTATGCGAAGCGATAGAGTTAAAGCAGGGTTCGAGCGTGCGCCGCACCGCAGTTTGATGCGTGCCACCGGAATGACGGATGAGGATTTAAGCCGTCCTTTCATTGCCATTTGCAATTCCTTTAATGAAGTGATTCCGGGCCATGTTCACCTGAACAGGGTGGCAGCCCTTATCAAGGAGGAGGTGCGCAAGGCCGGAGGAACTCCCGTGGAATTCAACCTCCCCGGCGTTTGTGACGGCATTGCCATGGGCCACGGCGGCATGAAGTTTTCTCTGGCCAGCCGTGAGTTGATCGCGGACAGCGTAGAAACGATGCTGAGCGCCCATGCGTTTGACGCCATGATCTGCATCCCTAATTGCGACAAGATTGTCCCCGGCATGATTATGGGCGCCCTTCGCTGCAATATTCCCACTATTTTCTGCAGCGGCGGTCCGATGGCCGCCGGCATGGCGGAGGACGGCACCGTGCTGGACCTGAACAGCGTGTTTGAGGCTGTCGCCCGCTTTAAAGCAGGCAAGATTAATGAGGAGGAACTTCATTCCCTGGAATGCCGCGCCTGCCCCGGCGCCGGTTCCTGCTCCGGCATGTTTACGGCCAATTCCATGAATTGTTTGAGCGAGGTGATTGGCCTGGCTCTTCCCGGCAACGGTTCCCTGCTGGCTACTTCGGAGGAACGAAAGGAGTTCTGGAAGCAGACCGCGCGCCGCGCCGTGGAGATGGCGAAGGCGGACGGCCCCCTGCCGCGAGACATTGTAACCCGTGACGCTATTGACAATGCTTTCGCTATTGATATGGCCATGGGCGGCAGTTCCAATACCGTGCTCCATACGCTGGCCATTGCCCGGGAAGCCGGCGTGGAATATGACCTTCAGCGCATCAACGATATTTCCAGACGAACCCCCAACATCTGCAAGGTGGCTCCTTCCTCCCGCTTCCACATGCAGGATGTTTTGCGCGCGGGCGGAGTGAGCGCCATCATTCATGAAATTGCCAGGATCCCCGGCGCTCTTCATCTGAACGCCATGACCGTCAGCGGGAAGACGCTGGGTGAAACGGTGGAGGGGTGCGACATTGCGGATGAAACCGTGATTCATCCGCTGGAAAATGCATATTCCCGTGATGGCGGCCTGGCGATTCTGTTCGGCAATTTGGCCGAGGAGGGCGCTGTGGTGAAAAAGGCGGGTGTGCATCCGGATATGATGAGTTTCCGCGGGCCCGCCGTGATTTTCGAGTCTCAGGAAGAGGCCTGCGAAGGCATCCTTGCCGGGAAGGTGAAGTCCGGCGATGTGGTTGTCATACGCAATGAAGGACCCAAGGGCGGCCCCGGCATGCAGGAAATGCTGGCCCCCACTTCCTACATCATGGGACAGGGGCTTGGCGCGGAAGTGGCGCTTATCACGGACGGGCGTTTTTCTGGAGCCACCCACGGGGCCTGTATTGGCCATATTTCTCCGGAAGCGGCGGAAGGCGGTCTGATTGGCCTGCTGAGAAACGGGGATATGATTGAGTATTCCATTCCGGACCGCACGCTGAACGCCTGTTTGAGCGAGGAGGAAATCGCACGCCGTCGTGCGGATTGGAAACCTACCTATAACAGGGTTTCCTCCTCCTGGCTGAGCCGTTACCGCCAGCTCGCCACGAATGCCAGCAAGGGGGCTGTCCTCCGGCGCGGGGAATAATAGCTCGTATTATTCGACTTATCTCAACCAAATTTCAGCCGCCTTCTTCCGCGATGGGATCGCGGCTGATCCGCCTACCGTCGTGCGGATTGAGATGCCGGTAGTTGTAGTAGATGAGGCCGAGCTCGTCGTCCATGTATTCGCACGAGAAGCGGAATTTGTTCTCTTGCGCCATGTTGCCTTCCGACGTGACCAGCCCTCCATACGGACGGTATTCGTACAGGGCGCGGCGACCGCGCGCTTCCCCGAAGAGGGAAGTGACGTTCTTCATCGCGTCGTGCATGCAGTAGAGATGCTCTTTCACTTGCGTCCCGTTCGCCTCCCAGCGCGTCATGGCCAAGACGCGCGTGGCCTCAGGTTCCGAGGGGTCCCAGAGGTAGCTGCGCACAAGCGCCGGCGTTTCCCCGGTCAAGTCGCACTCCGCCACCTGCAGGTAGTTTCGGTAGAATTATAGACAACGTCCATCATTTCTTCTAAAAGGAGAATTGCCAAGCATATCCAGTATTTTCTTCCCGTAGCTGAATCGGTTGAGATGTCTTTTCATAATAATCTTTTTGATCATTTCGCAATAGGGAGCCTCTTCTTCTTGCATATTCATATAAAACCATAAAAAATCCCACCCATTTTTATCATCCGGGAAATGTTCTATATAATTTTCCGCTACCAAGTCAAAAATATCCGCCCTGCTTAAAATAGTCTCTCCGTATGCATTGTTTTGAAGAAGAGATAAAATATCTTTATCTTTACTCGATAAGCGGATATATGGAATAATAACTCTATTTAAATAACTATCGTCATCCTGATGTACCATGGACAGTATTTCCGGATACCGTCCGTTGCGGACCTGTTTGAATTCTTTCTTCAACATTTTCTCCCAATTCGCAGAATGAATGATATAACTCGCCAATTGCTGCTTCTGTTGCAGCGATAAGTTCATTATTCTTTCCTCTGCCTGAATATATACCGGATCTTTGGGAAGCTTTTCCATATCGTAAACAGGTACTGGCTGCGGAGACTGTATCACCGGAGCCTCTCCTCGGTGACAAGATGAGAAAAATACGACCGGAAACAAGGGAAAGTATAATATTTTGCTAAAAATCATATTCTTTAGATATGGAAACATGGACATCAAGTTCCTGCTTGAGCATTTCAATATTGTTGCTACTTCGTCAAGGATTTTCTCAAAACTATTGGCAGATTCATAGCATTTTTACAATGGTTAATATCTTTGATAGGAAACATAGCTTTATAAAAATCAGCAAAAATTACTAT
>ULUR01050195.1_pt1 | contig 45303 bp, 72 predicted proteins | sample 1958651 | NCBI WGS metagenome assembly ULUR01 (sample SAMEA4835764, study PRJEB28245) | human gut metagenome | biome: gut microbiome; material: fecal sample | place: Denmark | collected 2008 | reverse complement strand
AACGTATCGCCACCATGAGTGGCAACGAAGTTCGCCATATTCGCCCATTCTTCATCGGTGGGTTGATAATTCGGATCATTACGAAACCTCATCACGGTCAATATAGCCTGTTGTAACGTGCCACCTGCCCAAAATGCCACATCATCATCGTCATTGTATATGCCGCTAACTCCGGCGGTGACCTTCTGCATCTTGCCATTCTTGTAATTACCCAGTTGGATCATATTGGCCAATATCAGACCGCCAAGAATATCCACAGATCCATCCTTGATCGCACTGGCGATATAATTGATTGACTGGAAACCGGCTGTTGCCTTGTCGTTGTCAAGAATTGAAGGTTTCCAGTCGGTAGCGATGGTCCCACGCTCTAACTGAAGGTCACAAACGGTTGCGGTACCACTGATAAGAAATATACCACTGCCATTGAAGGTGATCTTATGGGTATATCTCTGATAAGAGGATGTGAGAGGTTGAGAAACACTGAAAGAACCGCACGAAACAGACACAGACGTACCCTTTGCTTTGTAACTGATAACATAACTTTCTCCTTTAATCAATGATACGGACTGGGACAAACTACCGATTGCGGCAGAGTACCCGGAGCCGGCATCACTGTCCGCAGATACGGTAGCCACACCCGTCCAATATTCCAGTTGCTTGCTAAAAAGTTCGGTATCCGCCGATAGCTCGGTAGCGGCAGACAGATCCTCTGTTTCATAATCTCCGGTAAACCCGGAATTGCGCAACAGATTGACCGAGCCGACAGCCGCATTGTCTATCGCATCCTTGGCCTCTTGGGCAAGATCTGCGGCCGCCTGTATCTCATCCGGCAGACCTTCCATATTCTTCCATCCGGTGGAGCCTTTTTCGATGTGGAACATACCCTTGATATCAACACCTTTATCCTGAGTGTATTCCATGTAAGTGGTCCGGTCCTTGTCACCAATGTACGTATCTCCGTACACCTTCATCCGGGCCTTGCCGGTAGATTTGTCAAAATCAAAAGAAATAACGTCTTTCCCGGTCAAGGTAAAATCATTAATACCCTGATACATGATGATGGACGGAGAAACTTCGTTCACCGAAGAGAGAATTATCGCCGCCTGTCTGGTGATATCGGTCTTATGGCCTAATCCCACGATATCATCACCTGCCACCGGAACATCATTCTCGACATTAGGATCACACACGGTCTTGGACAGGTCTATATAATTCTCACCTACTGCTGTGACCAACCGCCAGTAATAGCGGTTGCCGACATGATGCGAAATGCCTGTCTTGATATTGCACTCCTGTGCGATGGCGAGAGATCCCGGAGTAAACTGGTTCTCTATCTCAATTCCGTCTTCCTCTTCCTTGAAATAACAACGGTAGACATCATCCAACTCATCCACACGGTTGCATTTCATGCCTGCATGGGAAATCACCTGCTCACCACCTACATACGTCTTCTTCTTTACTTCAAGCTCGTCAAAAACGGCTTTGACCTTGACATACAGATAATCAACAACAGCCTGTGACATACCGTTCTCAAGTACAGTAATTCCACTACCGTTCTTACCAATCAAAAGACCTTTTAAAAAATTGATCAGACCGTTGGCCGTGTCGTTATTTATCTTTGAGATAAAATAACGGGATATTCTGCCAAGAATATCTGACACGTTGAGAGAGACACCCATCCTCTCACCTATGATATCCCCGGCTATCTCTGTAATCGTACTTCTCAAAGCGGAAACATTGGCGGACAACTTATCTGTTAGCTCCACGGATATATCATACAGGCAATTTTTATCCGCCTTACAAGTAAATGAGTTCACATACATGAAGTATTCCTTATCATTATACTTTATGTATATACGCGAGTTCTCATTCAACAGACCAGCTAACATACTGTTTTCTGCAAGGAAGACACGTGAGAAACTTACGGAAAAAGAGAACTTTTCATCGTTGTTTTCAGACATATACTTTATCAACGCCTCATCTAATCTCTTCTCGGCGGCAAGCACAAGAGATTTCGGCATTTTAATACCTGTAATCACAAACTTATCCCCAACAGAAGGTTTATAGTTATTTGTGGCATTAGGCATAACAACCCCGAAAGTAGTATTGTCCTTTTTTACCGCAATCCAAACCTCATTTGTAGAAGTGTTTTGTTGGCTTTCTATATATTGGGATGTTTGTGAAGTAACCTTCTGTTCAAAATCTCCTGCTGGTAAGTTCCCGGAAGAATCCACCAATACAGGATTGAATGCCCTTCCCGGCTCATTGTCCTTATAGGTAACTCCTATTTCAAACTCGCAAGCAGCACAATTACCCGTAGTCATATTGATTACAGCCGTACCACCTTCCAAACCTTGTTCGAACAGGTTAAAACCGTAATCCCCATTATATATATGTAATTTTATGTAGAAATAAGAATGTACATACTCATCCGTGCCATTGAATATATTATTCCCTTCTCCTGTTCCGAGTTCGTCACTATCGTTATCATCAAAAGCAATATCCGCAATCTCACCAAATAACTGTCCCGAAGCGTTTGTTACATTTTCTATGGTAGGCTTTATATCGCTAAAATCTACCTTTATCTCTTTTACTTTCTTAGAAGAATATGTATTTTTGAAAAAATAGTAATCATTTGTACCGGGTATTTTATACGTATCGTTAAGTGCATTGTAGAATCTTTCCGCTCCATTTGTTTGTCTATAAATGGAAGGCATAAGGTTTTGCGTGCGTTCTATAGTACCTTTTTCATCATCATTCGGATAGTAGAAAGGTATGTTGTCAGAGCTACCAACACCAGTAACGCGATTGACGGTCTTATAATTGGCGTTTGTCTTTTTTATTGATACAAGCCCTTTCTTGTACTCGAAAGGAGTAGAAATTACATTCTCTGTATATCCTATGTGACAAACCTTACCTACAAAGTAATAAGGAAGTTCGTATATGGTATATATGGACTGTAACGCTTCTGCAAGGTATACGCTGTCAAGAGAAACAAGTTTGCTTTCAGAAGTAATATCTTCATCAATCACTATCGAATATCCGATACCCGATTTTGCCATTGAAGCGTTAAGGCGACCAACAAACTCGTTTATATCCCCCATGAACTTGACGGAAGTGGAATTGGAGTGATACGTGTCTTCCCCGGCTGTCACCACGTCCATGAAATATACGTTTTCCAGCACGATACGTTCTGAAACGAATTGAAGCTCATGCTTGTACATGATACTCTTGTTGTCCTTTGAGGATGTAGGCACTTGGTCAATATAATATTTTTCCCCCCTAAACTCAACAAACTCTTCTCCTGTCCATAGTTCGTCTAAGCATGAAGGATAGTTCAGTGTAGCGGTCAGTGTGGGAGTTCCTGCCATACGTTGTGCCGTATAGGTGTACTCACCTAATTTTGCAGGCATATCAGCATTCGGAAATTTTACTTTACTTCCTTGCGTATCAAGCTTTAAAATGTACAGACTTTCCTTTTCCATTTATTCTTTTACCACATCAATTTGTTCCGTAACTCCTTTGTCCTTTTTTTGCTGTTTCTCCAACAGCTTTTGAGCCTCTTCCTTCTCCTTTGCTATACGTTGTTCTTCATCGGGAACGGATTCGGTGTTTTTCTCAATGGCTGTTTTTGTGGAAAGAATGCCGGCTTGCTTCATTGAGATAAGTATGTTATTATACTCCGTTGCGCTGAACGGCTGCCAAATCTTGAACTTGCAGCTTACACGGAGTTTCTTAAACTCGGTAACGGCATTGGAATTTTCTCCTTTGTTCACAAGCTCCTTTGCAAGCCCTTCCTTGAACAGGCGCATCATCTTGTCGGCGAAATTCTGCCACTCGATAACACCCTGTTGGGCGTTCTTCAAGTCCAGGTCACGGGTAAGCGTGATAGCCAGTGCGCTTATGTCACCACTTGACTTTACATCTTTCGGCAAAAGGAAAGTGCAGGATGTATTTATCTGTATCTTCTCGAACAAATCTTGCAGACTGTCAAGCATACCTTGCGGACTGGGCGGTGCTTTGAACTCTGCACTTCCGTTACCGTCCATTGACTTGTCTTGCAAAATGATACTTCCAGCAAGTTTCTTTGTCGTTTCTGACAAATTGCCTTTAATATACAGAATGCCCCAGCCATTCCGTTTCTGAATGACAAAGAAGATGTTATAGATAATCTCGTAAATCTCAATAAGGCTTTGACCGTTGTTCCACGCCACATCACCACGTTTGGTGCACAATGGTATCTCGCTGAAACCGTGCTCAATCGGAGTTTCCCTTACAAAACCGTCCTCTGCGGCTTCTTCACCGTCTCTTGGCGTGTGCATACGGTACATGTAGGTATCATCGTAGCTGTCAATATATTCCACACCGTTTTCATCGGCATAGTAGACGCTTTCAAGAAGCCTGTCGCCGTTGTTGTCATTGTGCGATATGATAACGTAACCATCCTCATAGCTTATCAGACGGCATTTGATACGTCCCTTATAGTCATAATAGAACAGAAGTCCGGCATCGCCTGTGGCAAGCTGCGAACGGACTGCCTTTGTACGCCATCCATCCATATTCCTGTCTACCCAATACTCCTTGATTGTGGAATAGTTGGCTTTATCTTTCTCGGAAGGAGTGCCACCTCTCAAAGACAATGTACAGGGATTTCCGCAAAGGTAGATTACGTGGCTCGCCAGTATCTGTTCTTGGAAAGCTAATGCCGTGCGCTGGAACTTGATTTCCTGATATCCCCCATCTTCTAACTTGACGCAAATGCTCGGCAAGTTTTGATCAAATAATACCTCATGGCTCATCGGGTCAAGCTCTTTCAGAAACTTTTCCTGCGAAACGATATTCTTTTTTACATTCGGAAGCCTTGCCGTGCGTGTTTCGGTAATGGTTGCGGACTGACCGTCGGAATAGTCGTTTGTAGAGCAAGTGTCACTTCCTCTGAAAAACGGTTTCTTCTGCAACAAGGCATTTACATTCCGCAATAGATATGTTTTTTTCTCTTCCCGTGTCATTTTTCCGCATCAATTAGGTTGTAATACTTCATGCAGGCTTCCTTGCTCGGCATTGCAGAACACTCTCTCGAAGTCCATTTGCAGATAATGTCGTGCTTCTGCGGAACAACGATTATTCGCTTCTGCCCCTCTTCCTCTTCAATATTGAATTTATCGTTCAGCTTCACGCGTGCATCCAACACGACCTTACTTGCTTTGATAAAAGTGTCTGAATCTCCACTTGTTTTCGCATCGTCAGCAATCTGTTTCATCTCCGATATTTCTTTCAGCAATGCTTCTCGGTTCTCATCTTTAGATATGGTAGTGATAGCACCGATGCCGAAAGGTTTCAGTTTCTCGGCAAGCATGGATAACACCTTGTTTGAAGGCTTATCATCTTCTTGGTAAGCAACCTTTGCAGCAAGAGCCTTATCTACGAAAGAATCACACATTACCAAATAGGCAACATCTCTTACCCTTGCTTCAATTCCTTCTGTCTTAAGGGAATTGATAATATCCTTTATGTCGTTATAGCTTATCATATCCTAATACCATAAATGTTCATCGTAAATACTTCCTTCTGTCTGTGCATGGCTCGCTTGTTTGGTTTCTTCTTCGTGATTGTAATACCCTGCTTGAATCTCATTCCCGTATTCAATGTTAGCGCACGGAAGCATTCTCATAGCGCATGGGTCTAACAAGTCCATCGATCTGCCTTTCCCCAACATCTGATTCATTTTCTTCTTGTTCCAAAGCCGTTTCTTTCCGCTCTGCATATCATCAAACCGTACAACAGAGCATTCTTCCATAAACTCGTTCTCAACCGTCACTTTGTATTTCAGGTTCTGGTGAGTGTATGTCTGTACGGCAAGTTTATCGTCAAAGGTTAGATTACCTTCCTCGATCATCTTGCATAATCTGATATAGCACATATCCTTTACTGTCATTGCGGTAAGTTGGTAAAGCCCGAAAGGTTTATTTAGTGAGATATAAGGTACTGCATCGGGAATGTAATCATTAAAATACCGTCCGGCAGTTGCGTCAAAAATGATATGGCTTTCGGCTGTTCCATGCTCAAATGCAAATGTCTTCACTGCCATAGCGTTTTCTCTCGGAGTGGACTTGCTAAGAATGAGAATGTCGTATGCGTGAAATCCATCCCATGCAAGTGCAACAAGGTTGTCCGTACCATAATCCGCCAAATCCACGGTAATCCATTTGTCACCGTTCACGGCTGGGTTGTTGTTGAATACGCCTTGCGCGGAAGTGGATGGAATAGGTATCTTTTCGTTTTCTTCGGGGTCAACGTTGAAGTTTCCCTCAATGATAGCTTGTGCCATTTTACCGCCCGAAGCGGCAACAGAGCCTATGTAATTAGGATTATTTTCAAGCATAGCCCTATTTTCAGATAGCTTACCTTGATAGAATACGAATGACTTAATCATATTCGTATAGTCAAAATCACCTCCAATACGGGCAAGTTTTCTATCAATATCTATCTTACACTTAGCATAAACTTCTTCTTTGGAATCACCCCAAACCACATCATCAACAGTAGAACCGTTAACATAGAAGTATCTCACTTTCCCGTTTCTATCCGACATAATAAAACCGTCAACCCCAATGTACCAATCCAAGAACTTTCTCGTCCAATGGCTACGTTTCGGGTTAAGGGTACCAAAGAACTTTCCCGTAAACGTCTTTGAACGTCCACGGTTACGGGTCTGCACATAGCTGAATGCTTCCCAAGACATTTCAGTAATCTCATCAATACATATCGCATCAATCTGTTTACCTTTCCATTGCTCACGCATTTTGTCAAGATTAGTATCATCTATATAGGTCAAGTCGCAATACGCACCACTTGGGAATGATATGCGAGGGCTATCGGCAGTCTTTACAGAACAATAGTCACCGAATATAGCCTTGAATGTATCTACGAATGAACCTCCCGTCTTTTGCGACTGCAAAGACCTACGTGTAATAACCGCACGGAAATCCCCATCTGTCATTAATGGCTCTGCAAGAGCGAGAACAAGAGCAAAAGATTTTCCACCGCCAAGATTCCCACCACCAAACACTACGTCCACACATGATGACACAAACTGCATTTGGAATCCTTCTTGCGGCTTGATTACGACTTCTCTATGTACTTCTTGTTCTTTCATCAAAAGCAAAAATACCTCTTAATAATAAGGTAATATATACTTAAACCAATGTCTATTTATCATAGTGATAAATACAGTGATTTTTTTATAGTTATACCTTTTTATTAAAGCATTACTTTCGCATATAATCATTATAAAACATATAGTGTATGAAGTTTACGAAAGAGCAATTTTCAGAAGCACTGAAAGTGAAACTCACCAACAACGGCAAGAAAAACTTAGCTATGAGTGAGAGAAGTTTCAACGGCAAAGTAGAAAGAATCTACAAGCGGTTGGAGAAAGCGAGTGATAAGGACGAGTTGGAACTGGATGATGTTGTTGCCGACTACTTGGATGACTTACAAGAGGACGATAACAACATACGAAATGACAACTCAAAATTTATAAAAGAGTGGGAAAAGAATCATCCGAACAAGGACGATAGAAGTGATAACAAGGATGACAAAGGAGACGAAAGCAAACTGGATAAGTTGCTCAAAGAACTCCAAGATTTGAAATCAGAGCGTGAGGAAGAGAAAAAGGTAAAAGCTATCTCAGACAAACGCAATCAACTCAAATTAGCCTTAAAAGGGAAAGAAGTCAAGAACGAGGATTGGATTAACGACCAACTCGAATTGATTCACATTGATTCTGAAACAGATGTTGATGCTCTCACAGAAAGACTGCTCAAGAGCTACAATAAGTTTAATGCTAACACTCCACCTGACATCACTCCAGGAGGCACGGGAAGCGGTAAGGAAAAGACCGATGACTTTGCCGATGTGGTTGCTGTCGTAAAGAAGCAATCGCACAGAGAAGAAAAGTAATAATAATTTAAACCAAAAAGAAAATGTCAGATTTTTATCAGCAAATTCTATTGAACAGTGGCTACCTTCCCGGTAGAGCATTGGTTCAGGCTCGCGGAAGCATTGGTGGACACCGCTATGTATTCGTGAAGTTACAGATGAGCGGAAAGGACGCACTTGTATTTCCTACCAGTGGTGGAATTGTTAAAAACCCATTCAAAGGTAATGCAAGAGCTTTTGCCGGAACGCTCGCTGAATATATTCCCAGTAATGGTTCTAATGGAAGCGAAATACGTATCCTAAAATCGTATGCGGTTGCAAAAGCTACAACTGAATCTACAGACACAGATATTTACCTGAAAAGAGACGGATATTCTCTTATCCCATTCGTAGGAGATATCCTCATGGTAGCACCTTCTACATTGACAGGAAAAGGCACAGCGGTAACAATTACAGCCGTTGAAAAAGCGACTGACGGAACGGCTGGCGATGTTTGGAAAGTTACATTGAGCGCAACCCTCGGACCATTAACAACTTCATCTGTCCTTGTTGAAGCGAAAGAAACAGGCTCTGGTAAAGAAGCGATGGTTACTAATCCTAACTCATACCTTCCCTGCGACTTTGATTTTGTTTTTGACCCAGCTACATCCGAAGATGATTTCGATGGTGCAAGATACCTTATCACTCCTGCATTGGCATTAGGAGATGTATTCCTCTACGAAGACCGTATGCAACCTCTTTCGGCTGCATTAAAAGCTTTGAACAAGAGCAAGGTTAAGGGTTGGTTTAACATTTAAAATTGACGAGACTATGCCTAAATTTGATTTTAATAACAGCAGATATGCAAGATTTTTTTCTGACAAGACCAATCAACGTTTCTTGCAATCCTTTGTCAATACAGAAGGTCTGCTATACACTAATTATGGTTGGTACAAGACTCAAGGTGTAAAAGCTGGTGCTCCCACACCTACCGCCCCTAATGGCATCGCTACTTTTTCTGTGAAAGGACGTGACTTGAAAGCCGCTCCTTTGATGGATTTGCGTGCACCTCTTGGTGACAGTAATCAAATGGATAAGGACGGTCTGTACTGGTACACCGCATCCATTCCTGATTTTATCGCTCCCGGTTTCGTTGAAACAGCTATGGAACGTGAAGCAAAAGAACAACAGTTTGAGTTGTTTGGAAACGATGCCGATTTGGTAGCCGCTTGGGTACATACATTACAGTCCCAGCTTGATAGTGCGGACGCAACCATGAACTTCATGACTGCACAGTTAATGTCTAAAGGTAATATCGACTACCGCAATATCGCACGTGGTATTCAAATTCCGTTGCACAAAGCAGACATTCCGGATGAAAATTTCACTAAAGCAGGAACTAAGGTGTGGACTGACGCTGAATGCAAGATTCTGAGCCAAATGGCGGAAAAGGAGAAAAAATATCGTGAAAAATGGGGATATGAAGGTGCAATGGAATGGCAGGTTACACGCAAGATGTTTTACGAAGTAATGTTGCAAAATGCCGAAGTTAAGGAATTGATTGAAAGTTTCAAGAAAAATCCTTTAGCTTACATCGCAACAACCGCTACTGCGCCTACTACACGTGAGTTGTTCTTAGCAGCTTTCCGTGATTATCCCGGTGTATCTCCAATTGAAATTGTAGAAGAGCGTGAGCGTAATCTTACCAATACTGGAGACACATTCGTGCAAGGTTGGGATGATAAGATTGCAGTTCTCCGTCCTGCCGGATATGCTTGTGAGTTTGAATACACCAATAACTTAGACAAACAGATGTTTGACAAGTATGGTTCAAGCGTAATAACTAAAATTTTTGCTCAGGCTAATGATGGTCTCTGCACGATTGTGAATACAACGACAAACAACGGGCTGTATAAGGAATGGCATACGGATGTGATGATGTCGGCTTGTCCTGCACTGAAAACATTCCGCAATCACGTCATTGTAGACACAAGTCAGGCAGACGATTAATGTACAACACATTGCAACAGTAGCAGTTATGGAAAAATCATTTGACCCGATAGCATACCTCAATGGGCTTACGAGATTTGTCTTTGAAGATGATGCGCTTGAAAATATCGCATACGAAAACGGTTTGATGTTTATTTCAGACCGTTCCGAAATAGACGAATGCACTAAAGACCATTGCCTTATCGCACTATATGAGCTTGTCATTAACGGTCCGTGGTCTGTGGCTTCATCATCACTCCAGCATGGCAGTTATAGACAGGACGTAGGCAGTGAAACGGTAACGGCTCCCATAATCCAAAACTTGAAAGACCGTCTGAAAGCACTGTACAAAAAGTATGGTGAAGAAGAAGCGTTGGGAAGCATGGATTCGGGTAGTATGAGTTGGGTCAATGAAAATTCATTAGATGTATAGCTTATGCGTCTCAAAAGAAAAGCAATAGCAGAATATCCGTTTCATGGTATATTCTACACCGTGATAACGAAAAAGCCGGAGGACGGAGACCTTCTCGGTAACGGAGGATTGCTTGACGGTGATTTGCTAGGCGGTGAAGATACGGATGGTTCTCTCAATGCGAAAATAACTGAGAAAAACGAAGGGAATACGGAAACTTTGGAAGAAACCATCCTTCTTGAAACCGAATGCGATATACAGCAAGCCTCCAAGATGTTCAATGGCGGCACTATCATGGCAGACTATAACGTGTTTTTCCCATTAAAAAAAAGCAGCATTTCACCTGTAAAAATTGGAGATATGTTTAGATGTCCAAAGGAAAGTTACGGAATAGGCATTAACGGTCGTGTTATAGGAATGGAAATTAGCCAGCTTGGTGGCGTGAAAGTTAACATCAAAATGAGTGAAGTAGGTTAAGTATGGCAAAGACCAAGCAAAGTGCAATCACCCGTATTGTTGATTTACTCGCAAACGAGGGACAGAAGATAGTGGCTAAGGGACTGGCTAAAGTTTCCTATACCTACCGAAGCCTCAATTTGAGAGATAGTTACGGTTGGGGAGTATATGTTGACGGAAAGCTTGCCAGAAAGGGATATACCGCCAGCTCTCCCGGAATAAAGAAAAAATGGTATGGTGAGGAAATTACCGGTTATGAAGCAGTGGTTGAATACTTGGAATCCAAATATAAGCCACATCCGGGAATTGATTTGGTAGTTGTAGCCGCCATGCCTTACGGAGAAATACTACAAAATGCAGAAGGTAACGTGAAGAAGAAATATGAAGTGATAGCAGTGGCACGTAATGAAGTTAAGGCATTATCACGGAAATTCAAGAACGCGAAGTTCGGCATTATCAGTCACGGTAAACAAGACAATATATGAATGATTTATATAAAACTGGCAGCATGATAGAGAATTTTCTATCCATGTTACTTACAAAAGCAAAGATTTCATCAATAATCTCTTTTGATGAAACACCGCTGACAATAAGTAGTGACAGCACGGACATGATCGTTGTAGATGTTCTTAGCGTGAATGATTACGGAGGAGAGGCGAAATGTTCCGCCAACATATTCCTCTATGCGAAGTCCACGGACAGTTTGGGATCAAAGCCAGTAAAAAAACTGTTCGACATGGAAAAAACACTATTCTCGGCAATTGACCAATCCAACGACAAGCATTTCGTCATAACAAGCTGTGAACTGATAGGGAAAGAAAGTAAAAATTCCGGAAACTTCTATTGCAATGTGTACAATATCGGGATAACAATAAGATAAACAGATTATTAACAAGATAACACTTTTTAATTATGGCAGTAAACAATACTGGCGCAACAGCCAAAAAATTTATCAAACCTTCTTACATCGTGGCAACTCTGTTCACTGGTACTGAAGAAGACGATGTGCCAAAGGGTGACTCTTACATTCTTGAAGATGTAGTTGAAGACACCACTTCAATCGCTCAAGACGATAATGATGTAAACGACATCGAGTGTGAAACTTCCGACAGTCCTATTCTTTCCATCGTGAAACTCGGCAAATACCAATTTACAGCTGAGGTCGCAGATACACAAAAAGATCTGCTAATCGCTCTCATGGGATTTACGGCTGGAACTACTGTTTCTACCAAATACTTTGCTCCTGCTCAATACAAGAAATTGTATGCAAAGATTGACGTAGTGTTTGAGGAAGGGGAAACGATGACAGCATTTGTGGTTCCAAAATTACAACTTAATTCCAAGCTAATGCTTGAATCATTAAACTCCAATATTGGACGTATCAGTCTTGCAGGAACAGCGTATGATGCAAATGTCGCCGATGGAGCAAAGACTATCAGAACTCCGTTTTATGTGGATTCCGCTTATACCCTACCATCGGCAGGATAACCCATAATAGATAAGAAGATTGTTTTACAGGGCGGTAGGCTGGATATGCCGCCGCCCTTCATGCTTATAATCATGGCAGTATATAGAGCAAAGAAAAAAGATACACAACCAAAGAAAGACGCTGTAACAGCTCATACTCCTGTATCCAATGAATCAATGGAGCGTTTGGCAAGGATAATGAACGACAGCCCAAGTATTATGAAACTCCACGGTACGGAGTGGTGTATCAAAGGATTAAAGCCCGGTGTTCAATGGCTTATAGCCGAACAAGCGTGCCGGATCGTCAAAGGAGAGAAACTGAGCATGGGAGATGTTATCAAGGAGTTTGCAGTAAATCTACCAGCAGTGGCACATGTAATAACGCTTGCACTTCTCAATGACAAGGACAGGATATTCTCTGATTATGAGAAAAAAGAACTTTCAGATGACTACCACAAAGTCTATGACCTTCTAATGTGGGGGGAATACGACATAAAGGATTGGGCTTTATTGCTCGGTGAAATCCTTAACCTCATAAGCACGGATTTTTTTTTCGAGAGTATCAATGTGATTCAGACCGTGAGGGAGATGACACTGGCAAGGAAGATGAAGAAAACGGAACAAAGCTGATAATATCCCGTACCGAATGGGGGCAGATGATTGATTTTCTGCGCTCCAACACTTGGTGCTCTCGTGAAGAATATTTATGGGAAATGACGGTCGGGCAAGTCCGGTTAAGCTCGTTTGATTTTTCCCATGTAGAATACGGAAATAAGGATAAGAAAAAGAAGAAGGTCAACAAGATAAGTTCGGTTGACGATTTGAAGAATTTGAATGATTTGGGTATGCCCATAATTAATAAAAAAGGATAACGATATGCCAGATAATGAAGCAGGAGCATTCCTCAACATAACACCCGATGTATTAAAGAAGTTGGACAGTTTCGATGAGAAGCTGGAGAAGATAGAGAAACATGCACATACGGCTGCGGATGCGTTGAAAAACGGGTTTGGCAGTGTGGTAGTAGATACTTCCAAATTGGAGAGCGCAATCGCTTCGTTAGCCAGCAAGATAAGTTCGATTGGGTCTAAAGGGAATCCGTTTGAGGGAGTAAGTAAAGGAGCTGGAGATACCGAAAAGAAAACCACATCCATGAACGAAAGCCTTTCACGTGCAGCAGATTTACTGAATCGGATAGGTGATAAAAAAATAGGGCAAGGTTCGTTTAGCGGATGGAATATAGCCGGACTGAAAGAAAGTATTTCTGACTTGAAAAAGTTTGTTGAGAATACACAGACTATTTCAAAACAACAGCAACAGACGGCCGTTAATGCCATGCGTTACATGAAAATGGAGCTTGACTACCAACGCCAAACTGACGAACAGAGAGTACAATCGGCAGAGAAAACCGCACAACGAAAAGAAGCAGCCGATAGGCGTGCGGCAAAAGCAGCAGAACAATTAGCGAGACAGCAAGAAATAGCTCAACGTACTACGCCGCAAGGTGCATTGGACTATTCAAGAAACGCCAAATATTTGCGTGACCAAGTAACAGCCATAAACTACTTGAAGCAGGCTCGTTTGTCTTTAAACACTACAGATGCCAACTACAGGCAGACACTTGAACAGATAAACCAAGCCATCGCCAAGCACAACCAAGCCTTGCAGCAAGCAGGAGTACAATCGCAGCAACTGGCCACACGCCACCGGAACCTAATGGATACGGCTGGGCAATTAAGCCGTCAGCTTGCCTTGGTGTTCTCCGTATCACAGATTGAAGGGTATATCAGTAAGTTGGCAAATGTACGTGGAGAATTTGAATTACAGCAGCGTTCCTTGGAAGCCATTTTACAGAATAAAGCGCAAGCAGACCAGATATTCAACAAGACCGTCCAACTTGCTGTAAAATCGCCATTCCAAATTAAGGAACTGGTTACATTCACAAAACAGCTTGCAGCATACCGTATTGAATCGGATAAGTTATATGACACGACAAAACGACTTGCCGATGTATCCGCTGGTTTAGGTGTTGATATGGGCAGACTTATTCTTGCTTATGGGCAGGTCAAAGCGGCAGCGTATTTGCGTGGTACGGAAGTTCGTCAGTTTACGGAAGCAGGTATCAATTTGTATGGAGAATTGCAACGCTACTTTGAAGAAGTTAAAGGCGAAGCATATACCACTGCCCAAATTGTGGATATGATTTCAAAACGAAAAGTAACCTTTGAAGATATTGAGAACATCTTCAAACGGTTAACTGACAGCGGAGGATTGTTCTACAATATGCAGGAAATTCAAGCCGAAACTTTGCAGGGTAAAATTTCCAACTTGAAAGACAGTATTGATGTGATGCTTAACTCTATCGGTAAGGCTAACGAAGATACACTGAAAGGTTCTATTGATTCTATTAAGGTATTGATTGATAATTGGGAAACAGTTGTCGAAGTGGCAAAAGCGTTTGGCATTGTAGTTGGTTCAATGGTTTTACTCCCTAAGATAAAAGCCGCTGCAAATGGAGTTAGCTTGCTTTCCTTTGCTTTTACAAAAGCAGAAACCGCATTACGTTCTTTGGGATTAGCGTTCAAAACATCATTTCCATTAATAGCACTTGGAGCGGCTTTACAACTTGTTAATGAGTTGTGGAATGTGCATTCTCAATACAACAAAATGTTACGAGAAAGTAGCAATAAATATTATACAGCTCAGTTAAGAATAGGAGAAATAGACGAAATAGCTAAAAATGATACAAGAAAAGCGTTATCATCCCTTGTAAAAGAGATGAATAATGAAGGATTTGAAATAGAGATAAAGCCTAATATATCAGAAAAAGAAGCAAAAGAACAGTTTGAAGAGTATAAAAAACAATATACAGGATTCTTGGAAGATATTAGGAAGATTGAAGCCAACTATGCAGAAAACAGAAAGAAAGGATGGCTGATAGGTAATGATGATATTGAAACAGATTTAGACGAATACGAAAACGCTTTCTATGACTTTATAGCGAAGGGTAACAAAATACAAGCTGAATTATTAAGGATTTCAGAAGAATCAACCTCCTTAGGCAAAGGAGCAAAAGAATACATACAAGAACTAGTAAAAGGAAAGAAAGAAGGAGAGAATTTAATTGACTACTACAAAAGACTTGCAGACTACTTGGAGAAGTTACAGAATGGTGTTCTTTTTGCAGGTAAGAAAAGTTCTATCGCCAGCTCATTTCTTGGAACAAAGAAAGATTTGGAGAAAGATAAAGAAGAAGCAACTAAAGAAATACGTGAAATCTTTGATTCCGTAAATGATGAGGTAATAAAAGGTAATAAAACAAGAGAACAATTTAAGATTTTAATAGATAAAGGAGATTTTTCCAAACAATGGTCTGATATAAAGAAGCAACTTGCATACGATATATATAACTTGGGAGATATAAAAGTTCCTCTTAGACCAGGAATAAATCAAGAAGATCCTCAATCAAACCCCAAACATGAACGTGACATATTAGCAGAACGCATTTCTCTTATCAAAGAACTTAACAAGGAATACGAGAAGCTGAATAAGGTAATGGGCAGCGATAAGGCAGCTAAGACAGTCATGGAACGCTACGCATCCCAATTGAAAGATGTTCAGATGCCTAAAAATATCATAGGGGAAGCATTCTTGCCTAATAAGGAAAATACGGCAAAGGCTTTGCAGGAACTTGCAAAGATTATTACTGACTTTAGGAAGAAGATAGGAGCACAAAAAGATGCTAATGTCTTGTTTGACGAAAAGGATGCAGATGATTTTAAAAAGCAGCTAGACAAAACTAAAGATAACATTGAATCCATGTTCAACAGCTTAGACTTACACCAGAAGCTGAAAGATGCAGGACTGTCCGAAGCCGAAGTGCAGGCTTTGTTCCCCGGACTTGCCAAGACCTTGGACGATGTGCAGAAAGGAATTGAAGCAGAATATCAGAAAAAATTCCCGAAAGGCGAATACCTTATTGCTGATACCGATGCCAACAAGCAATATTTAGCAGACTTGAACAAGCTGAACCAGCAGCGTATAAAGAACAGTCAAGACCTTGTTATCGAACTGACTAAAGCTTATAAAACACAGCTTTCAGACCAGTTGCAGTTAGATATGTGGTATTATAAAGAAAGAAGCAAAATTTATACAAAAGTCTATGATGAACAAACAAAGACGTTTAAGGATGTGCTTACAAAAGAAATGCAAGAACAATACAGCAAAAATTTGAAAGCACAATATGACAAGAAATCGTCTGAAAATACATGGAAGGCATTTAAGGGTACAGATACCTATATGAATATGTTCGACAACTTGGAAAACGTTTCAACAAAAGCCATTGAGAATATGAAAGCCAAACTTGAAACGTTAAAAGAGCAGATGAAGGATCTTGATCCATCCCAGCTAAAAGAAGTGATGAACTTCTACAACAAAATGGATGAACAACTTTTTAAGAGAAGTCCTCTGGAATCGTTCTTAAAATCGTATGAAAAAATTAAAGAACTAAAGTCACAAGGTATAACAGAAGAAGGGCTTCTACAAAGAATTGCTGAGAATGACATTGAAAATACAAATTTACAACAGCAAATATCTGACCTTAATACGATTATAGCACTAAAAAAAGAATCTATTGAAAAAGATTCTGTTGAATCATCATTTATTGAAAAAAACAAAGATCTTTATAACCAATCTATTTCCGTATTGGAAAGCATGGTTAAAGCAAAACAAGACACGATAAATGACAACAATAAGGAGAATGAAAATGCGAATAAGAATTTAAAATACTTCAAAGATGCAAGAAGCAGCCTTGAATACATGAAATCCGCCTGGGATTCTGTAAGAAATGCGGGACGACAGGCAATGGGAAGCATAGTGTCTATCCTTGAAACAATGGGAGAAGACACCGATAGTACAAGTATGAGGTTGTTAAACATGGTCGGAACTATTGGGGATTTAGTTATACAGGCAGTAATGTTTCAATTGCAATTAGGACTTTGTACAGAAGCGGCAAAAGAGATGGGTGTTGCCATGAATGCTGCATTAGGACCAATTGGATGGGTACTAATTGCATTACAAGCTGTAGCCACCATTCTTTCATCTATATTCGGCAACCATGACAAAGATTTACAAAAAGAAATAGAAGAACATGAAAGAAAGATAAAGAAGCTGGAACGTGAATACGACAAGCTAAAAGAGAGTATAGACAATGTATGGGATATAACAAAGCTACAAGAATATGGGAATGAACTTGATGAGAACATAAACAAACAGATAGTATCTCTCAATGCCATGATAGCCGCCGAAAGAGATAAGAAAGATACTGACTGGGATAAAATAAACGAATGGCAGGAACAGATTGAAGATCTCAGGGATACTTTGGCTGACAGTGCTAATGACATGATAGCGGAGCTTGGCGGTGTAGGTTCCGATGAAAATTTCAAAACATTGGCTGAGAATTTTGCATCGGCATGGTTGGAAGCGTTTCAAGAAACAGGGGATGGCTTGTCTGGACTTCAAGAAAGTTTTGATGATTTTATGGAAAACTATGTAAAACAACAGATACTTCTAAGATTATCTGACAAGTTCTTAAAACCTATGTTTGAAGAATTTGACAGTCTAATTGCAACAAGAACAGATATGGAGCAAGAGGATCAAGAAAGGTATTTTGAACTTCAAGCCCAAATAACCAAGCTAAGAAACACAGCCAATAATTCGGTTGTGAAAAGTGTCGCAAAAAAGGCAAATGCCGCTGCTGATGAGATAGAAAATAGTGAGGAATATAAAAGACTTCAAAAGGCATATACGGATTTTTTAAAGCCGAATGATATTAATACCGAAGCCATCAAAGACTGGTCTGACAAGATGAAGGAAGTGTTTGGTGAATATAACGAGGCGGCAGAAGAAATTTTTAACCAAATAGGATGGGAACCCGGAGGTAAAGCAAATCTGTCCGCTCTCACCCAAAGCATACAAGGTATAACAGAGACTACTGCCAAGGCACTTGAGGCATTACTAAACTCTATCAGATTCTTTGTAAACCAGCAAACTACTGATATAACAGCTATCAGAAATCTGTTAGAAGCTCGATATAGTTTAGAATCACAAGCTGAAACAAACCCCATGCTAATTGAATTGAAAGCGCAGACGGGATATTTGGAGATTATTTCAGATAGAATAGACCGTGTATTCGCACCAAATTCAAATTCAAGGGGAGCAGGACTAAGAGTATTCATAAGTGACTAATTAATTTAATACATTTAAATAATCATTCTGATGGTAAGAGATAGTATAACGACCCAAGCCATACCGGGTGGCTTCTCCGTAATAGTAAGCGGTTTTATAGCAGAATCATTGGAGCACATGATACCTTGGATTATTGTATCATTTGCAGTAGTGATATGTGATTTGGCTTTTGGAATAAGGAAAAGCCTTTTAATGGGCGAAAAGGTTCGTTTCTCTAGTGCAATACGCCGCACAATGGGTAAACTTGTAACCTACTTCGCCTTTGTTTGTATGGTTGTCATGATAAACATTGCATCCGGCAGCAAATGGGATATAGACATATACTCCTGTTTGTTAGTTTGCTTCATTGAATTTTGCTCTATCATATCAAATATATTGAAGCCCAAAGGATACAGCTTTAATATGCTTAAGGCGTTAGGTCTGTTTGGTAAGAAGGTGCTTGATGTAGAAAAAGAGGATATAAATGAAATAATAACAGAAAATAAAAAGGAGGAAAAGAAATGAGTTTAATTGATTTTATTTTTATTGCGCCTTTTGCACTTTATGCCATAATCTACGCATTTTCGGTAAAAGAATCCTGTAATTCCGATGAATCCATAGAAATATGACGTGCATTTAAGCGCTATTCTTAATACATATTCATGCCCGTTTAAATAGCTTTCTGGCGAACGCAGTAAAAGAAATGCAGCTGTCAATGTTGGCATAATAAGTATAGGTATTTCCATATTAAACCTGTATCGGGAACAAACGGAGCATAAACATAACAAACAAAAAGAATAATAAATAGATAATGTAGACGCAGATATGGCAAAAATTACTTGCAAATAAAGCTCTAAGGATTTAAAAGCAGGTATGTATAAATACATTATAGTAAATATTAATGGTAGTTGGATGAGAAAAGCACTGAACACATTTTTCTGTTCAGGAGTATAGCTTCTAATAAGTTCTGATAAGTCCATATTTTTTGCGACAAAAATAATAGTAATTTTATAATTTAAAGATAAGGAGGAAAAGAAAAATGGCTAATATTGAACATTTCATACCATTTCTTATAAAATGGGAAGCTGGTATAAGTAAGAAAAGCAATGAAACCAATGAGTCTCTTTTTCAAAGAGCAAGAAAAACAGGATGGGCTGATGATCCCGATGATTTAGGAGGACAAACTATGGTAGGTGTGACAATGGCTACCTATGAGGAATATTGTCGTAGAAAAGGTTATCCAAAACCTACGACCGGAAGGTTGATGGATTTGTCATATAACGATTGGAAAAGTATCTTGAAGATGTTGTATTGGGATAGATGGAATGCGGATGAAATAAGAAGCCAAAGTATAGCAGAGATAGTATGCGATTTTGTATGGGCTTCTGGGGTACATGGTATTAAAGTACCGCAGGATTTGGTTGGTGTGATTCCTGATGGCATTGTCGGGCCTAAGACACTCGCCGCAGTAAATTCCCGTAATCCCCGTGAATTGTTTGACCAGATCAAGATTGCACGGTTTGATTTCATCGAGGATATATGCCGGAAACGCCCAGCAAACAACAAGTTCAAACGGGGCTGGATGAACCGTATAAATGATATAAAATTTGAGGGATGAAACAGAGAGTCTATATATGGATTGCGGTAGGGATAGCATTGCTATTGCTGTTTGGATCATGCCGGAGCATAAGGTATGTCCCGGTAGAAACTATAAGGACTGACAGTCTTTATCTTACCATGCATGAGCGTGATTCCATCTACATTAAGGATTCTGTCCATATAAAAGAGAAAGGCGATTCAGTGTTTGTTGACAAGTGGCATATAGTCTACCGTGACAGGATGATTCGCGATACAGCCTATATAGAGAAGGAGAAAGAGTTAGAAGTCCCCTACCCTGTGGAGAAGGAATTAACATGGTGGCAGAAGACGAAATTAGAACTAGGAGAGTTTTCAATAGGTATTATATTAATATTACTAATCGTAGTCATTTGGCTGATAAAGAAGAAGGGAGGTGCAAGATGAAATAGTAACCAAAATGCCACAGGTAGAAGCGTGGCACATAATAGAAAAACTCATAACAAAAGTAATTCTTTCAGGGGCTTAGAATCAAAAAAAAGCCCCCAACGCTCATATTAATATTGCCACATAAAAACATGATAAAAGCATAAGACACTGCACGTTGGAGGCTAAATATCTTCAACAAAATGTCTTATGCTTTGTTCATCGATATATCTTGTTTTATGTGGCATGGCAAAGATAAGAATAAAAAATTAGAAAAAACATGTGCAAGTCAGAAATCTTTGCCAAAATAATTAATATTGTTTCAAAAGAAACAGAAGTGTCTGTAGACCAAATATTATCGTCTGATAAGAATATGGAGACAGTGGATGCCCGGTATCTTCTTGTATTTTTTCTTTTCGAAAGCGGTATGTACCCTTCACAAATAGCCGCTCATATCCATAAGACTAAACGTGCTGTCAACTACATGATATCCAATTTCCATGAGAGGATGGAGAGTGGGAAAATGATGAGAATATATTGGGACGATATAAAGAATTTGTTGGGAAACAACTGATTTTCCATGAGTTATGATCTATATACTTTTGTGAACGGTCGATTTTGACCGGATACAAAATACAAATACTTATGGAACGAACTTATGTTTTTAACCAAGACGGTGGAACCGGCGCAAACAATGGCCTGCTTGCGTCCATTCTTCCGTCCTTGCAGAACCGTGGAATTGACACTGGCTATCTGATGGGGCTGATGGGAGGAAACGGAAACGGAGGTTTCTTCGGAAACAATGGCGGTTTTCAGGACATCATCGCATTGATTGTGATTGCAGCCATCTTCGGTAACGGGAACTTCGGATTTGGTGGCAACAACAACCAAGGAGCGAACGAAGGAAGAGAAATGATCATGCAGACACTTAACCGAAACGGTGTCGACATTGCAGCATTAGCACAAGCTGTGAACACATCATCAGACCAAATCCTTGCCGGTATTAACTCTGTATCACAGGCTATCTGCGGTCTCGGCAACCAAATGGGCCAGAACACCAACAGTATCATTACAGCAATCATGCAGGGCAATTCCGCTATTGCAACCCAGTTGGCAGATTGCTGCTGCAAAAATCAGACAGCAATTGAGCGTCAGGGGTATGAAAGCCGCTTAGCAAGCTGCGAAAACATGAATACGCTTACACGCACAATGGAAGGGAACACGCGTTCTTTGGCGGACGCTTACCGTGAAGGTTTCCAAGCACTTGTAGCAAAAATGGATGCGGCAGAGGCGCGTCGCCAGCAAGAAGCGTTGGCTGCTAAAGACGCTGAAATCTCTACTTTGAAAGGTGAAATTTCACAGCGTAATCAGAATGCGACTATTCTTGGAAACGTAACGCAACAAATTGCTCCAATAGTAGCAAGTCTACAAACACTGCAGGGAGAGGTGGATAAAATCCGCTGTTCAATGCCGCCTACAGTAGCAGTGCCGTATCCGCAGTTGCAAGTATTTAACCCTGAAGTAGCTCGTGCTGCCGCCTATGGTGCATACATGGGAGATTCAGTTTACGCACGCAGTGGATTCGGTTGCAATAACTACTGGGGTTAATCCGGTGAGAAAGGAGGTAGATATGTGGCCTAACTTTTTTACAGGATTTCCGTTCCCGTTTCCCTCCCTTGGCAGAGTGAATTACAACACTCTTCCTACGGTGGCTGTAACAGTCGGTACTGAGAATGTGACTTTGGAGCTTCCTAACCATGCGTTCCGCAACAGGGATTATGTCGGAGGGTTCTATGTCAATCTTCGTCAGGCGATCCCTGCCGGTACGACTGCAACCCTTCCGATACTGATAGGGACCAACGGGGATACAAGACCGTTAATGGCTTATAACAATGAGCCTGTGACTGTTGCAAACTTGGCTGGAACCGGTATCTATGAGATTCACTACAACAAGTATACCAATGAATTGTATCTTGTTAATGGAGGATACAGACCGACAACGGCGCCGGCTTCTACAGCAGAGACCGCTTCTTTACGGAGCAAGTAATAATTAACATGGAGTTTTGTGGTGGTTTCCCAAATGGAAATAGCCACACTCCTTTAAAATTAAACCAATATGTTTCAATCACTTCGTACCAATAACCAGTTATATATACTTCATAAGGATGCTAACCCGTTTATCGAATACGGCCCGGTAGTCAGCGTTTCCGCTCCCAAGCCGAAATATCCTATGGCATCCCCTATGGGACAGTTGCCCCAAATGGAAATGGTTGTGGATGTTGTTGTCTGTATCAACGGGCAGAACACGACTTTCCAAAATCTTCCTGCCGGCATGGATATAGCCGACTTCGGACAGAACGGCAATATCGTAGTGTCATGCTCACGTGATGCGATGAATAACGAGGTCGCTTCTATGAAACAGAAAAGCATAGACATCATCAACAGCATGGATTTTCACAATTCCGTCATTGCAGGGTGTGACAAGATGCTTACGCTCTTGAACCCTGAATTTGCCGAGAAACAACGTCAGGAGCAGGAAATATCCTCTCTGAAAGGGCAAATGGCGGAAATGAGCAAGAACATGTCTGACCTTATGGAATTGAACAAACGGCTTATGGAACAGCTCGGAGTGGTTGAAACATCCAAAACAAAGAAATGATTATGGGAATGTGGGAAATATTAGAAGAAGGGCGTGACGATTACGGACGCGGCTTCGGAATGAGAGGTGACGAGGTGGAAGAAGCCTACAAGGAAGGCTGCCGCCACGGTTACGAAAAGGCCATGAAAGAGATTCATGGAGACATGGGCTTCCGTGATGGCGGAAGAAATTATTCAGGATCAGGTATGGGAGAACGCAGATATCCCGGCTATTTCCCTGAATATCCCCGCATGGATGACATGGGAGAACGCAGACGCAGACGCGCCAACGGTGAGTTTTATTAATGGTGGAGGGGTGGAATGCCCCTCTTTTTAAACAAAGGTTATGGAACAGAGATTGGATACATACAGCAGATTCCCATCTGGCATGAGGGAATATCTGGAAGCATACGGCTTTCATTTCAGCAAGAAACTTTATGAATGGGCCGTCTCAAAAATGAAAGTGAAAGACGAAACCACGGGTAAAGAAAAAAAGTTGGAGCCGTGGAGCAAAGATGAAGTGGACGATATGCTGAAAGCGAACGGAATTACCATCGAGCACGACAAGGGTTATGACGTTGCTTATGTCGCAAACATGCTGAAAGCGGATTTCTATAAAAAATCATTGGTTGACGAGGCACATTTGTGCAAGCATATAAAGTGCTACCTTGATGATATTGATGGCGATCCTTGCAGGGCGTTTGACGAGTTCTTTGCCACCTGTATAGGTAAAGGGATTCCTGTAATCTGGTCGGATGTGATATGATTGTTCAGGAGTTCTACATACCAAAATATGGGGACTGGCACGTCAAAGTGTATTATGCGGTACACACCTATTGGGCGGATCGGATCATTATGGACCTGTACCGTATAGGATGCAGGGGGGATTCCCTCAAGCGTGCGTATCGCAATCTGACCGAAGGCAGAATGAATACCGGTCTAACCTATTCGGACTACAAGAGAAGAGAAACAGTAATGGTTATCTCACTAACCTCCACTCCCGAAGAGTTTCAAAATTCGTGGGATCACGAAAAAGGTCATTTGTGCCGGCATATCTCCAAGGCTTTCGGGATTGATCCCTATGGTGAGGAAGCGCAGTATCTTAGCGGATATGTGGGGCAGAAGATGTTCCCAGTAGCGAAGAAATTTTTATGTGAACATTGCAGAACTGATTTAATAAAGAATTATGGATAAATTAAACGTAAGAATTGAGGCGGCACGTCTTGCCGTAGAAAGTGGTGCAAACAAAGAAACCTTTACCGAAATGGCAAGGGTCATCGAAAAGTATATCATTGGGACATCGGAATTGTTGGAATATGAAAATCCGAATGCAGCGATGGAGAAAGCAATGGATTTTTTAAAAGTGAACCATCATGAAAAAGAAGAAACTTCCGATTTGGAAGAAACGGATGAAGAACCGATACAATGACAATTCTTCCAACTGGATTTGGATATATTTTCTCGCTTTAATGTTCGATAAGACATGGAAGTGATGAAGATACTAAAAGCTACTTTAAGTAGCAAGAGCAGGGAGGAGGTTTGTCGGTCAGAAAATGTTCCCTGTTGCCAAGAAGTTCTTATGTGAACATTGTAGAAAGGGACTGGAAAAATAATAATCGAACAGAAGCGTTCTTTGACTTGTTGGAATTACCGTTTTTACAAAATAGTCGTGAAATTATATACATAAATCCAATAAAATTATATATCTATAATTAAGATATATATTGGAATAACAAATACTTTATTCTATCTTTGAGCCGAATTTTAAATTATAGATGGAAATGGAACAAGAAAACAACAATGCGATTCTTTCTTTTGAAGACTTTAAAAACCAAAACGGCATCGTTTATTGGTGGGCCTCAGAAGTAATGGTTATGCTTGGATATAATGATATGAAAGCATTTTGTAAAGTTCTTGACCGCGCAACAAAGGCTTTTGTTTCGCTCAACATTCCTCATTATGAAAATATAATAGCTGTGAAACGCAATAATAATGGTGTTGAGTTCCAAGACTTCAAACTTACACGTTTTGCGTGTTATCTTGCTGCTATGAATGGCGATCCAAAGAAGCCAGAAGTAGCATTGGCGCAAGCTTATTTCGCACAGCAAACACGAAAATTTGAATTATACATTGAAAACAATCAGGAAATAGACCGCGTGCTAATACGTGAAGAACTTGCAGATGGAAACAAATCTCTCGCTTCAACAGCAAAAGCCGCAAATGTTACTGATTATGCAAAGTTTCAAAATGCAGGTTATCTGGGTATGTATAATATGGAATCGTGGAAGCTTGAAAAGAAACGTGGCGTTAAAAAAGGAAAGCTATTTGACAGAATGAGCCGTACCGAACTTGCTGCCAATCTATTCCGTGTTACCCAAACCGAAGAGCTTATAAAGAGTAAACAAATATCTGGACAAGCTAATTTAGAACAAACACACTATACTGTTGGAAGACAAGTCCGAAATATAGTAGAACAAAATACTGGGCGCAAACCTGAACAGTTGCCACAAGAAAAAGAATTGCCTATAATTAAAAAAGCTCTTAAAATGACAGCGAAGGAAATGAAGAAAATTGATAAATAATTTCTTCGAATTGTAGTTTTGTCTGCAATCTAAAGGTGCAAAAAAAAGATACCCCCATACATCTACACTAATGAGCTACGGTCAACGTAGCCTTTCAATAAATAAAGTAACTATTTAACATTAAGCGGTAATTCCCAACGGTTTTACCGCTTTTTTTATGTTAACAGAATATGGAAGAAGATAAGTTGAACATATTGCTTGAGCAGGCTGATGATGTGCCTCACTGGTATTTCTGCCGTTTACTTGCTGTGATGCGATGGAACGTATAGAGAGGTTCATTTATAGACTGATACCCTTTGTCGTGTTGGCAAGGGTGATATCGTTGTGCCTGTAATTCCCGTTTTTCCTACCCCCAAAAAGATTAAAGAAAGACCAAGGATATTTCCCCTAGTTTTATAAGAGTTCGCATTTGAAAGCCCCTAAATCTTTAGTTTAGCGGTAATTCACTCTATAACCAAATAATAAACCTCTCTATCAGCGTCTGAACAAGTGAATGTCGGCTCATCGAAGAAGTTCATGTTTAAATGTGCTTTAATAAATTTGTCCTTCCCGTCAGAATCCAACAGCATCAATGTTTTGTCTACTGTTTCAAGTTGTTTCTCTGACATATACGACTTCCAATAGTCAGCACGTGATTCATATCCTTCACAAGGTTGGCTTGAATAATATTCAAGTTCTGATACTATATCACCGACCTTCATTTCTTGCACTTCGTTTTCGTTTCCTGCATATCCGAAATAGAACCAATATATTTTCTTCCCTTTCAGTTTCTTGGCTTCTTCAACTGTTAGAACCTTTGCTTCTCCGTTCTCTATTCTATGTATAAATTCGTTCGTTTTCATAACCTTACTTTTTTATTACTGTGTAAAACGGTGCTTCCATCCCTACTTGGCAATACGCCGTTCCTTTTTCGTCTACCCAAACAGCCTGTCCGTAGCTACTGTCAGGGTGATTGGTTGTGGCGGTTACTTCTACTTCTTCACCGTTCACATTGTTTTTCAATATCGCTTCCATCAATTGTTCCGCATCATTTACAAATTCTTCAATTTGATTCATAATAAATTGCCCGTCATGCCGATAGCTAAGCGTTAATTGTTTGCAAAATTATCATTTATAAATCAGTAATTCGTTTTATAAAGTATGTTTTAAAGCATACTTTTAGCGTATTCCGCACGTCTGTTTATCTTAGTGCGCAATGCGGTAAGGCGATTCCGTGTAAACTCTTTATTGGTAGCCGTCCTTAATCCCATTGCATTTAGCTTGTCCGCTACTTTGTCAACATCCTGCGGTGTTTGGCAGTCTTGCAGCATTACGGCAATCGTCCGGTTTAGCTTGTCGTCCATCGCTTCTTTTCTTCTCTTTTCCCCGTTCACCTTACCTCCTTTTGCCTGTCCGGATGTAGTACCACCCAAAGAGGTGCACCAGTTGCCCGATTTTGAGTAAAAGCCGCCTTCTTGCTCTATCTTTTTCTTTCTTGCTTCCAATGCAGCTTTAGTACGGTTCTTTATATTAAGCCGTTCTATCTTAGCAAAAGTTGCCATCATGGATAATTGCAGCTCTATAAGTGGATTCATGTCGGAGCAATCAATATCAAGATTCACGTTTGAGATGATTAACCGCAACCCCTTTGGGGCGAAAAATTCGGCTATCATATCACTAAGTTCTATAATGCCACCTCTTGTAAGGCGTGAAACTTCCGACACTATAATAGTATCTCCTTTATTCGTCTTTGATAACAATTCGGATAGGTTTCTTTTTTTGTACGAAACGCTTCCGCTTATTCCTTCATCGGAAATAATCTCATCAATTTGCAGCCCTTTTGATTCGGCATACTTTGCTATTATATTTCTCTGGCTTTGTGCGTCTTGCTCGTCAGTCGAGAAGCGGTGATAGGCATATATCTTTCCCATAATTCAATATCCGTTTTTAAGTTAATACAATTCGTTTAATTCTTCTTAGAAACCGTTGTGCCCCGTCATTTCCTTCAATGTTCCGCACACTATCCAAATTACCACCAGTATAAAAAACATAGTTCGTTCCTCCTTATTTTAGTTAATAGAAATTTCGGTTTGCTGTTTCTCCCAATCGTATGTGAATGTGGCTGCATATTGTTCACGGTCGTACACAAACACCTGATAACCTATTTGCCCGTAACAGCAAAACAATGGTTGTGTACGCAGCATTATGCCGTTCCATGTCTTACCGCTCAGATACCTTTCCCATGCGAATTTTCCTGCCTCAATGGCGTTTTTTAATCTGTTCATATCTTTATAATTTTAGTTTGTTATCAGTTCCCGGCGGCGGTGTCGCTCCGCTTGTTGTCCCCCACGCCGGGATAGTTGGTTATTTAAACACATGGTCTATAAATACCGTATTAGTTTGCCATTCTCCGCGCTTTTTGAAAACGAAATACCCGCGTATAGTTGCCGTTTCTTTCATTCCGTTTGCAAAGTCATAGGCTGCTTGCTGGTTCTTGCCAAACTCTTTATTTATTGATCCGCTGTTATTGCTTACCCTATAGTGCAGCTTTGCAGGGGCTTTTGTTCTATCTGTAATAATATTCATACTTTCCGTTTTGTGCAATTGCTTGCGGTTAATAATTCGTTATTAATATCCTGCCTACACCTTGCGCGGTGTAGGCGCGTTGTTTCCTTCCGTGTATTGGTAGCCTGTATTTATTGGCCAATAAGGCGATGAGCCTAAATACTTTGCCATGCGGTTACGATAACGTGCGTATATGCGAAAGTATTCCATAAATCTGCCGCGCTGCCTTACATAGCTGCTTATTCGCTTCCATTGCTTATTTAATTGTTCGGGTGTTTTCGTTCTCATATTCGCTTTGATTTAATTGTAAATAATTCGTTTTTTAATCCTTTTCCGCAATCCCGGCAGCCGTATTACTGCCGGGGTGTCATAAGATGATATGTTGGCAAAAAGCCCCAACGTACGTCTATGCTAACATGTGGCAATATATTTTATATTTATTCATTTATTACTTCGTATGTTGGATATATCCATCTCACTAAATCAGCATTTTGCGTTTCACCGCCATAAAGCCTGAAATATGGTTCTCTCCCCTGCTTTATTCGGTATTCTATATCTGTATGCTCAAGAATTTGTTCAGGTGTGAAAAATCGTTCATGGATGAAGCATTTTTCACCGCATACATCAATTTGTTTGCCTTGCAAGGCTTTATATCCATTCTTGTGTATAAATTCGTATATATTCATGATTTAATGTTTTTAAGTTCATAAAACTAGTTCCCGTATATTCATCAAAGACCACGGTTAAGCCGATACGAGATAATTGGTTACTTTTGGTTTTTCCATGTATTGTAGTCATTCGTAGACTCAAAACACATGAAGCCTCCACACACTTTGGCGACATTTGAAGGCGTAAACGGACATTCTTTAATCGCCTGATATCTTGTTTTTACTTCTGCAAAATAAACTCTCATAATCACTTTATTTTATTTGCAATGCTGCGTAGTATCCTCCGATCCATATTAATAACTCTTTCGGGGTGAAATACCCGCTTATACGCTTATTCGGGTAACGTGTTGTTATTTCGCCGTTGTCACCATCCGCCAATATTATAGAGTATGTTTGTTTCGGCAAACTTGATGGATAGAGGGCGAAACCATTTGCCGCACAATATACTTGCAATTGCTTTAATGCTTCTTTTGATGTCATATCCTTAAAACTTATCTGATTCATCATTTTTGTTTAAAAATTCGCGTAACTTATCCCTGTCGGTGCCGGAAATGAATATCACAGCACCGAATAACAAAACCAACAAAACCATATTCAGCTAATTAAATGACCATCTTTAATCGTCCGTTACCATCCGTAAACCCGTTAAGTATTTCCGCCTCTTTTTCGGCTTCTTCCTTAGTCGGATAGCATTCTATTATACAGTTGTCCAAATTATCTAATATGCCGTAATATCCAAGTGTTAACGGCTTATCCTTGACGGTGTAACGCTTTCCTTTTACTTTCTTCTCATAAAATTCCACTCCCTCAGTAAGCGGGGTATAATGTGATGAAGCGCTAAGCGTGCCCGATTCTATTTTGCAATTAAACTCAATTATACCGGGCAGATCGTTTTTTAAACTGCTTTCCAGGCTTACACCGTCATAAGTTACACTATATTTTCGCTCCTTATCTGTGTACACGTTGAAAATATCGCCCGGCTGCATGTCCTCGCGTACTTTCGCACTGGTTATGATTCCAGCGCCTTCAATGTTATAATAGCGCACGCCGTTAAAGTTGCCCATTTCGGTTAAATGGATATTACCTAACTTCTCCGGTTGTTTCGTTTCTTCCTCTAATTCCGGGATGTATATTTCTTCAGAAAGTGCCGGAAGTTCTTCCACGGCTTCCACCTTTTCGAAAGCCATCAGGTTGCGCACTTCGTCCGCTTTCTTCTTACTGAATATCCATCCGGCACGCTTTTCACTGTTGTAATTTAAAGACGGGTTAAAGCGTCCACCCAGTTCCTTTAATTGCTCTTTGATAGCCTTCGTATCACCAAAAACTGCAATCGCCTTTTCTGAATAGTCCACCATTTCCAAACCTTCAACCGTCACGGCTTCCATTTCTTTGGCTTCCTCAGCCTTTTCAGTCTTAATGCTGCTTTTCTTTGCTTTCGGCTCTATAACCTTATATTCGTCGCTTACTTCTATATGGATGTAAAAATTAGTATCAAAATAGTCTTGCATGCCGTCTGAATCATTATAACGGAAAGAACTAGCATAAGTCGTAACAGCGTCCAACACTTTAAACATTTTCGGCGTTAACTCATTTTCCCAGCCCTTTACGGTTGACATTGTGGACATACAACCAAGTTTCGCGCTTCTTGAGCCTTCAACAAAAGGAATGCAAATACCTTCTTTTAGTTCAATATACAGCGAATCCGCGTACATACTCCATTCAGAGCGAACAGAGAATTTAAAACCTGGGAAATTCTTCTTTGCATAAGATCTAACCTTTGCGGCTATTTCTTTAGTTGATAACTTGCTGTCATAATTTGAACCAGCCCAACCGTTTTGTGTGTAGAAATCCATTGGTTTCATATCTTATCCTTCTTGTATTATTCTTTAGTCCACTCTTTTTTTACAAATCCCTTGAAAGAACCGAACACCTTTTTGAAATTAGTGATAGCTTCTTTCTTCGTCTTGCCGTAATAGCAATAACGCGATCCATTGTAGAACTCAACCGTTAATTTGTACTCTTTCATAACTGTTATATTTAAATTGTTAATAATTCAAAGTATAGCGTGAAACAGTGGTTAATAATATTGGATAATGCCAAATAACACCAATCAAAAAAAAAATGGAAGAATATTTGCAAGAATCAAAACAGAGAAGTACCTTTGCTCCGTGTGATAGGAATGAGGTACTTTAGTATTTCGATCCTTTGAGAGCTTTAACATTGCCGTGTTAAGGCTCTCTTTTTATTCCAACACTTAATAACACGCTTTTGGATGTCAACGTATATGCTTCGCTTTACGTTTATCCTTGTGAAAAGTAATCGGATATCTTGTGTTAGTACTATGTGATATCCTTTCCTTTTCACAATACAAAGGTGCAAAAAAGTTACCATTCTACCAAATATTTAACCACTAAATTTGTAAACAAACATAAAAATATTACATGTTAAATAACATACAATTAGAAGCCTAATCAGTGCAATATTAAGCCCTTTTGCTTTCATCTTCACAATGTATCGCCTACACCTATCTTTGCCCTATATTGCCTTTATTAAAGCCGTATACAACGAATCAAACGAGCGCTGCAATGCGTTGCAAGATACCCCCGTCCCCTCTATGCCAGTGCAGCTGTAAACATCCGCCCTCTCCCGATTTTTTTAAATTTTTTTCTGATTTTTCGCGTCTTGCAGTGTTGCAATATTTCGCATCTACAACATAATTTATTATGTAAAATAATATTATTCATCATTATATCAATATTCATGTTTTGCGTTGATGCTTTCCTATGCAGATTGCTTTTATTCCCCTTTGTTTATTTAAATAATCAAAGGGAGTGAGGTGTTCGCTGTGCTCACTCTTTCTTTATGTTACTTTCTTTCTATGTATTTTGGATTAGACATTTTTCCTTTATTTATATAGGGTATGTCTAATATGCAATGATGTAGTACTATGCAATACAAAGTACAGACATCAATATTTCAAATATGCTTTTACTTTTAAGATTAAAAACTTAATATTGAAACGGATTTAAATATATCATAGTGATAAATATTAAAGTAAAGCTTTAATATATGAATTTAATTAATTATATTTGCGTGTATTATAATATTATAATATGAGTGACTATAAGTTTTATATGATGCGTTACGGTGAGCTTGGTGCCGTTTGGAAAGACTTGGAAACGGGTTTCCCCGGATTGCGGTATAAAGAATGTACAGGTCTTAATTCGTATGGAGAGCCTACAAATATGTATGCAGAGGATTTTGCCGAAACAAGTAAGGCGGAGGTGTATGTTTCCAGCACACCGGCATACAAGCAGACAACTATAAAACTGACATTGATATTCTTGGAGGATGATACCAAGGATGATAAGTCTTACCGTGACTTTATGGCTTTCATTACTGGCTCCAAGATTGCCTACCGTGATACAGCGAGGAAGAGAAAGGTTCTGATGTACCTTTCAGGAGCCACAGAGCCTAAAAGCGACACCATTTACGGGCAGAAATACAAGGAAGTGACGTTTACGTTCAAGAACGTTTACGGACATTCCTTCGGATATGACGAAACTTTTCCTAACGAATAAAATTAAATTCTATATTGCTATGTTTTTAGAAACAGAGACCTTATCAGAAGCATTGTCTTTCGCCAAGCTGAAAGACTTGCCAAAGAAGTTCAATCCCGAACTGGGGCTTACTTGGATATTGGCTATCGCTCTTATCAAAAAGAAGAACCTCATGAATGCCTACGCCATTGTGGAGCAGAGGGCAGACGGACTTATCCAGTACAAGAAGACATTCGGACGGCTTTCTCCTATTGATGGGCTTATTTCCATCCATCCGTATATGTACGTAGATGAAGAAGCGTTGGGAATGGCTATGAAAGCAAACAGACGAACTATCGCCATGCACTATGCTGGCTATGCGGATGAAATCATTGACTCGGACGATGAAAAGTTCAAGGCGTACCAGTTGCAGTACGCTATGGATATGCAGAAGCTGAACATGAACCAAGAGAAACCTAGATTCGGGAAGTCTGTTGTTGATGAAGTGGAGGAAGCGGCTAATCCGGTTGTTGAGGAAGTGTTGAAGGAGAATGAAGCCGTAGCAACGGTTGAGGACGAAGGAGAGTGTATTATTGAGGTCGAGGATGCTAAGACAGCGTTCAGACCGAAGAGATGTAGAAAGGCAAAAACAGAGGAATAAGGTATGGCAAAGAACAAGAAACAACAAGGATTTGAGTTCATCATCAAAGAAAGTGATGTGTTGGAGAGAGAAAACTTCGGCTCGTTTGAGATTGTAATCACGAAAGGATATGCCTGTTTTAAGAACTACACAGGATTCCGGGTGTTCACTACTCCATACGCAGTAGGATTGGACGGTGTGGCGCATGAAACATCCCTCTATGCATGGTTGAAGTATATGGTGGACTTCAAGAAATCCATCAAAGGCAAGGAGAATGAAATGTTCGGGGAAACTACTTCCACCAACAAGGAGTTCTTGGACGGTATGAAAGTGCTTACAGAAACTAACCTTGTGAAGCCTATGACCGTGTTTACTGACATAAATGAAGCGCAGAAAGAGGCTGAAAACTACATGAAGTGGATGGAAGGTCAGATGAAAGATTTAAATAAAGCTATGAACACTACGCCGCCCGAAGAAGACTTGAAAGCTAATGCGGAATTTGAACAGAAGGCTATCATGGCAGAAGAAGCGAAAGAGATGTTTGACGATGGAACTGAAACCGAGAAAGGACAGGTATAACCCGGACAATGTATATCACATCTACATAAAGATGGAACGGCATCCCGGTGTGAAATGGGTGTCATTCAAGGACAAGCAGACCGGAGAAGTGACAAAGGGGCTTTTTATTCCCGATGTAGAAACAGGGTGTATTAAGGTGAGAAATGGTAATATGTTTCTTAGCTTTAAGGCGATACCCGTAAAAGGATGCATAAATACCCATGTGATAATACCGAATGTTTCAAAAGGTGTAGATTGTAATTTGGGTAAATGTGGGAAAAAGGAAGTGGATTTCAGAAAGGCTACTATCGGCAGTATGTATGTTATGGGTGAAATACTTAATGAAGACCAAAAGAAAATAATAGAAAAGTATGTCAGAAAAAGAGGATTTCTTAAAATCGGACGTTGTAAAAAAAGTTGAACGCATCGTGTGCGATTGCGTAAATAAAGTATTCTGTAAGGACAAATATTCGCCCATATCTCCATTGTCTTTATACGAAGGGAAGACAAATATACCGTTCGTAAAGAGAATGGCGAGACCGGCTGTGTTTGTGACTGCGCATGACCGATTTGGGGTATCGTACAGTGCGCTAGAAAAGCATTCTCATATTCATGCACGTAACATTATACGATCTGTAAAGACTTATAAGAGCATTCCTGATTCAGACAATGCCGTAATGATGATAAAAGAACTTATAGAAGTTGAACTAAAAAAATTTCCAATTTTATGAGTGATTTGCTTGCTTTTAAACGTAATGCCATCATGCTCGGTCTTTGCACTGGGTATAAAAATAAATGGGACGCAGCGACAAGTAAGGAAGCGTTAATGGATATGGCGTTAGATTCAAACGGTGTGGAACTGTTAGCAGATGCTCACAGCTTTGGATTCGGTATGGATATTCAGTATATGAAACGGACGTTTTCTGACTATATTAATGGTAAATGGAAGCGGAACAAGGACGGATATACTTCGTGCCTGTACGTGAACTTTAATGGGCAAATAGAGCAGGATTCCACGCTTACTACGGTGCTTGCTTCAAAGGTTGAGTTCCATGTTCCGAAAGGAAGCGTTTGCAAGCTGTATGTGGGTGCAGAATCTACTGTTAACATTACCGGAGAAGGTATCTGCTATGTGTACTCATACGGTCACAATGAAGTGACCGGCAGGTTTAAGTTAATGAATTGTATACCTAAGTCCGAATGGGCTAAATAAGTAAATAGTATGAAAGTACCAATAGATAATATGACTTTCGCTGAAAGTGAATACCACAGAGACAATAAGATATGGAATGCTCAAACACTTTATAATTTCGCGAAAGCAAAGGAATACCCTATACGTGATATGCCATTGTGGAATATAGACCTGACTGTTGAACCGTTTGAGTGCAGCCAGCTTCATAGTTTCATCTTTCAATGCAAACGTGTTCTTGATTGTTCTTTGGACTATCCTATTATACTGGATGAAGTAGGACAAATAGCAGACGGATACCATAGATTATGCAAAGCTATCTTGGAAGGTAGAAAAACGATTAAGGCTATCAGGCTGCTGGAAATGCCGGCACCTGATAGAATTAAAAATTAATATTTTATGACCGAAGAAAAACAAATACAAGATAGTATAGAACTACTTGAACAAAATGCTTTACCAATTCCTGATGATGGCGATATGGTTGAACAAATACCATTGTTCAGTTCGTCCGATATGCAGTCAGTCATTGAGGATGGGAAGAAAAAACCGCCTATCCATAGGTTGTGGGGTGATTTTTGGTGGGAGAACGAGCTTGTTTTCTTGTTCGCTGACAGTGGTATTGGTAAGTCTATTCTTGCCACACAGATAGCCTACGAGATTGCCAAAGGGAAGAGCGAATGTACAGAAGTGGAGATGCCACCGCAAGCCGTGTTGTACTTCGATTTTGAGCTTTCGGACAGGCAGCTTGCAAGACGGTATAAAAATGCCAAGTTCCCTAAAAATCTTGTAAGATGCACCATATCGGAAGAAGTGGATAGCGAAGAGTTCAGCATGAATGTAATTGACGGTATCAGGAGCAAGCTGCTTGACACGGGAGCAAAAGTAATGATACTCGACAACCTTTCCTATCTTTCCACGCAGACGGCAGAAGCGGAGTATGCCGGGGTAATCATGGACGGACTTACAAGATTGAAACGTGAGTTGAATATAAGTATCATGGTGATAGCACATACCCCGAAGATTGAAGAATGGAAACCATTGTCGAAAACGAATATGGCAGGAAGCAAGATATTGTCTAACTTTGCAGACGGAGTATTTGCCATAGGACGTACAAGGAATGGAGGACGTTATCTAAAACTACTAAAAACTCGCATGGTGAGTGAACCGGATGAGAAGTCGCTCCTGCCCTACTTCAATATTATTTCGGAGCCTTACCTTCATTTTGAAAAAGTTGGTGATGAAACGGAAAAGAAATTACTTATGGGAAAACCTGCAAAAGATTTTTTCACTTCTATTTGGGATAGAGATACGACATCCCCTATTCCTCTGAATGAGTTGGTCAAACTAATTATATCTAAGGATAATTCTAAGAATACTATAAAGGCTAAAGACGGAAATGCTCGAAAACGTATTGACCGTGCTATAAAATACGGCTCTTTAAGGAAAGATGAGTTAAAGAATGTTTTTCTGAAAACAGAAGATTGATTGTCAATTATCCACAAACTGTAATTTAAAACAAGTTAAAGAGCGCTGGAAAAGCCATAAGATTGGGTTACAAGGATCAAAATATTGTGGCTTTTCCAGTAGTTATAATGGTTCGCATTTGAACCCATAAATACTTAGTTTAAAAGTAGTTAACGTTTACAATTCATTTCTTTTTAAGTATTTCAATACATTTCTTTACTCCATCATCGAAACCCTGTTTATACCCTTTGGTATAATCCCCTGTGGTATATACCGTCATTGACAGAAAAAATAGAAGGATACCTAAAGCCTTATGCCAATCAGGAAGCGAGATGGAAAACGGCTTAAATGTAATTGTGAGATCTCCAACCCATAATAGGGCGATAATACATATAGATATAAATAAAATTGTTTTCATATCTGTTATTTTTTTCTATTATACTTTATCCTTGATACTCATGAATAATTAGGTTTTTTCTCCGGATTCGAACTATGTTCGCTAAAACGTCCTTGCCAGCATTCAAGATGTACTCGTTTCATGAATGTAGAGCGCATATCCAGATCCTTCCACTCTTCACAATACTTCTCAAATACATCCGACATCTCGTCAAGCATACGGACATAAGCTTTGTTGGCTTCAAGGCCATGCTCAATAATCGGGATTGCCCTCTTCCATTCTTCATCCGTAAGAAGATTAAGAGACAAGGAAACACGGACAGCACCAATGATTTCATTTGTAGTCCAAAATATGTTTCCGTCCTTGACAAAATTATTGATTACTTCGTAGTCAAAATCTTTTTTCAGTCTGCTTTTGAATCCCGCTATATTATGATCTCTAAAATAACTATATGTTGTGTTAATAAGCCTTTTTTCATAATATCCTGTTTCTGGGTAATCCTTAAGGCTTTTCCCCAATAATATTATTTCACGCTTCATAATTCAATCATTAACATTGTTATTAAAACCTACCATTTCTATCTACCATTCTCTTTTCAGCATCAGTGGCTTGTCTTTTGGGAAATTTCCCATGCCACTTCCCCGGTATCATACGCGGATTTTCCCCTTTACTGTCAAATATCAATCTCCCACACTCCGAGCACAACGGTTTTCCTTCAAACTCCTTTATGCTTGCATCATACTCTATGGGAAAGATTTTATGTACAACAGGCCAATAATCCGATGTGGCTGTATTCTCAACACAACCACATTTGCTACAAATAAACAGTGGCATAATCAATATCTTTTTCCGTTCAACATAGGTCTTAATTCGTTATATCTTTGTTTTTGCTCGATATGCCATAGCAAATCTATTCCAAGATGCTTGGCAAGTCCAAAAATTGACAGTATCATATCATTCACAGTAATAGAAAAATCAAATATTCCGTCATATCTAACAGGAAGTGTAGAGATGGAATAGATTGATTCGGTGAAAGTTTCGTCTTTATAGGCTTCTGCCATATCTTCAATACAGTCATCAATATCTCCGTTGGCAAGTTCAAGGCTTATCCCTCGAAGTCCTGCAAGGTCAAGCAGGCGTATAACCGCATCACTCAATTCATCAGGAAGTGAATCTTTTATATGCTTTTCAAAGGAGCACTTAAATCGCTTTTCTTCTTCCACTAATGCAGGATAACGATTGTATTCCATTTCAAAACGACGTTTACAATTTTTTCCTAATCTACCTTTTCGGTCCGCTTCCACCGCTTCCATAAGCTCGGAAATGATAAGACAAAGAAGATGTTCATTACTCATCTCCTTATCATGGAAACCGTGCTCGCAAGCGGTATTATAAGCACGGTCGCGTAGTTCGTTCAAGTTAATATTCTTCATTCCCTTAGTCCTAATTTTATTTCCTCATTATTTAAAAGGTTTTAATCTCATTAGTCTATCAGTTTAAATGAATAACAAAAAACGTATGGATTATTTAGCCAAATACCCTTTCCTAATACTTTATCTATGAGGTCGGCAAAGGCTTCACGAGGTGTATAATAAGCCATTTTACTTTTTTTGTATTCATATACCCAAGGTATGCCATACCCTATTTCATGCGAGTTGCTGGCGTATATTCCTTCCTTAAAGCAATCTTCATCATCTATATCTTGGAGTCGTTCAATCTTAACATTGATAATGCGGATGTGATGTGGCATGGCATCAGCGCGGACAAAGAGCTTATTTTTAAATCCTGCTCCACAATACTTTTTGTTGATTGTTGATGAATCTACAAAAAAATCATTAGGACAATTACCTGAATGAAATATAGTTTCATAACTTTGAGCAATGGCATAAATTTCACCAACTTTGTATCGAGATAAATGCATTTTATCTTCTCTAAATGTAAATGGAACAATTTGTCTCGCCATAGTCTTCCGACCATCCAATACCGCTTGGGTTAATCCTAATTTATCGTTGAAAAATATCTTCTTTCATAATCATATAAGTTTTAACGCTTCTTGTATTCCGGCTTCAAGTGCTTCCTCGTAGGTGTTAAATTGATTAGATAAGCAATTTTGGGCAATATATTTATGACTACTACCTACGACATATATCTCCCAATAGTAAAATTCAACTATTGTCTTAACCACTTCTCCAATCTTATTATAACTCTCTATTATTCGTGGAATAGAGAGTACATGTATGTTCTTGGTTTCACGTAACCACTTTTGGGCGAGAGATTGTGTAGGTGCAGAAAGACAATCATTTTTTTCATTGAAATTCTCGGATTCATTGTAAGTTTCAGACAGTATCATATCACCTTCTACGCAATCTACTTCATAAAAAGTAAATACATCTTCCTTGAATCCTTTCTCTTTTAGCAGCTTCGCTGTTTCTAATGTTACAAATTCTTCCTGTATCATACACTAAAATATTTCCGGTTCTTCTTTGTATGGAGATTTAACTTCGATAGTCGTGTTTACGGTAACTCTATCTTCGTAATATCCGCTTGCGCTAATCAAAAAAATTCCGTTTTCAAATCTAACATTCGTGATATCGCTATAGTATCCGTCTTTGACTATCATTACCTTTCTATCTATATCTTGCGCAGTAAGCAACAAATGCGCTAAATCCCGTATTGTCATTTTATTTAATTTTTAATCTTATTATGTTAAATACCATTATAATAACTACTAAAAATAATATATTTGTCAAATCATTCATTGTTATTCTCCTTTACACTCTTCACAATGCAATTTATAAGCATGGGCAAACATCCCTAACGTAACAGGATCAAAGTGAAAATCTGCCTGTTTATCTTCTATGACAACTGAAACACATAATTGGCCGTTGCAAAAGTCAATATATGCCTCACCACCTCCATCCCCTCTAATGGAAAAGGTTTGTGTCTGTACACTATCCATTATCTACCTCCTTTAATCTTTTAATTAGGGCATCAGCGCAATTAAGCGAATATTTAGCTACTACCTCAGAATTAACACCAGTATCTTTTGCTATAACAACTTTAATAATGTCTTTTGCCAATTCGTACCTACGTTGTTCCCAATCAATGTTTTCACTAAAGAAATTAAGTTCTGCCAGCTTGAGATACATGTTTCCCACCAATGCAGTACCATCATCATATAAATCCTTAATCTCTACAATTTCTCCAGTTGATTTTATTGTTGCTTTCATTGTTTAATTTTCTGATTTAATAATAGTACCGAATGAATGATACCGATGCCAAACTATATTTCCACGCTGAATTTCAGTAAGCCAATCACAAGCCTTAAAAACTTGTCCTACATTGTATAGGAATGGTCTTTTTTGAATTTTTCTTTTTATTCTTGCTTTCATTGTTCCTCCTTTGTTTTAAAATGTTCAATCAGTTCGTCTACGGTAGCCTTGCGCCATTTAAGAGATACTTCTAATATACTGTCATTGCCTTTATTATAAACCCAAATTCCTTCGGGTGAAATAAACCACTGAAACTTATCTGTATCATCCCTCAATGCAGCTAAAGCCAGGAAAAGCTCTTCATTGGTTCCACAATCAATGCCGTTACAGTCGTTGAGTGATTTTATATCATTAACCCAATTATCGCTACATTCGAGATTGTCGTATTCTATTGGGGAAAGCATTTTATATCCAACCTCTTCCAAATTTTTTCTAAGTGCTTCGGTATTCTTTCGTATAAAGCACGGTGTTGTAAATCCCATAATTATTCGTTTTTTAATAATCCTGATTTCTTCAATTTCTTTCTAAAATTCTTTTCATTTAAGGCTTGTTCATAGTAGCAATTAGGTTCTATGACCGTTTCAGCCCTAGTTATAGGAAGCCCATTCAGACCAATAGAAACATTATGTATAATAGAAGCTCTCTTTATCTCCCCTGTCTTAACGTTAAAAGAGAATAATATATGCCCTGGATTCCTCTTAACTTTTTTAATCAATTTATATTCTGTTTGTTGTTTTTGTAGATACTCTATCTGTTCTTTAGAAAGATCATCTTTTGTTACAATAGGTACTATATCCATTTACTTTTCCTCCATTCCAACTTTAACATATCCGTTTTCAATGCACCAACACAGCATATCATAGGCTGCATCAATAGGCTCTTTACTTTCTGTAATATTTATCATAGACCTAGTATAAGGTTCTATATACAAGCATGTATAGCTATCTGCAAGTTTTTGGATGGTCAGCACTTCATTGCCGATGAAACAAGGCAGCTTACCGAGAATATCCTGCAAGGTGTAGGTAGGAATTGATTCATACGACATAAACCCACAAGTTTGAAATTCCTTATGCAAGCTCAAAAACCATTTACCTTTTGATTTGTCATCAACACGGCTTCCATGCGACACTCTCGCCCAATACATACTTGCATCACTCGTATCTAACCCTAGTTCTTGCAAATGCTTCATTTGCTCGATTGACAATACTTTTTTCATTTCTTTTCCTCCTCTGTTTTAATCTCTGTTACTTTGCCACGACTGATAAAACACTGACCTATTCCCAAATCTAGTATGGCACAATAGGTATCATCTAAAATATTACAGCATTCCCGGGACAAGGAACATTCATTACAAAATCCTTCTGATGGTTCATGCAGCACTCCATCAATTATTATTCCATTCTTTACTTCCATGATTTCTAAGTAATTTAAGTGCCAATAATGGGTCTTTATCCCCTATTTGATTGATTAATTTCGCAAATTTGGACGCTCTGGCATAATGTCGGACACAAACAGTATTCGCTTTCATCGAACGACCCAATCCGTACAAACGCTCCATATAATGGTTCATGCGGATATTCTTCATTATTTTTCTTGCTTGTCTTAGTTTCATAATTCAATCCTCCTTGTTTGGTAATAAGTCTTCGATATATGCCCAGCGGATAAAGCCAAATTGTTCAACATTATACTTCCAAGGTCCATCATATCCTTTTTTATGAAATGAATAACCAATTTCAGTCGATTCTATAATTACGGCTTTATCACAATCAGGTCTTTCTTCAACACTGTGCCACACGGAATTGATGCGCCAATTAGCACCGTCTGTGAAAGCATCGCAAACTGAATCAAACTCACGCGAACTGTCGATACATTCTTTATCCCATAAAGAAGCTGCGTATTTACTTGTTGCCTGTTCAATCTGTTCTTTTGTCATAACACCTAATCTTCTGTTATATATCCATCTTCAAAATATTCCTCATCGTCTGCCCTGAATCGTCAATTCTTCCACAATCAAGATAATGCAACCGATAACCGCTGAGATTACACATATTATTATCTGCATGAACAAAATCTCCTGACAAATAAGCTACCAGATTCTCCTGCTTCCCGAACAATACACATCCTGATTCTCTCAATTTCTTGATATTCTTGGCGATGTTCTTAGCAAGCCTTATTTGTTCCTTAGTAAATTGTCCTGTTTCTGAGTATTTCATTTCAATCTCCTTTCTGTTTAATCCGTTCAAGTACATCCCTGTTGGCTTCTAATATTTCATCGAAAGACGGGATGGGCATATAAGCGACAACATTATAAGTATATCCAGTTCCATATATGAGCCAAGATTTATTATTCTTATTATATTGAGCTACGTATATCACTCTATTGTCAAGAACGACTAAATATTCTTTGTTTTCCTCCGGCAACCGTTCCTTAACACTTATCCAAGGGGGCTGCTTTGATTGCCATTCGGCGCCTTTCACAAATGCGGCTTCTGCAATTTCATCATGAGATAAATATTCAAAATCATCAAGTGATGTGTGCGTACCATAAGTAGTTAATGTTTCGGCACTTGCCATTCTTGCTTCTATCGCCGCTTCTTCTACTGTCTGTTTGGTTTCTTCTTTTGTCATAGTTCGTCAAACTCTTTTTGTAATGTTTCTATCTTATTATCCAAAGCATTCATATAGTTCCGAAAGAAATCATTACCAAAAATTTCTTCCTTTAATCGTACATCATTGTGCATTTGGCTATATGTGAATATCAATCCACCGCCATACCGGATATTTGACCTTTCAAGTTCTGCCTTATGACTTTTGTATTTTTCTATTTTCTCGTTGAGTTCTATTGCTCTGTTGAATTTACTCTTATCCATATATCTCCTTTCCACCTATCCCGGCAGTATATACATTGCTACCGGGAATAGGTAATAAATTGTTGTTTTCATATCTGTTCAGTTTGCTATTAAAATCTATTCAATACGATTTGCTCTGCTTCCAGAAAGGTATTAGCCCATTCTTTTTCGTTGCAGCTAAAAAACGATATGTAAAAACTCCCTTTGCAGCTACCGATAAATGCTACTTCGTGGCTACCTATGTAATAGTGCGCTCCATCTGGTTTATAATACGTTTTTATTTCTTTCATTTTTGCTCGGTTTTGAGAATTATCCATTAAACTTAAGCTCATCCATATATCCCATCTCTTTCAAGCGGATATTAAACTCTTCAATCGATTCATTATTAGGAATGAATCGCTCAAGAACATCGTTAAAAGGGTGCAGATCGTTTTTTAAAATATCATTAGCCTCTTCTTCTCCACGTTTCTTCCCTAATCGGTCTTTGCATACTTCTATGTAATCATCTTTTGTCATATTGTAGTGCGTAACTGTATCAACAATTGTACTAAACCTACAATATAAGCCGTTTGGCTGTTGGGCTATAAATGATCCCATAATTACTCATTTCTAATCTGTTATACGTCAATTATCTTATCGTTGATATGAAATATGTTGTCACTCACAAAATCGTATATTTTATACATCAGTTCTGACTCTTACTATTTTCCCATTATCCAATATCAAATATAACCGGCATTTATAGCTGACTGTATCCGCCCATTGGTGAGCATATTTCAAATACTGATGTAGCTTATACCTTCCGGGATTATTCATCATTTTATTTCTTATTCTTTTTTTCATCATTATACGTTAAACTCAATTTTCTGTTGCAGTACTTCGTCTGCATAATATTGGTCAAAAGTTTTATCGCTTATCCACCAATTAAACCCAAACTCTGCATCGGTAAAGTTGTGGTTGAGATATCCGGCATCAATCAACTTTTGTATGGTCTGAATCCATCTTGTACGGGCATGAGGGAAGCGCTGACAATCCTTTAATTTCTGCTTATAGTTTGACATCGGGCAGAGAATACAGCCTATTCGTTTATATCCTTCATCGTATAGGGAGCAGTGCTCTATGTTATTTCCGTTCAAGAAATCCCATACATCTTTATCACTCCAATGGATAATCGGAGAAACAAGAATCTTGTCTTTGCCACCAACACATGCAACCATTTTCTCTTTGTGCTCCGAAAATTGGTCGAAGTTCCCACTGAATTTATGGGAGCTAATTTCAATCTCCTTTCGTTTGGAACGCCTTACACTTTCCGCATGGCGAATACCTATTAGTGTCACCTTTCCTGCGCCAGACATCTCTTTATATTCAGCACAACACCATCGAATAGTTCTTGTAGGTATTAAATGTTTCTTAAGTGCCATATCATAAATTGACATCTTTGGCTTTATCAATTCTACATCCGGGTAGTTCTGTTTTACGAAACGAATTACTTCTGGTGGGTCAACACTGGTTAGGTTCATGTGAGCCTTGAATTTTACTCCTGCCATTACCGCAAGATGGTAGAGGACTTGACTATCCTTGCCGCCGGAGAAAGCTAAATAAAAGCCGTTATCCGGGTCGTAGTCAAGTGCCATCTGTTCACATTTGCGAAGTAAAGCGATAGAGTAATCTATTTTAGATTGCAGATTCATTTGATTCCTTTCTATTATTGTTATTAGTTAATTCTACTTTTTTCAATTTATTAAAAGCCTTCTCTTTATCAAATCTAATCCCATCTTTGAACTCCAATATCAACTCCCAAAGCTGGCTTTTGTAAACATCACCTGCTTTATAGTCAGTCTTATAATGGCATTTCTGTGTAGTGGTTATTTCCTTAAATATATTCGTTGTATTAAGATATGCGGCTCCCCATTCTGTAAGCTCTACACTAACGGTATCATTCAAATCTATTTCTATCATAAATATTCCTTTCTTTATATTATTTATCCGTAGTTGATTTTACAATAATCTTATTATCGGATGATGGCATTACAACCACATTCCCAGCATCTGTGCTAATTTTTAAGATAGGATTAGAATTTGCGTCAATACTGGCTACTATAATCATATCTCCAAAAACATATCTTTTATCTTGTTCTAATTCATTCATTTCTGTTCAGTTTTGAACCATTTTCCTGATGTCTGGTAAATGGTAAATTATTGGAAATTAAATTCTAATTGTATTATCAGTTAACTGTTTATCAACTTCCACTAACTCACCGTTTTCCAGTCTATACCATGTGTCGGCCTTGACAACCTCACCATCAACTAATACAGCCTTCCAATCGACAATATCACACGTATCTTCCCTTTCTTCAGCTATGACCAAAATTGCACCTATTCCGCCTTTTACCTGAACATTGTTACCTCTTGCCATTGACAAACCATTAGATCCTGTTGAAGCCTTTCCTCTTGCCGTAGCAGCACCATAATCACCAGCCGTGGCAGCACCATA
>ULUR01042369.1_pt1 | contig 45693 bp, 39 predicted proteins | sample 1958651 | NCBI WGS metagenome assembly ULUR01 (sample SAMEA4835764, study PRJEB28245) | human gut metagenome | biome: gut microbiome; material: fecal sample | place: Denmark | collected 2008 | reverse complement strand
TCATAATCGGCAGGCTTGATATATGCATTTTGTTCTTCCGATTCAAGATATGTGTAATTTTCCTCACTTGCATATCCTGCATCTGCTATGATATTTTCGTATTTCTTTCCGGTGTTTTTTCGTATTCTCTCTAGAAACGGTATCAGCGTAGTTGTGTCTGTGGGATTAGGAAACAAGCCTACTCCGACAATATATTTGCTCTCTACTCCTATCTGTACATTGTATCCCGGCTTGAGCTGTCCGTTGAGCATATGATCCTCTTTCATCCTCATAAAGGTCGCATCCGTATCAGTTTTTGAATAGCTCTTTCTCTTGCCGCATATTTCAAGACTTCTGTTGTAGTTGTCAAGTCTTTCAAGATAACTGTAAAGTTTCTCGTAATCTCGTTGCAGCTGCGTTTTGTGTTTGCCTCGTCCATGTACAAATTCAATATTAAGCAATTGAATTGAACAGTTCAGAAACTCAATTACCTCTTCCAAATTACTTCCGTCGGCTAATCCGTATTTTTCACAAATGGAAGCCAGCTCCTGATTGATTTTATTTTTTAATTTTTGTAGATTCTTTTCTACCGCCTTTGCCCAGACAAAGGTATATCTGTTGGCATTGGCTTCTATTTTTGTACCGTCTATGAATATGTTTTTGTAAGAAATTTCGCCTAAATCACAGAGTTTTTTAACTAATTGACAGAACAACTCCTCAATTACTCCGGCAAGCCTTTCATTTTGAAATCTTGCAAAGGTTGAGTGGTCCGGAACAGGTTCGTCCTGCAAAAGCCACATAAAGCGAATATCATTTTCGCATGCTTTTTCAATATCTCTGCTTGAATAAATGCCGTTCATATATGCAAACACAAGTATCTCAAACAAAACTGCCGGATCTATTTTTCGCCAGCTTCTCAGGTACAAAGAATAGAGCTTTGTGTAGTCTAATTCATCACATATTTCCGCTAATTTTCTTACCGGATCATTTTTCTCAATTTTTATTTCTAAATTTAATGGTAAAACCAATTGATTTCTGCTTCTCATTGTTGTATAATTTACCTGCTTTCTTTGTTTTTTGTTTCCAATTAAATTATACTATAGAAAGCACTAACCGGGCAACCCTTTCGGGTTACCCGGTTTTTCTTTTTGAGGGCGTTAATCCGACAGCCCCAACCTTATAAAAATAAACCGCAGAAAATATAAAATTCCCTGCGGTTTCGTTATAATCAGCTGTTTTTCTCTGCTTGCAATTCTTCAAGGACGGAAAGAAGCGTGTCAAAATCTTCTGGGTGAAGCAGATTTTCGCACATTAACTCATAATCAAAATATTCTTCTCCGTCTTTTTCATAGGTAAATACGCAAAAGTCCTCTTCACAAAAAAATTCAGGATTTTCAGAAATCATTTTATTTAAATCATTTTCAGATGGATTTATAAAAGTTCTTATTCTATCGTATATACGCTCTTTAGTTTTTAATGACGGTCTTCTATGTGGTGAAATTTTAGTTTTTTCAATTTCTTTCATATCATCAGAGGTTAATAATGCGTCTTTGAATTTTTCATTTTTATTTTCATTAATTGCATTTTTCCAATTTCCGTATATTTTACCTGTTCCACATCTTAATACATCTTCTGACACTAATAATATATTTAATAGTTCCTGTAAATGCAATTTTGCCTTTGGGGGTAACTCTGTTGAATTATCTTTTATTTTATGCCAATTTTCTATTTCCGTCTTTTTATTAGGGTCTTTATATAATATTATAGCAATATTTGTATCTGTTATCCCTTGTTTTTTCATTAAGAAATCAAGTATTTTCTTTTGATTTTTTTCTGCCTTTTCTAAATATCTGCACATGATAGATTTTAAGATATTTGATTCATGATTCAAAATCTCATTAATTTTATTCATTCTTGTTTGCTTTTGTAACTCTTCCTTAAATGGTTCATTTAATCTATCTATGCAATTCGTAAATTCATCAATTGATTTATCACTCAACAAGGAATTATTTTTATATATTTTATCACAACAATCATATTTTGATATGTTAGAGGGTGGCGTAACATAATCATCTATCAAATCAGAAAATTTGTAATATGTATCTTCAGCAACATCTTCGTTTTCATATATAAGATTCATAAAATCATCTGACCAACTTTTTTCATCTTTTGTTAATGGATTTTGGGGGACGATATTATTCCTTTTTAAAAATTTTTCAAGTTTGACGAATAATTTAATATCATCTTTATCAAAGAGCAGTAAATCCGTTACCAGTGATTCACTATTTTCAGATATTGTATCAAAGCAATCAATAATAGAAGTAATACAATTTATACAACACATTTTTGAAAGAATATTCGTTGTAGTTCCCATTTCAAATTCAGATTTCCTTTTCATAATGTAGGCAATTATACTGGACATATTTTTTAATTTTATGCCTAGCAATTGTGATAGTTTTTTTACAGAAATTTCAATTTTTATTTTATATTCTTTTTTATCGTTTTTACTTATTGTTTTTTTTCCCTCTTTAGTGTAATTTTTAATCTTTCTGTATTCAGATATAAAAATGTGTGCAATCGGGCAGGATATACACATTTCAAGATTATTTTTTTCCATAATTAACCTCTTTCTTAAAAATCTTGTCAAAAGTAGTATTAGGAACAACTACTTTTGCACAAAAAAAGTTGCTTATGTACAATGTAATTGTCAAAAGAACATTGACACCTGATTTTACAAAAACATCAGGTAACAAACAGGTTACTTTCCGCTTTTTTTTAAATTTGTCAAAAGTAGTATTAGAAACAACTACTTTTGCAAAAAAAGTTGCTTATGTACAATGTAATTGTCAAAAGAAAATTGACACCTGATTTTACAAAAACATCAGGTAACAAACAGGTTGCATACCGCTGAACATATTGGAGGTGAAAATTATGGTACGCAATAAGTCACCGTGTTTTTATTATAACAGTAATTATAACAGTAATTATCACAAAATATTTCTATAATAGAAAATTATGTTAAAAAGGAGTTTTTTTACAATGTGTAAAAATATTTATATTGAAGAGATTTCAGGAAACTTTGATGGTTTTGATTACAATCTCAATGCAGACATTGAGAATGACGGAGCAGTAGAGGTATCCGCCTTTATTAATCACAGTCATATCAGCTTTAATGATATGATTAACGATTTTAAGACCATGTTGAATTGTCTTAAAAGCTATTTCGAGTTGAACGATTACAATTTTGCTTCATTCGAAGCTGCTGATTCAAAAGGCAAAGACTATGAGATTAATATTAGCCCGAATGAAAGTGTGATTACTATTCAAATTTTCGGTGCAAACTTTAAGGAAGAGAGTCTTGTGCAGAGTTTTGCATACTCTGTTGGGTATATTCAAAGCTTTCTGTTACATAGCGAATCTGAGCTTAAAAGCGAAGACACAAACAACTAACATTACTGTGTTTGTACTATAGCTTACAAATTTTAATGCGTATCACTGTTGCACTAATCATCAGTGATACGCATATATGGAGGTATTGTAAATGCTTAAAAAGAGTAATAATGACGATATCAAATTATTCTTTGGTTCTCTCGCAATTGGTGGAATTGTATCAGTAATTGTGTTTGTTATTTACTGGGAAGCTAATAAAGATATTGCTTCGGAAGTGTTGTCCCCTTTTTTCGGTAACCTATTTATTGCAAGTTTTTGTGTTTTTTCGGTTTTACCGCTTTCATTACTTGCATATATCGTAGTTTATTTGTTGAAAAATGAAAGCATTAAAACTTCAATTCGTCTGTTAGCAAACAAATTTTCTACTCGGCAACTGACAAAAAACTCTAAATTATTTATCCGTGTTTGCAAGCATTTGTTTATGAAACACTTAAGAGAAATGATATTTTACATATTCCTGTGCAAGACATTTCTTCGGTAAATTATATTGGTTACAGTGTAAGACAAGACTGTGTTTTTTACCGCTATGGTATAAATCTTTTAGAGAAACCAGATTACGATGATGATTTACTTAAAATCACTCTGAGTCGCTTGTTTCAAAGTGAGTTAAAACAATATGGAGTTTTAGGTCTTCCTTCAATTTATAAAAGCGTGACTGCTTTTTGCTACTCGATATATGCAGACAGGGTGTTTTATGATGAAGATAATCACATTTTGTTAATTGATATTTTATATATCTGCACTGAAAATTCTGCAATATATTATCAAAATGCTACTAAGCGTGATAATAATAATCATATTAATATGGGTGATATTTATGATGATGAAGTGTAACACATCTTTTAATTTGGGCATTGATAACAAGGCTCTTTCTCGGGGTTTTGTTCTGCCCTTAAAAGTGAATTGCAAAAAGACACCGCATATCCTTTTGTGTGGCTCAACAGGTTCAGGCAAAACATACGCTTTAAAATATATATTGAAGCAGTTAGCTATATCTAATTCATTGATATATCTTTGTGATTACAAGGGCATAGATTTTATTGCTATGCAAGAATGTGGAAGATATTATAAACATCAAAATGTATCAGAGGGAGTAAATACGGTTTTTGATTTGCTTCAAAATCGTATGGAAAATCCCACACTTGATAATCAGGCGTGTTTTTTGGTATTTGACGAATGGAGTGGATTTTTAGCTTCTGTTCCAAAGAAACAACAAGAGGAATTTAAACAGAAGTTAGCTTCAATTTTAATGCTTGGAAGAGGAGTGGGCATATTTTTATTGCTTGCAATGCAAAGGTGTGATACTACTAATTTTCTTTCAGGTGCAAGAGATAATTTTGGGGTAGCTCTTGGTTTGGGCAGACTTTCAAAAGAATCGGCTCGTATGTTGTTTTCTGATGAAGCCGATTTGATAGAACCAAAGCCGAGAGGTCACGGATATTTGAGAGTTGACGGACAACCTACGGTTGAAATAGTCATTCCTAAAATCAGAGATATGTCAATTACGGATAAGGTTATAAAAAATGCTCTTTGTGAGTAAATACAATTTTTAATAATGGGAGGTAATAACTATGGATATTAAAAATATAGTTATTGACGCCTACAAGACAGTAGGCACAGATTTAATGCTGGTGTCAGTTTTACCTGCATACGAATATGACAACGGAAAGAGAACAGATAACATTTCGGGCTATAAATATGAGGTAGTTTTACCGCATCGTGCCTATGAAAAATTGTCTGTGAAAATTCTCGGTGATGTAAGGCTTGATTTGCAGGAAGATGAAGCAGTATTCGTTTCATTTACCGACTTAGTTCTAACGCTGTATTGGACTCCGCAGGGTTACCGCATAAGTGCTTCGGCAAGCGATATTAAGCCTGTTAATCCACCTAAAAAGGCTGGGTAAGTCTTTGCCGTGGGCGGTAGCACCGTCAAGGTGCGAACCGCCTGACGGCAAGTCAATCCCCTCACTTTAATGAAGGGGATTATATATAATTTCATCGAATATGTGTTCGATATTATAGGAGTGATTATATGAATGGATAAAGAAGTAACAGTCGGTGTTGATGAATTTTCTTTAGTTTTGTTTTATCCGATTGATGATGTTTGTAACGATTGGCAAAGTACAGCTTATTCAATGATACAGGAATTTATCTATAAGGCAGACATAGAAATGTTGCTCGGTAAAGTGGTAGAAATGCATGATAAAAAACCACAGGCTTACTCACAGGCATTTACCATTGAAAACGCCCCCTATTATTTTGCCATAGCTATGCACGATAATTTTGTACACATGGGCATACTTGTTAGGTTCACTGCCCAAGCGTTGGCAACTTATCAGGAGCGATATTATCAGATGTACGGTGAGAGCGTAAATTTAGCAAAATTTTTGCGTATGATTGACAGCCCTTTTTACAAATTTAGATTGAGCAGAATTGATTTAACCGCTGATTATAAAAATTTCGATGATTTATCTCCGCACAGTATATACGATAAATTGGAAAATGAACAGTATATCATAGTTGACTGCAATGACAGACATTCTAAAAGAAAGATTTCCGCAGTACAAAATGATTTGGCTACAGAAACTCTTTACATTGGGAGCAGAGCCGAAAACTCTCAAAGTTTATTGCGAGTCTATAATAAAAAGAATGAGCAGATAAGCACTAACGGATTTAGACTTGATGAAGCTCTTAATTGTGAGAATTGGGTAAGGATTGAAACCTCTTTCAGAGGGAAGTACGCACACCAGATAACTGAACAATTAAAAAGTGTTTTCGATGACATTTCAATGTCACAATTCATAGCAAGTAAGATTTGTGACAGATACCGCTTTTTTGATGTATCAACAGAGCATTACACGGATTTCACACAATATTTGATTGAAATATCAAAAAACAGTAACTACCCTGCCCTGCGTTGTGAAAGTCCTAAAAACAACAGTCTTAACAAAAGTATTCAGCACATTATTTACGGTAGCGGTTTATTTCCTTTGATATATAAAATCAGCATTATATGGGGTGATAAGGCTGTTGTTGAATTTTGGAGTATTCTGTATGAAATATACAAGAAATACCATAAGAAAAAACTTGAAATTAACCCTCAGATAAGGGCTTGGCTTAGAAAGAATTTTCTTAGCTTATCACAGCAAAGTTTATCAGATTGCTTTGTCAGTGTTGATCTTACAAAGATTGATGTTGCCGAGATTGTAAATAAGATCTCCGAAAGTGACAATCCGTTTACACTAACGGCAATAAACACAAGCAGTAACACAGATAATCAGGTAGTATCTGATGAAGAATTTGAACGCACTTTTTATTCAAAGGATATGGAGTGAGATATTGAACCCGAAATACATAAATACCGAGAAACTTAATTTCTTATAAACACACAAATAAAAACCGAAAAACCTAAAAACTGATTACCATAGAAATATGATTATCTTACTTCATATTTTCATATTATAATTTTCTATAAGGAGAATGATTATGAGTGATAATTATATGCTTAATGAAGTAGTAAAGTATTGGAAGAAAACAAATGACCTTTTAGTAGCTTTTGAGGACTTTAACGGTCAAATACAAAAGCATACGGTTCATTTGCCAAAAGAGGACATTGACACAATTATTAATATCGGAATCACAACAGGTATTAAAAATTGGTGCGACAGAGTTGATATTTTAGAGGACAAACCGCTTGGGACTTATTATAGTGAACAAGTGTCAAGAGGCGGTTCTCTGATATTTCATGACAAAATTTTTGATAGAGTCGGAGTTATAACTCTTTCGAATTTTCTCCAGTCATATAGCTGTATATACAGTGCGGCAACCTCATACGTTCTTAGTGAGCATTGTATTGACGGTTACTTTTACAATTCACCTCGCATATGTGATTACATCATTCAGTTCGCTTTGTTTGAAGATATACCCTATTTTCACGCAGAAGAAACGGAAGGTGGTAGCATATGAATGATGAGAAAAAGAATATGTGTGATGAAGATGATTCCGATGAAATTCTCGAATATATAGGCGGTAGCGAGCTCAGCGATTTAACTTTTATCACGACATATGATTATTATTCCAGTTGGCGTATCAAAGAAGTGTTTAGTGTAGCAGGATATGACTTACAACCAGTTTACTTAGGCTACAAGGCTTTGAGATACAGACCTTGTCAAAGATATTGGATTGTAGATAAGAAGACGAATCAACGAATTGGTTCATCAAATAATGGGTACAGCTTTGAAGACCTCCGTTACTTTTTGGGTGGACTTGGTATTCCTCTTCACGGTGAAAATTACCATCCCACCAGAGATAAGGACGGCAGACGGACTTCTTGTAAGGAGTTTCTTGAGCTTGTAGAAAGCCTTCCTGATGAAAAGGAGAACTTAATATGAGTGTAGAGATTAAATTCATCGGTACTAAAGAGGTTGCCGAAGCACTTGGTTGTTCCTTGCCTACTGCACGCAATATTATGTTGAGAGCAGATTTCCCTTTAATACGGGTAGGTAAAAATCTTAAAGTTGAGCTAAATGCTTTTCTTAACTGGTCGCAGAAAAGAAGGGTATGAGCATTTAAAGCATTTACATAATATTTAAGCAACCGTATTGACACAAAAGATTTAAGGCTATACAATACTGATATAGTAAAAATCTTTTGTGCTTTACGGTTGGGAAAGGAACGATTTTTATTAACACAAAAAGCACAAAACCAAAGTCAAAATGTAAGAAACTTGATTATGGTGACGGTTCAATTTATTATGTTGAAAGCAGAAAATGCTATGCAGGGCAAATTACTCTTGATATTAGCGGAAAGAAAAAGCGTAAGACCGCCTATGGCAAAACAGAACGCATTGTTAAGAATAAGTTGCTTGAATATCGTATTCAGGCAAAAGCAGGATTTTTTGACGAACCCGATAACACAACTGTCTATGAGCTTGCCGAAAAGATGATTGAAGAACAATTCTCTCTTAATGAGATTAAGCAAACTTCATATGACCGCAAGAATGAAACATTAAAGTCAATGAGTCCTATTTATGATTTAGCAATGCGTGAGATTACGGAAGATGTAATAAAGCATTTTTTCATTTCTAAAATCTCTTATTCGCAGTCATACTTGGATAAAGCATATCAGCTTTTAAAGTCAGTTTTCAATGAAGCTGTAAGGAAAAAAATTGTTACAGAAAACATTATGCTGAACATCAGAAAGCCAAAGTCAAAGCAGGAGCTTGTAAAAGTAAGAGCATTGACTGTTGATGAACAGAAAAAGCTGATAGATGTTCTCAAAAGCGAGGATATACGCTATTCGGAACAAATGCTTTTGTCAATGTTTACAGGCATGCGTATGGGCGAAATTAACGCCTTAAAGGTAGGAGATATAAACTTTAATGACCGTACAATTAGAGTTTGTAAAACTGTCAGCAGAGGTCTTAACGGTAAAACATATATAAGTAATTCCACAAAGACTAAAGCAGGTATGCGTACAATCTATTTTAATGATGATATGGCTGATTTTTTAAAACAGTGTATCGGAGATAAAAAAGACGGTCTTATATTTGCTTCAAGTGTGGATAAACTTGTCACAACTAATCAGGTAAATTATCAATACGCAAACACGCTGAAAAAGTATGATATACTTGATAAGAGTGTTTACGGAAAGGTTGATTTACATTCACTTCGTCACACATATGCAACAAGATGTATTGAATCAGGTATGCCTGCAAAGGTACTGCAAAATCTTCTCGGTCATACTGATATAAGAATTACGCTTGATACATACTGTGATGCTTTCCAAAAATACAGTATGGAAAATCTTGCTGTAGCTGACAGCTATATGAAGAGCAATAACATTGCAATAGTATGACTGTCCGAAAATGCACTGTCAACTTTACTGTCACACCATAAAAAGCCGATAAATAAGCCACTTGTCAGGGTTACCTGCACCAGTAAAGGTGGTTTTTTAACCGCCTTTTATTTTTTGCCAACTTTACTCAAAGTTACTTTTCTTCCCATTCCTATGCGGTTTTTGGTAATTTTACGATAATTTGAGATATGTTTGAGTTAAGTTAAAAAAACGGCAATTACCACATGAATTACCACATGAATTACCACCTTAAATACCACCACGATTTTTGGAGTGGTTAAAAATCAGGTGAATTTCAGGAATTTTCCAAAAAAATTTTTTGAACACAAAAGTCTTTATTGAACACAACTTAACAAATTCATTTTTTAGGATTAAGTCATACAGGCTTAGTCTTTTTTTATTGTCAAAATATATATTTATGTGATATCATATAGGTGCGACACAAACTGAATACTTTATCCCACGGTGGTTTGCATTTTTAATCAGGCAAAAATGCAGGCTCTTGTTCTGCACCTTTTTTTGAAACAATACTCTTATATTTCATATTAGTTTTAAAAAATCTGCAAGCATTTTTTAAAGCTAATATGTGTAGCTTGTGTGCTGAATTTATTTCTTTCACTAAGCATGATTAAATTTACTTTTGTGAGTTGATAGCAAGCAATTCATATCAACATGACAATTTAGAGCTGATAAATCGTTAAAGCAAAGGAGACTAACTATATGAAACATAAATCAATCATTACAATCGTTCTTTGCGCTGTCATCTGCAGTGTGTTCGCCACAGGCTGCGGCGATGACGGAACTATCACAGTAAATACACCTACACAGTCCGTCACTGAGAGCACACATGCATCTGACAGTACTGTCGGCAGTACCGAGGGTACAACCAACAACAAGAAACCAAACGAAACCAACCCTGCTGCAAGCAGCAGCACGAGTAATTCATCGCACGAACAGAGTTCGTCCTCGTCCGAGAATAACTCATCGAAGAATGACCCTCAAGAGTCATCCAAGACGGAATCATCTAAGAGTGATTCGTCACAAACCTCGAAGCCTGACAAGTCTGACTCATCTCAGACTTCAAAGCCTGACAAACCGTCGCCCAAACCGACGCAGAAGCCTACATCAAAACCTAAGCCTAAACCTACTGAGAAGCCTGCCGCTAAACCGACACAGCATACTCACACATGGGTGAATGACACTAAAAAAGTAACCAAGGCAGTCACAGTAACACCTGCAAAGACGGTCACTTATTCAAGATGGTATTCAAAATGCAATGACTGTGGTAAACTTTGGGTATGGGACTCTGGCACCAATCCAAACGGTTGGCCAGCTATGAGTGATGAAATCAATGACCACATTCTCAATCACGCTTACAACGGTGGTGCAGGTTCATACTCCGACTGGTCAGAGACTTACACCAAGACAACGCCTGCTGTGACAAAAGATGTAACCAAAACTGTCACAATAGGCAGACACTGCACAACCTGCGGTAAGAAAGAAACCTATTAAGACCTTTACCCGATGGAAGACCCATCGGGTAAATTTTTTCTGCCTCGAATTAAATATGTAGCTATACTATAATTAAATGGGTATAGTCTTTTGCACCGACACTTACACTGCGAATCCCATTTACATCCCACAAATGGGCATAACTCAGCAAATAAATAGCCGTAATAATTAACTGAAATGATTTTAAAAATAATTTCTTCGTTAATTACACAAAAAAGACTATACCGATTAACTGCCTATACAGGCAGCGAGATACCAACTAAATAGAAAGGGGACAGACATTTTGATTTATACTAAACTTACTAAAAAAGCAATTAAGCTTGCTTTAAAGCACACAAAGATGTGAAAGGTCAGAACGGTCTTCCGTACATATGTCACCCTCTGCATCTTGCAGAACAGATGAGTAAGTAATTAAATCAAAGTTTGTCCGATTTTCCCTCTTAAACCTCAGTATTTATCAGCTAAATACCGCAGTTCAAACTCAAATTATGCTTGCTTTCCCTTGTTTTTTCCCTTATGAGGTCAAACAAGAGAAAGTTTTTTATTCACCGACCCCCTTGTCAAGCAGTCGGGCTGAGGTGCGCTTTGCTTCTCTTGAAGCGTGAGCGTAAATGTTCATTGTGGTACTGACGTCGGAATGTCCGAGCAGTTCCTGCACGTCCTTTGGTGCTGCTCCGCCTGACAGCAAATTGCTTGTGAACGTGTGGCGAAGCATATGAAAGTGGAAGTTCTCCAAACCCTCAACCTTTTTTCGGATTGCCCTGCACACTGTTTCCACCGTGCTCGGTGATTCAAATGTACCGTCAGGTCGCAGACACACAAGATTGATTGGCTTATAACCGTCGGGGACTTCCTCGGAGCTTGACAGCGAATAGACCTCATAATATTGGCGGTCTTTCTCTGTGACCTCAACGTAAAAGTTGCGACTGTAAAGCTCGCCGTAGTCCTTTTCGTTTTTCTCCTGTTCCGCTTTCGCTTGCCTAAGAATATTTGCCAGCGTATCGCAGAAATCAACCGTGCGGATTTTATTCCGCTTTGTCGTGCCGATTTCAAACTTGTGCCTGTCGCCGTTGTAGCGAATACTGCGCCTTACCGTGAGATATTGTTCGTCAAGGTTGATGTCGCTCCACGTCAAGCCGCAGACCTCGCCGATTCGGCGTTTTGGTCTGCCCTTGCCAAAGAAGCTCAAATTGAGTTCAAGCGCAGTAATGTTGAGGGAAAGTGCATTGAAGCAAGGGAGCTGATTATTGCGCTTCCCGAAGAGTATACAAGGCTCAATCCTCAGCAAGTGTTGGAGAGTTTCACGGACGAATTTCGCAAACGCTACAATGTGGAGTGCATCTCGGCGCTTCATCACAACAAGCGCAAGACCAACTACCATATTCACCTGATATTCAGCGAGCGCAGATTGTTGGAGCACCCCGAAATCAAGACCGCTTCACGCAATCTCTTTTATAATGAACAGAGAAAGCGTGTCCGTACCAAGAAAGAGATTTTGGACGAAAGCGGTAAGCTCCGCAACGGCTGCACAATTATCAAAAAGGGCGAGGTTTACGAGCAACATTTATTCACCGTCAAGGACAAGCAATTCAAGGGCGAGTCGTTCTTACAGGAGATTAAGGCATTTTATACCAACCTCATCAACAAAGGCATTGCCGATCCCGAACACAAGCTAAAGGTGTTTGACGGCGAAAGCGTCTATCTGCCTACTAAGAAAATAGGCAAGAACAATCCGAGGACAGCGGAGATTGAAGAGGACAACACCGCAAGGCAGGAATGGAACCGCACCGCTGATTTGGCACTGGTGTCGGGTATAGAGAAAGTAAAAATCCTCGCCGTGAAAAAGGAGGAGATTCAAAAGAAAACAAGTGAATCCATCAAACAAAACGGTTGGCTGCCGAAGCTGTTCCGCTCAATTGTCAGCAAGGCAAAGGAACTGTTACGGGATATGATTCGCACACAGCAGTTGCCGTCCAAGCCTGTGCTGAGCGTTGATATGGACGAATACCATGCTATGCAAAAGCTGATGATAAAGGTGCAGAACGAAGCGGCGGTGATTCGCCGATTGCAAGACGTGGAGCTGCCAAAGCTGTAATCACAGCTTGCCGAAACAAAAGGTCTGTTCAAGGGCAGAGAGCGCAAGGCATTAGAGCAGAAGATTCAGCAGACGAAGAAAACCATTGCCGCCAAGCTGGACGCAATCCCGACGATATTACAAGGCGACGCTTATCCTGTTACACAGGTATTTATAGCCGCTTTCAAAAAAGCAACTGAGATTGTCGAACAATACCGCCGTGACCTGTCCGATTGGGAGCGTAAGGTGAAATCCAACCAAGCCCCCGATAAGTAATCCTCACCGCCCGAAAAGAAAAGCGTGAGAAACAGGCTCAGACAGCTTCAAGCGGAGAGCAAGCAGCGCCGCACCCACAACCGCCATTCCCAAGACAGAGAAAGATAGCAAGACAAAGCCGACGGAGATTTCAAAATGAATACTCCATCGGCTAAATTTATTATTGAAGATATGTCACGCTTTTAGGCTTAAAAAGGTGCTGATTATGCGCCTTTCGGGGAGCGATTCTTGATAAGTAGGGTTGTTTCATTACTTTGCGAGTTACTTTGCGAGTTTGGGTGTTACGTGCTGATTTGGATAGAATCATAGCAGGTGGAAATATTTCAAACAATTTAACAAAAAATGTTGAAATAAAATTATAATTATGGTAAAATATAAGTACTACACGAAAATACTACACGAAAATCATATACTTTTCCGAAGTGAAAGTATGTGTTTTTATCAATTAGGTAAAAACGCATGCTCTATTTTCTCATACTTCCACGGTACGGAATAATTTTTGTGTAGCAACAAAACGGAGCTATGTGTTTTTCTGCGTAGTTTCGTTGGAGACTACGCATTTTTTATTTGTAGAGAAGGTGGTATTTATCCTCAACTATTCATTCGTCCGAATTTTCACTTGATCACAAAAAGGAGAGAGAACAATTAATGAAAAATGTTAAGCGAATTTTCGTAATTACATTTATGCTTGCTTTTATTTTATCAATTTCAAGTATAAATGCTTTTGCGGCAACTGTAACTCAGGACAATTTGGAAGTCACATTGGTTACAGACAAAGAAAAATACTCAGAAAATGAACAAATTAAAACAACACTCACAGTAAAAAATAACAACGACACCGCTGTAACGAATGTTGATTTGGAAACAGCTTTACCCGATGGCTATAAGTTGGCGGATAAATCCGAGAACAAGAAAACAGTAGATAGTATCGCTGCCGGAGAATCGGTATCTTTGGATGTCACTTTGGAGAAGGACAACACAAAAAAGGAGAGCACTCCATCGGAACCGTCAACAGATGCTAAATCATCCACTAATCCAGTAAGCGGTGGTAATAGTAGTAATAGCGGTAATAGTGGAACTACCACCGGCGGAACCACAACAAATGGGTCTGCTATTCAGACAGGACAGGGATTTTTAATTGTTGGTATTATTATGCTTGTTCTATTAGCATCTGGAGTAACTTTAGTTTATATTTATAGAAAAAAACAAAGGGTTAGCCACGTCAGCAATAAAATATTATCTCTGGTTTTGTGTATTGGAATTATTGCATCGACTCTTTCTTTGTTAAATGTTTCTTTAAAATCAAGTGCAGCGGAGGAAAAGAAACAAGTTGAAATCAGTACACATATAACATTAAACAATTCCGAGATGGAAATAAAATCTAAAATATCTTATGATTATTCACAGGATTCCTCTATTAGCGTTGAGGTTATTCCTACATATGGTGGAACTGTTAATAATGCATCTGGGACATACAAACCAGGAGATACAATAGAATTAGAAGCTACGCCTGATGCTGGATGGTCTTTTTCAAATTGGGAAGTTAAAGGACAGGGGGAAATAGCCGAAAATAAAAACAACAAAACAACATTTAAAGTATCTCAAGAAGATGTTACTATCATTGCTAGATTTATTAACAATGAATCAGAAGAGCTAACAAATGACGAATTAGATGTTTACTTGGCATACAGTGCCTTGTCTCTTGGATTCTCCGAAGGAGACTATGAGGAATCAGTTACCCGAGATATAAATCTTGAAAATGGATATGGTACAGGTGAACATAAAGTTGATATAAGTTGGAATTCTTCTGATGATAGCATCATTTCAAACAACGGAAACGTTTCAAGACCTACAGATAATGACACATATATTACTTTAACAGCTACATTGAATAAGAACTCTGCCAGACATAGCAAAGAATTTCGAGTTCGAGTTATTAAAGTATCTGCAACTTTAACAGAAGATATTGAGGATAAATCCTTAATCGATCTTCAGAAAATGAACGAAAATTCTGAATACCCGTTAGAAATTGAATATAACGATGACGAAACTCAGGTTGAATTTATCAGTGGTCAGTTTAGTGAAATTACAGTTAATTCTGTTGAAAGTGCTCTCCAATCTATTTGTTCTGTAAGAAGTCTAATTGGATTAGAGAATCCCTCAGATGAACTTGAATGGAAATCAACGAATCATAGTGATTCTACTCTTGCGTATTCCTTTAAGCAGATGTATAAAAACATACCAGTTTATGGTTCTGCTGTAACAGTAAGCGCTGATCCTATATATGGAAAAACTTTATCATTAAGCTCATCTGTAATACCAACAGATATTTTGCAAAATGTAGATTTTCAAAATATTCTTTCAATTGAAGATGTAAAAAACAAGTATGATAATCAGTTTTCTATCTTAAAATACGTAACTGTTATTTATTCACTCAATAATTTTAAAGACAGCCCCATCATTGCTTATGTCATCTCAACTGAAAATAAAACAATTATTATTTCAGCACAAGACGGAGAGATTATTGATGAGTATTCTAAAACAAAAGAGTGGGGAGATTATTCAACTACTGGTTCAGGACAAGACGAACTAGGAAACAATGTATCTTTTCCTGTGCAGTTTCATCAATGGGATTGGTGGTTTTTCTATCAAGAAGATGTTCAAAGACGTATTTACTTACATGGAGATAATTCAAGCGCTATTACTCATGAATTTAACACCGAGTGGAAAGATAAAACAGCTAATTCCGCTTATACTAATGTTATCAAAGTTTATGATTGGTATAAAACACACCTTAATAGAAATTCGATTGATAACTATGGGATGGCGATAAATGTAAATGTGCATAATTATAAGAATGAAAAAAACATGTGGGGTAGCAACATCACAGATAATGCTCATTGGGATTGTGATAACAATGAGATGTGTTTCTTTGAAAACTCTGCAGGGGGTACTCCAACAACTGCTGCTGGTCTTGATATCATAGCTCATGAAATGACACATGGTGTTTTCCAGTATTCAATTAACCAAACAGATGATGATGATTTTCCATATTCGAATTATACAGGCTCGATTAACGAAGGATATGCAGATGTGTTCGGATACTTTGTTGACGATTCTAATTGGACGATAGGTGAAAGTTGGAATGCATTGAGGAGTTTATCTAATCCAGAGAGCCATGATGCACCCTCTAAAATAAATGGAACAAATTATATAATTAATAAGAACAGATCTGAAATCAATTCAAACAGCGAAGGTTTTGTTGCAAATAGTTTAGGCATTAGCGTTGACCGATTGAAGCATTCATACCAAAAAGCACAAAACGCAAATTCCGTAAACTCTTATGATGAGTTTTTATATGAGATGTATCAATCTAATCTTGTACATACCAATTCTTCCTTGATTTACCATTCTGCATATTTAATGCAAAATGATGGAATCTCAAAGAATAGATTAGAAAAAATATGGTATGACTCAATGAGTTTGGGCTATTATGCGAACTCAAATTATCATACTGTTAGACGAAATCTGATTCAAGCAGCTAAGAACAATCACGCGAGTAACGAGGAACTCAAGAAAATAAGAAAAGCGTTTGATGATGAAGAAATTTTTGATGAAAAAGGAAGTATTTCGATAAAGTTTGTCGATGAAGATGGAAATGATTTTTCTGAGAAAATTGACGGTTCTATAAATCTACAGCGCATCGAAGAAGATGCCCCTCAAGCGATTATTGAGATGGACACAGATACTTTTGCTTCTACAAGAATAAACGATATCTATTTCGGTACTTACAAAGTCAAAGCAAACTTACAGGGCTATTTAAACTTTGAATCAAATGTGAAAATAATTACTGGTAAAACAACAGAATTAGTGATTCCTTTGATTAAAGCTGGTGACGGTACGGTTCGTGGCACTATTACAAGCGCTACAACTGGATACCCTGTAGATTCGGTGTTGCTTAATGTTTATCATGAATGGAATCAAACTGGAGGTTCTGTAGTTAGTAGTACAAGCACTGATGAAAATGGTACATATAGTTTAACACTTCCTGCGGGATACTATACCGTTGAGATGTCAAAGGACGGATATGCCACCGGCTATTTTAATTTAACTATTTCGGGTGGAAAAACAATCAATAACAAAAATGCAAGTATTTCACCGATAATGACGTTTGGCAAGGATTTCCGAGTTGTGTTGACGTGGGGAGCAAATCCGAGTGATTTAGATTCTCATCTGTTTGGTCGTCCAAGTGATGGAAGTAGCTACCACATCTATTATAGTAATAAAAACGGGTATGATTCGAACGGAAACAAAATTGCTAATCTTGATGTTGATGATACTACAAGTTTCGGTCCTGAAACAACAACATTTTCCGCTGAAACAGGTGGTAGCTATGAGTATTATATCGATTGGTATGCTGGTTCAGGAACGTGGGCAACCTGTGGTGGAAAAGTTGAGGTATATAATGGTGCTAGGTTAATGTATGTCTTTAATGTACCCAGCAATAATACTAAATCGGGTAGTTGGAAAGTATTTACTTTCAAAAATGGTATTTTCAACCCAGTTAATGTTATTCAGTCGGAAGATATATATTGATTAGGAGCAAAAATATTATACATATTTTTGTCCTCATAAGTTAACAAATCCCTCCTGACTTCTTTTCGGAAATCAGGAGGGAACGTGTTATTTGCAAAAAAATTGTCAATTCTCGGTCAAATCACTGTACGGTGCCTTATCGTCAGCAAAGGTATCAAAAGCGAACCTCGCTCCCAAGCGGAACCCGATAATAAAACTGTCTAACTGCGATTCTCCCTGCACCTCTCCGACAGCGTTGATAAAAGCCAAAAACGCTTTCTTGTCATCACCGGTCAGTGTGCTTGTCAGCCGCTCCTCGCAATCAGCAAGGATCTCCATTTGCTTTTGCAAACTACTTTTTCTGACCATACGAGCCTGCGGATTGATGTTGTTATAGAATAAATCCTCGATAAAGTTTGCCATTTAATATGTCCTCCAAAAATATATTCGCACATATATCACAGCACCCTGATTGCCACATTTTGTTAAAACTTATTATCAGTTTTTCTTTTCCTTAACTTTGCCCTTACGAGCCGTCGGGAACGATATAATAAAATGTGAAATCCTATGTCCGCATAAGGTGAGCAAACTGCGATAAATCCACTGTTTATCAGGCTTTTGTAGGACTTTACTAACAACCTATGATATGCTATAATAGCCATAGATTATTTCAAATTCAAATCAAAGTTTTCATTCTACAGCATATACAGAAACTAAGCTATATGATATTCGTTATCAGATAGCTTTTTTATTTGCAAAATTGTGAATAATTATACGCTGAATTTACATTTTTACAATTTAATTGTGCAATTTTTAAGCCCATTTTTGGGCAAAAAAAGCCCACTTGTGACCTTTTTGTTATACCAAATTGTCCCGTAATTTCGTCTTGTGTACTTATCATAATTTACATAATCTATCCCCGTCCATTCGCCCTCGCTGAGAACATTCTCAGGAATGTGTTTGAGAATGGTGTTTTTCGCTTCAATGAGCAAGTCTATTAACTCTTTGGCAGAATCAATGGTTTCTATTCTGTCTTCATACGGCTTTGTAATCTTGTTTACTGCATGACCGAGGCAGTCTTCGCCTATGAGATAGGCTTTTTTGTAGTAATAGAGGTCTGTAAAAAAGTCAAGCATTTGGTTATTCTCCTTTCGAATAATGAAAAGACCCCGTGGATATTTTCACGAGGTCTTTTGGAATTTATGTCACGGCTTTTGTTAGCTATGTTTGTTACGGGTTTTTAATCAACATACCAGCCTTCACGCTGTACGCGTTCACCGACTTTGAATGATATAACATCACTGTAGTAACCGCTCGGTACACCTTCGTCAACATGTTTGTCACAATGAGTGATGTGTACATCCTCAGATGTAATATTTATCTATGTATATTATCTGTACCGCTCATTGATTTACCTTTCCAATCAATTTGTTTTAGATCCCAGTCATCGTTAGCTGATACTTTTTCATAATAATCATGTGAAACCGTTTCTACCCACTCTTCTGTCCAATGACCACCTTCTACTATTTTAGTACCAACCTGTTTTGTAACTTTTACTGCGTGATAAGAACCCCAGCCATCATTATCCATTTCCCAATTTAAATGCTCACCTAATTGGTTAGAATCTGCTAATTCTTGCCCACAATTATTACATACATTTATGTAGCCAGAACTAAATACCGGCTCTTCTCGGGTAGTTGAAACCCACTCACTGTAGTGGTGGATTTTTACCTCGTCATGTTTTTTATAGTACCTAATTCCGGTTACCACTCCCCGATTTTCGTAATTGTCACCAATCTTAATGTCTTGCGTTGGCTTTGCAGGGGTTGTTACGGTGACACCCTTTGAATCATATCCACTTGTGAACTTGTTAGCTGATGAATTGATACATCTTAATGTGTAGGTATATGTTTTTTTGGCACTTACATTCTTATCATTGAATGTGGTTGAGGTTGTGTCTGCAAGCTTTTTCCAGCTTTTACCGTTCTTTACATACACACGGTATTTTTCAGCACCGTTCACCTTGCCCCAGCTGATTTTTACGCTGTTATAGGTTGCCTCAGTTTTTGAAATTTTAGGAGCGGCTACATATTTAATTGACTTGCCTTTGCCGTTATAACCGCTTGTGAATCTCTTTGCATCTGCACTAATGCATCTTACGGTATATGTATAATTTTTGCCCGATGAAACGGCTTTATCTGTGTATGCAGTTGAGGTTGTATCGGCAAGCCTTGTCCAGCCCTTACTGCCTTTGTAGTAAACTCTGTACTTTTCAGCACCGTTTGGCTTGTTCCAGCTTATTTTTACACCGCCGTTTATACTTTCAGCCTTTGAAATTTCGGGAGCGGCTACATATTTAATTGACTTGCCTTTGCCGTTATAACCGCTTGTGAATCTCTTTGCATCTGCACTAATGCATCTTACGGTATATGTATAATTTTTGCCCGATGAAACGGCTTTATCTGTGTATGCAGTTGAGGTTGTATCTGCAAGCCTTGTCCAGCCCTTACTGCCTTTGTAGTAAACTCTGTACTTTTCAGCACCTTTTACCTTGCCCCAAGTCAGCTTTACACCGCCGTTTATACTTTCAGCCTTTGAGATTTTCGGGGTTGCAAGACTTGTCTTTGCTGACTGTGCCGAAACAACAGGGGCATTCGTTTCAACAGCACTTGCCGTAAACGGAACTGCTGTTGCCGTGCCTACCATCATTATTGCAGAAAGCAATAACGGCATTATTCTTTTTGATTTCATTATTATGCCTCCTAAAAAGTATGTTTTGATGATACTTGCATCTGTAACTAAATTTTATATCTTTAATTATGATTAGTCAACAATATGTAGGTAATTTTTCTCATTTGTGATGATTTTTTGTTGAAAACAAGCGACAGCTTAATTCGCTGCCGCTTGTAATTCTCATATATTCTGTTTTTTCGGGTTACCCCAACTATTGACATTGAGCCAGCAGATAAAAGGCAAAAAAACAACCGCACTAAAAAGCTCAAAAATGGCTTTCTAATGCGGTTTTTCTATGGTCGAGGTGACAGGACTTGAACCTGCGGCATCTTGGTCCCAAACCAAGCACTCTACCAAACTGAGCTACACCTCGAAATGTTGTTTACTAACAACAGCTTGCTTATTATACACCGTATTTTTCGATTTGTCAACACTATTTTTGATTTTTATTCAAAAAAATAAAATAACTGACACAATGAATTAACTGACACATAGTGCCGTTGTTCTCTTGTTCAGCGTTGGGGCTGCCTGTGTTTTGGTGCAAAATTAAGTGCATCCATAGCAACGATTTATTTTCAAATTTTTGTTCAACGGCTTAATTCTGCTTCAAAACCGTTACTATGGATACATTTTATTGTTTCTGCTTTGTTTTATAATCTGCGATTAAAGCATTGATCAGTCAGAATATTTTCTGATTTTGAGATAGATACCCCTGTCATCGGCAATTTTCTGACAAGCCTTGATGTCCTCCTCGGGGATTGTATCTACGATTGAAAACTGCGTATGTTCAAAATATTTCTTTGCATCCTCTGCAAATTTGAGCATTGACTCATACGCATGGTCAAAAACAGGACGGCAAACTTCGTCATACTTTTCCGATGAACAGGTATTGAGGCTGATTGAAACAGAATCAATATACTTTGAAATCAACTCAGCTGTGGGCTTGTTGTTGATTCTGTCAGAAAGACCGTTTGTGTTGAGTCTGAGTTTGATGTCAGGGTGCTTTTCCCTTACATATTTTGCGGTTTCAAGCATATTATCAAGAGCCGAAGTCGGCTCGCCGTAGCCACAGAATACAAGCTCCTTGTAGCCTGTGAAATCAAAATCATCAACAGCCTTTTTAATATCCTCCATACTCGGATCATGCTTGTGCCAGAGTGTATCTGCACTGCCGACCGAATCGGTATTGTTGCGGATACAAAATGTGCATCTGCAAGGGCATTTGTTCGTCAGATTAGCATAGATAGATGTTTTGTACACATAAAGAATATCTGCCATTATGTTTTCTTCTCCTTATTGAAACTCACATTAAAGCGAGAGTTTTTTCTTGAAATTGATTTTGTCAAGACCGATACCCACAACGATGAAGATTAATGCACCTACACCGGGCTGCAACCAGCAAGTAGGAAGTTCCGCAATTGCGGCACCAAAGTCATACATAAGACCGTTTGCAATAAAGTAACCGCCGATTGTAACGATTGTTGTTGGAATGAGCATAAGAAGTGATGACGGACTGATGATTTTTTCATCTTTGCCACGCTTTTTCATTGCCATTCTGCAAAGCACAAACGGAACTGCGTTGACAGCCTTGATAATAGCTGTTGGGATTGCCCAATGCGGATACCCCGAAATGAGGTCGGCAAGAGCGCCGCCGATTGATGACGCGATAATTCCGAAAGGTCCGGGAAGAATACTTGCGGCGAGATAAATCATAGAGTCGCCTGCATGAGAGTATCCAAGCGGTGACGGAATCTTGATAAAAGCAGTTGTAACGGTAACAAGAGCCGCACACATTGCCGTAATTGCAATCAGTTTTACATTAAATTTTGAATCGGTTTTTGAAACAGTTTTAGCAGTCATAGTAATTTCCTCACAAAAGCATTTTTAAATGTTTTTCAAATTCAATACCCTCGTTGCGGTGGATACCGAGTTTAACGGTTTCGCAAAGAGAGGTCTGTATGAATTTTACCGCCAGATTTACGGTATCTTTCAGGCTGTCACCACGGAGCAGTCCCGAAAAGACAACCGAGGCAAACAAGTCGCCTGTACCCGAATAGCTTCCGCCCGTCTTTTCACAGCTGACACAAAACACCTCATCATCGGTTGCAATGAGATTGTTAATCTTTGTAACCTCATCGGAAATTTTATGCTCAATGCCTGTAATAATCACGGTTTTCACCTTGTAGAGTTTCAAAAGCTTTTTGGCAAGCTCTGCAACCGTATCGAGAAAATCGGGAGAATCGGCATTTTCAATCAGTTCTGAATAGTCGGTATCGCACAGAATACAACATTCGGTAAGGTTCGGGGTGATTACATCGGCAACAGAAACGAGTTTTTTCATCTTTTTGCCGAGGGTTTCGGTATAAAGACTGTAGGTTCTTCCACCGTCACCGAGAACCGGATCCACAAGTACAAGCGTGTTGTCGGTTTCAAAGCTGTCTATAAATGAAAGAATTTTGTCCACCTGCTTTTCGCTTGAGAGGAAACCCGTATAGATTCCGTCAGGCTGAAAGCCGAGTTTTTTCCATTCACTTGTGTAATAATCAAGCTTATCAGTGCAATCGTTGCAGTAAAAGCTTTCAAATCCCGTCTGACTCGTCAAAACGGCTGTCGGCATAGGACACGCCTGAATGCCCATTACGGACAAAACAGGGATTGCCGCCGTCAGCGAACACTTGCCAAGTCCTGAGAGATCATTGATTAGTACAGCTTTTTTTGTCATCATACCACGCCTTAAAATTTCTGAACAGTTCAACATTTATCTTGTGATGTTGTCATTATACAACACCACTGTCATTATTTGTATGCACAATTTTAAGAATTTTTATAGGTACAGTTTGTTTTTCCATCTGTTCAGTCGGCATGTAACCGATACAGTTCATCACAACGCATTTCTAACATTTTTTGTTGAATAAAGAAGCAACCGCCTGCTTAGTATGCCTAAACAAGCGGTTGTTTTTATGTTTATTTTGCATATTTCGGTCTGCAGCAACAGGAAATGTTACTCTTATATCTTGTTCTGATTCTGAAATCATCGCACTCTGTGCCACCGTTATTCGCACCGATTGTTGTTATGGTAGAACTGCCCACAGCGATACAAAGCTCTATGTGGTCAAGTGACCTACAGCCCTTGGCTTTCAGCCTTGAATCGTATTTTGTAGGTTCGCCGCTCCACGAAAAAATAACAAGGTCGCCCGGCTTAACATCACTCGCACGGTAAAGCTGTCCTGCCTCTAAAAAGTTTACGGCAACAACACCGCATGATGTGGTTTTGCCGCCCGGAATCATATCCAATGCACCTGCTTTATTAAAAAGATACATCTGACCTGCACAGCAGCACGCAACAGCATTGACTGTTATATCATAATTTCCGTACCATTTCATAATGTCGCAGCCCTTGCCCGCATCCTTGCCGACAAGTGATTTTGCCGTTGAGATGATTTTATTAGCCTTAACCGGCTGAATGACAGTCACCTTGCAGGTTGCGGAATAGCCGTTCACTTTGGCGGTAATTGTGGCAACACCCTTTGATTTTGCCGTTACTTTGCCGTTTTTGTCAACAGTAGCTACCTTTGAATTTGAAGATGACCATACTGCATTTTTGGTTCTATCGGAAATAATTTTCTTCAAAGTATAGCTTTTGCCTTTATAAAGGGAAAGATTAACTTTGTCGAGCACAATATACGGCTTATCGGCAGCATTTACGGTTATACCCTTTGAATCAAACCCACTCATAAATGTATTTTCGGATGGATTTATACATCTTACGGTGTAGGTATATGTCCCCTTGCTGCCTGCGGTTTTATCCGTAAATTCCGTTGATGTTGTGTCGGCAAGCTTTTTCCAGTTCTTACCGTTCTTGACATACACACGGTATTTTTCAGCACCGATAACTTCTTTCCACTCAATTCTTATTCCGCCGTATGCAGCACCGGCGTTCAAAAGCTTTGGGGACGCCGTATATAAGATTGACTTGCCCTTGCCGTCATAACCGCTTGCAAAATTTCTGCCGTCTTTTGTGATACACCTTACTGTGTAAGTACAGTTATGATCTGACATTGCCTTGGTGTCAATGAATGATGTTGAGGTTGTATTGCCAAGACCCTTCCACTTATTGTTTTTCTTGCAATATACACGGTATTTTTCAGCACCGCTGACCTTGTTCCAGGTGAGCTTTACTCCGCCGTAAACATTTTCCGTCTTTTTTATTTTCGGCACTGACAAAAACTTTACGGATTTGCCTTTTGAATCATAACCGCTTGTGAATCTCTTTGCATCTGCACTGAGGCATCTTACGGTATAGGTGTAATTTTTGCCCGATGAAACGGCTTTGTCTGTGTATGCAGTTGAGGTTGTGTCTGCAAGCCTTGTCCAGCCCCTACTACCTTTGTAGTAAACTCTGTACCTTGCAGCACCGTTTACCCTACCCCAGCTTATTTTCACACCGTTGTTTACACTTTCTGCCTTTGAGATTTTCGGGGTTGCAAGACTTGACCTTGCCGACTGTGATGAAACGACGGGTGCGTTTAACTCAGCCGCACTTGCCTTAAACGGAACTGCCGTTACTGCGCCTGCTGTCATTATCACGGAAAGCAACAACGGCATTATTCTTTTTGTTTTCACTGCTATTCCTCCGAATGATATATTATCAGCTGCTTTTTAATATATACTGTCGGAAGCTATTGTTGTAGGCTCTGTTTCAGGCTGAGTCGGTTCTGTTGGCATTTGTACCGACTCATATGATTCCTGCTGAGATACCGTTGTCGGTTCCTGTACAAGCTCATTTTCTGCCGCAGGCTGTGTAGGTTCGGTTGTGTTCTGTGATGAAACAGCCTGTGCTGATTTTTTTGTTGTCTTTGTATTCTTTGCAGGTGCTACATATGTATAACCGTAATATTTACACAAGCCCTTGCATATTGCTTCGCCTATTTCATTAATATTCTTGCGAATCCAGTTTGAGCCTGTTACGGTATCATGAAATTCACACTCAACATACAAAGAAAGTGCTTTCGGAACATTGATTTCATAAAGATCTTTCTTGTAGATAACAGCGTCATCTTTACCCGGAGTGATTGCACCGAGTGAATTGCATACAGCCTGTGCGGCTTTTTTACCGCTTGAATTCAGGCAAAATACTCTTGTTCCGCCTGTGTAGTTACCGGAACCGCTGGCATTTGTGTGAATCGGCATATGAATGTCTGCACCGAACTTGTCCGACTCGGGACAACGTGTCTGCATAAGTGTACCCGACTTGGCAACCATAACCTCAAATCCGCAGCGATTAAGTGCTTTTGCTGTTGCGGCTGCAATTTTGTCGCACTGAGCCATTTCGTTGGTATTGCCCGTTGCATAGGTGTTTGCATTTTGATTTGACGGACTGAGATAGATTTTTATAACCTTTACCTTTACTTTGCATGTGGTCTTTATGCCGTCAACCTCAGCTGTTATTATTGCAGAACCTTTGCCCACTGCCTTTACTTTTCCTTTTTGGTCAACTGTTGCAACCTTTGCGTTGGATGTTGACCAGGTTATAGGCTTTGATTTGTCTGCCACTTTAGTTTTTATTGTGTAGGTTTTGCCCTTATCAACCGTAACGCTTGTTTTATCAAATATAACAGGCGGTACCGGGGATGTTGTCGCTGTAAAGCCTTTTGAATCATATCCGCTTGCAAATTTCTTTCCGTTCGCAGTAATACAGCGTACAGTATAAGTATAGCTTTTCTCAGCCGACAGATTCTTATCCGTTACGGAAGTTGATTTTGTATCGGCAATTTTTTTCCAAGTGTTTCCGTTCTTGCGGTAAACACGGTATTTTTCAGCACCCTTAACCTTGTTCCAGGTAAGCTTTACGCTGTTATAGGTGACATTTGTTTTTGTAACCTTTGGAGTGGCGATATACTTTACGGACTCGCCGTTTTTGTCATAGCCGCTTTGATACTTTCTTGCGTCATTGCTGATACATCTTACCGTATAAGTATAGTTATTGCCGGACAAAACATCGCTGTCAACGCAGGAGGTTTCTGCTGTATCAACAAGCTTTGTCCAACCGTTGCGTCCTTTGTAGAACACGCGGTACATTTCCGCACCGCCAACGCTGTTCCATGAAAGCTTTACACCGCTGTTTACGCTTTCAAGCTTTGAAATTTGAGGAGTTGCGATATAGGTTGTTTCTGTTCCTTTATGGTCAAAACCGCTTGTGAAGCTTTTTGCGTTGTAACTTATACAGCGTACCGTGTAAGTATAGCTTTTGCCCGACGCAACATTTTTGTGAACTAAGGATGTTGAGGTTGTATCGCCTATTCTTATCCATTGTTTGCCGTTTTTTAAATAAGCTCTGTACTTTTTAGCTCCTTTAACCTTATTCCATGTCAGCTTTTCTCCGCCGTTGACGCTTTCGGTTTTTGAAATTTCGGGAGCGGCAATGTAGGTTAGCTTTGTTCCCTTAGAATCGTAACCGCTCGAGAATTTTTTTCCGTCTTCGGTGATACATCTTACTGTGTATGTATAATTTCCGCCTGAATAAACATCACTGTCAATACAGGAGGTTGAGGTTGTATCGGTCAACTTTGTCCAGCCGTTTTTACCTTTGTAATACACACGGTACAAGGCAGCACCGTCAACATTGTTCCAACTGAGTTTTACGCCTTCGTAAACACTTTCTGCCTTTGAAATTTTGGGAGTTGCAAGACTTGTCTGTGCGTTATGTTTATTCTGCACAGGTGCTTTTGCAACCTCAACTGCATTTGCAGTAACAGATACTGCTGTTGTGATGCCAAAAGTTACCATTGCTGAAAGTAATATTGGCAATATTTTTCTTGATTTCAAACTTATCTCCTCCTGAATAGAATATTTTAATAAGTATTATCAATAATTAAATCTTATACCCTTAATTTCTATCAGTCAAGACCATTTGGATGATTTTGTATATTTATATATGTTTTTGTCAAAAATGAACAATTATATTTTCAATATACCTACATAAGCAGTTGCATTTATGTGCTTAAAGCACCAATCAGATTGGCAATAATATTTTCACATCTTGTATTTTGGTTTATCACATATTTTTCTTCGCTTTGGTGCAAACAAAATCAGTTAATATACAATTACCGCCTTTGAAAAATACAAGTATATTTTATGCAAATATGCAAAAATCGGACTGTCGTTACGACCGCCCGATTTGATTTATGTTCTGAAGCTTTATTTATCTTAGCCTTGAAATAATGCGGCTTGCGGTGATCTGCACAATCAGAGTGCAAGAACTCTCGGAACAATTTCCGCAGGAGCTGCCACTGTGCCGCTGCATTTATATTTCTCGGTTTCTTCTTTGGTTCTGAAGCCCCATCCGTAGAGAACGGCGAGAAAGTCCATACCGATTTCTTCAGCACCGTTTGCTTCAATAGTGCCGTCGCCTACAAGGACACTTTCCTCAACTGAAACACCTGTCTGCTCACACGCCTGCAAGAGCAGATGGCTCTTTGTTAGGTTTGTACCGACATCTGTTGCACAAACTGCGTCAAACACATCCGCAGCATCGTAGTTTTCAAGCATATCTGTTGTAAACATTCTGTGCTTTTGAGTTGCAATTGCAAGCTTAAAGCCGTTTTTCTTGAGGTCACGGAGAGCGTCATAAATTCCGTCATAAACTGTGAACATCTCTTTTCCCTTTTGAGAATAGAGCTTGCTGTAGTTCTTGACAGCATATTCAATTTCATCATCACTCATATTAAACAGCGTTTTAAAGCCGTATTCAAGCGGCACACCGATTACGCCGTAGAGTGCGCTGTGTTCAACAGGCTCATAACCCATTGCAACTGCTGTTGTATTGAAACAATATAAAATTCCGGGGGCTGTGTCGGCAAGAGTTCCGTCAAAGCCAAAAATAACTAATTTTTTCATAAAACCGCCCAATCTGCAAATAGATAAAATTCATAAATTACCTGAAATCAATTACAAAAGTCTTTTGCCCTGCAAATTCCTGCAAATATGGAAATACATCTCTGCGTGAATTATACCATTTTTGGAAGATAATTACAACACTTATTTTGCTTATGAGTATAATTTCTAAAATAAAAGCGGTGCAAAAATATGCAATTGTTGTTTTTTTGATTATATAACAATAAAATTTATTTGAAAAACAGGACTTCTAAACAACTTTATTTCTTGACAACATTGTGCGTGCGTTATAAAATTGAAGTATATTACATTGAAAGGTTATTATATTATGGCTTCTACAAAGCATAAAAATCCCGCTGCTAAGCCAAAAGAAAAATATTCGGTACAGCAGGCGCTCACAAACTATTATCTGCTTGTTATGTTCACGCTTTTTCCGTTGTTTTTTACCGACGCATATTTTAACATCAGGCATGACAAGTATTACTTTTTCATTATATTGACGGGTATTCTCGTTATTGCGGAATTTCTTATTATTATGACCGCAAGCGTTGATAAACCGCCGGAAGACTCAAAGCTTGAAAAGCCTAAACCAAAGCATTTGTATGAAGAGCTTTCGTTTATGGACTGGGCATTTATTGTATTCCTCGGGGTAAATGTCATTTCAACGCTGTTGTCCGCAAATCCTTTGGATGCGCTTTTAGGCTCTGACGGACGAAACAACGGACTTTTGCTGATGACATTTTACACCGCAGCATATTTTATGATTACAAGGTGCTTTAAATATTTTGAATACATATTCGTTGCGCTTGCGTTCGGTTCAATGATAGTTTATGCACTTGCGGTGCTTAACTCATTCTATATTGATCCTCTCGGGATGTTTACTCTTCTCACCGACCAACAGACTATTACCGACTTCACTTCAACAATCGGCAACAAAAATCTGCTTTCAAGCTACATCTGCATCGCTATGCCTGTTATGATTGCAATGTCGGTTATCACGGAGAAAACCTTGCTCAGGGCAATTTATCTTATTGCAACAGGATTGGGCTTTGCGGCTCTTATGACTGCCGACAGCGATTCCGGCATTCTCGGCATGGCTGTATTTATGATTATTTACCTTGTATGGTTTTCAAACAGCCTTGTCAGACTGAAAAGATTTTTCCTTTCGGCAACTGTTATGCTGTTGTTTGCAAAGCTGCTCAGATTGTTCTCGCTCTGCTTTGACGACAAAAGCAAGGGCTTTGATAAGTTTCAGGAAATTTTCGTTTTCTCAGGCATCGGCTGGATATTGCTTGCAGCTTGTGCCGTTATTACAGGGATTTTGTATCTTATTGATTACAAAAAACCAAACATCACAATTTCAAAAGCCGTGCCGATTGCTCTTGCCGTTGTATTCGGACTTTGTGCTGTTGCCATGATAGGAATTATGGTTTATTTCAGCTGTATTGACACCAAAACCGACCTCGGCAGTTTTGAAAGAATTATCCGCTTTAACGACAGATGGGGTACTCACAGAGGCTTTATGTGGATAAGGTCGATATGGATTTTCGGCGACGCTTCATTCATTGAAAAGCTGTTCGGCGTAGGTCCCGATATGTTCTACTCCGCATTCAGACCGTACTTTAACGACCTTTTAAAATACGGTGACAGCTCAACAAATGCCGCTCATAACGAATATCTAAACTACCTTATCACAATCGGAATTACGGGACTTCTCTCCTATCTTGCCATTGTGTGCGGTACGATTAAGAACGCAGTTAAGTATGCAAAGGAAAATCCGATGCTGATTGCGTGCGTTTCGGCTGTTATCTGCTATGCTGTTCAGGCTATTGTAAACCTTTATCAGCCGATTACAACTCCGCTGTTTTTCATCTTCATAGCTTTGTGCGAGGCTTTTGTAAGAAATGCCAAAGCTGAAAAATCTGCCGTATAAATATTATGACTGCGTTTCAATTCGGATAAGAAGATTCTGCATTGACTCGTTGCGGTCACGGCGGTATCGTCCCAGCTCGTAGAGGCTGTCGGGATTTTTAGTGATTATATTGGGCTTTTCCGTACAGGTTAGTGTACACGAAAAGTCCATTTCTTTTATCAGCTTTTCGGTCAGGTCATTTTTTGCACCGAACGGATATACAAAGCAGGTCGGTTTTTTTCCTGTTGCATTTTCAAGCAAGGCTTGAGCCTTGGCAACATCTTCCGTAAGAACAGATTTATATGCTTCGTCACTCTCCCCCGCCTTTGGCAAAACACCCTTCCGTGATTTCAAAGAATGCATATCGTACGAATGATTCTGAATTTCAACATAGCCCGAATCGGACATTTCTTTCATATCGTCAAAGGTTATATGACCGTAGGTCACGGAAATGTCCTTGGTTTCGGTAAATTTTTCAGACACTGACGCAATCGGCGATATGACCGCCTTGCAGTTGTATTTTTCAAGCAAAGGGAGTGCATAATAATAATTATTATAATAGCCATCGTCAAAGGTCAGCATAATGCATTTTTCGGGCAATGATTTTTTGCCGTAAGCATAATCGGTAAGGTCCTTTACAACAACGGTTGTGTAGCCGTTTTCGATCAAATATTTAAGGTCATTTTCAAAAAGAGTCGGTGAAACGGTGTAGTCATTTTGCAGTTTTTCATCCTTTAAAAGTGAGTGATACATTATTACGGGCAGTTTCACGCTGTCGGTATCAGCCGTTGTTTCTTTTGTTGCACCTGTCATTACCGATATTAAAATTACCGCAGACAGGAAGAATGCCGTAAAAATGATAATTTTTACTGTTTTGTTTGATTTCACTATATTTCCTCCCAATTCTTTGTGCAAGATTTTTTGTCTATAATTCTTTATTGTAAATATAATCAAACATCTGCGTGATAGAATATAGCCAAAGTTAATACTGATTACTGATTTTGGTCAATCGGTACTGACTAATATTGCATAAGGATTTATGAATTATGGCAAAAAGAAATTTCAGCTCAAAACGCAATGCAATTTACAACGCTGTGTGCGGTACGGACACTCATCCGAGCGCACGCTGGGTTTATGATAAATTAAAGCCCGAAATTCCTGACCTTAGTCTTGGCACGGTTTACAGAAACATTGCTCTTTTTAAGGATGAAGGAAAGGTCAGCGTTATATGCAATGTAAACGGTGAGGAGCGTATTGACGGCAACACAGAGCCGCACCCCCACTTTGTCTGCAACAAATGCAAGGCGGTTATTGATGTTGAAGACAATCAAAATGCTGATGACCTTGAGTCACAGCTTGCCGAAGAGGGATTTAAGGTAGAAAACAGATTTGTTATCTACTACGGCATATGTCCCAAATGCTCGGCAGAAGTACACTAATATTTATTACAAAGGAGAAGTAATTATGAAATGGTATTGCACAGTATGCGGTTATGTTTATGAAGGTCCCGAAGCTCCCGAGGCTTGCCCTGTTTGTAAGGCACCGAAGGAAAAATTTAAGCAGATGGACGAGGAGGCGTCTTTCGCAACAGTTCACGAGGTTGGCGTTGCTCAGGGCGTAAGCGAAGATATTCTCAAGGATCTCAGAGCTAACTTTGAGGGAGAATGCAGTGAAGTCGGTATGTATCTTGCAATGGCAAGAGTTGCAGACAGAGAAGGCTATCCCGAGGTTTCTGCCGCATTTACAAAGTATGCTTTTGAAGAGGCTGAACACGCTGCCAAGTTTGCAGAGCTTTTAGGCGAAGTTCTTACAGACAGCACAAAGAAGAATCTTCAGATGCGTGTAGATGCAGAAACAGGTGCTTGCGAAGGTAAGTTTGACCTTGCAAAGCGTGCAAAGGCTCAGAACCTTGACGCTATTCATGACACGGTTCACGAGATGGCAAAGGATGAAGCAAGACACGGCGCAGGCTTTAGAGGTCTTCTTAACAGATACTTTAAGTAATCATTAAAACAATAAAAAATCAAAAAAGTCAGCTTGATAATCGTATGACCAACAACTAACCGATTACACAACAGACTTTGAACAGGAGATTTGATAGTATGAAATATGTATGCGATGTTTGCGGATATGTTTACGACCCTGAAATCGGCGATCCCGACAACGGCGTTGATGCAGGCACGGCATGGGAAGATGTACCCGAGGATTGGGTATGCCCTCTCTGCGGTGTAGGTAAGGATGAATTTTCCGCAGAAGAATAATTAACAGATTGGCAATTTGGGGGCAGGCAATGCTTGCTCCCTTTTGTATGTACGGGAGTAAATTATGAAAAAATTGATTTCGTGGAATGTAAACGGACTTCGTGCCTGTGTTACAAAGGGCTTTGAGGACTTTTTCAAAGATGTTGACGCAGATATTTTCTGTCTTCAGGAAACAAAGCTTCAAGAGGGACAGATTAACCTCTTGCTTGAAGGATATCATCAGTATTGGTGCTATGCCGACAAAAAAGGCTATTCGGGAACGGCTATGTTCACAAAGGAAGAACCGTTAAATGTAAGTTACGGAATCGGCATTGACGAACACGACCATGAGGGCAGAGTTATCACGGCAGAATTTGACAATTGCTTTGTTGTCACCTGCTACACTCCAAACTCGCAAAGCGAGCTGAAAAGGCTTGATTACCGAATGAAATGGGAAGATGATTTCAAGGCATATCTGAAAAAACTTGAAGAAAAAAAGCCGGTTATTATGTGCGGTGATTTGAATGTTGCACACAATGAAATTGATTTGAAAAATCCAAAAACCAACCGTAAAAATGCAGGCTTTACCGATGAAGAGCGTTCAAAGATGACAGCATTGCTCGATGACGGCTTTATCGACACCTACCGCTATTTCTATCCCGATACAGAGGGCGTGTATTCGTGGTGGTCATACAGATTCAAGGCTCGTGAAAAAAATTCGGGCTGGCGTATTGACTATTTTATCGTTTCAAAAGCTCTTGAAAGCAAGCTTGACGGCGCAAAAATCCATACCGAAATTTTAGGTTCTGACCATTGCCCCGTTGAACTGACGATTGACATTTAAAAAGCAGAGCTTATTGAACACTCCGCTTTCATATGTTTTTTGTGCAAAAAAACAGGATACCGTTCGGTACCCTGACAGTTGACATATTTTTTTATTATGTTAATGTACAAGTAAGGAAACGGCTTTAGCTGTTTCGCTTGAACGATTTTTATTTTTAATAACCGCTCTGTATTGCGATTACAGAGCGGTTATTTCTTTATAGTAAACACAATAAGAAAGGTTGTTACCATTTGTAGGCAACAACCTTTTTTTAAAATCAATAGTATTCTACTTTACCACAACCTGAGCATTTCCTGCCGATTGTTTTAGTCTCATAATGGCTTTTCTCAGGGACATTAACTTTTTTCTTGCCATATAATTATAGCAAACTCCTCAGATGCAATAAAGTATCTGAGGAGTATTTATAATATTATATGATATTATGTCGTTATTTTAATTGATTTTTGACCGCCTGTTATGTCGGAAAAATTGTTTTTTGCACTTTTAACGAATGCGAAGATTGTTTTCAGAAGCATATTTCTCGTTTTGCTGTCAAGACCTGCAAAGGATTTTAGGATTGTTCCCGTGTTTTTAAGCGGATTTTTCAGCATCTCATTAAAGGTTGCGGTTTCGGTCAGCGACAAAAGGGCAAAAACCTCTTTTGTGAACTCCCGTCTTTGATCAATTGTCAGCGATTCAACAAATTCTTTCAGCGTGTGGTCAAAGAAAACACTGAAATTTGTAGTGCTTTTCAGCCTGATAAGACTGTTCTGCTCAATCTCCCATGAATAGATATCGTGCTGAAGAAAACCTTTTTGATTGCTCTTTACAATTGTGTAGCTCTCCTCATGCTCAAACATCATGCCGAAAATGCTTGACTGCGGAACAAAGGTGTATATTCTGTCGTCGACTTCATAAAATCCGCTGTCCCTGATTTTGTCAAGAGAAAACCCCGGTCCGTCAAAATTGTAAATATAATCAATATGATTTCTTGAATTTTCATCGGTGAAAGCACCGGCATAAACCGCAAGATTTCCGCCCTTTGAGTGACCGCCCAGAATGAATTTTCCGTTGAGCATACGGACTGCCTTTTCAAAATAATCAAGAGCCTTTTTCTGTGACGGCAACGGAAATGTGAAGAACATATTGAAGTCCTCCTGCCAGCCGACAAGAGAAAAGTCCGTTCCTCTGTATGAAATAAAATAATTCTTTTTGAGAAATTCAAAAGTGATTGCGGAAAACTGCATACTCACATCGGACTCAACCTCGTTTACATACCCCGAAACAAGAATTTTGCCGAATCTCTTGCTCTCTGCCGTCGCTTTCAAAAGGTCGACATCACCCTTCCACAATATATTTTTCTCGTAATCATCGGTTGCAAACACACGCATTGCCGCCTGTTCAAGGGTAATTTCATCAAACAGACAGGACGATACCGCACCGTCAAAAGGAAGATATGAAAGCCGTGAAAGCACAAGTGCGTCAAGCTCGTTAAAACCATCCTGCTCAAATGTTAAATCGCCGCGCCAGCTTATGTAATCAAATATGTCAGCCATACAAATGCCTCCAATCTGTTTTCTCTCCGTAACTATTGTATCACTTTGTGCTAATTATTTCAATACAATTTTGATAATTGTAAAAGAAAAGGACAAACGGCTTGCGTTCATCCTTTAACAGTATATGAAGTTATCTGAATTTTGCGATTACTTCAAGAAATTCTTTTCCGAATTTTTCAAGCTTTGTTCTGCCCACACCCGAAACTTCAAGCATTTCATCGGGTGTTTCGGGGCATTTTTTGCACATATCAATCAGCGTTGCATCGGTAAAAATAACATATGCGGGAACGCTCTTTTTGGACGCAATGCTTTTTCGCAAAGCCTTGAGTGCGTCAAGTAATTCGGAATTGACAGGCACTTCGGGGCGGTGCGTTTTGACAACCTTTTCGGAGTTTTCAACTTTCTTCATCACAAGCCGTTCCCGTCCGAAAAGCACATCTCTGCTCTTTGGCAAAAGTTTTAGAACCTCGGTTTCATTGTCGGATGAAATATACTCCTTTTCGGCAAGAAAGTCAATTGTGCCGAAAATATGCCTTGCCGTAACCTCTTTCATTATTCCGTAGGTTGACTGATTGTTAAGCTCAGCTTTTAGAATTTTCTCGCTCCTACTGCCCTTTAACACATCACAAATCACGGTTTTGCCGTACCTTTGTCCTGTTCTTGCAATGCATGACATAATTTTTTGAGCGTCAATTGTGACATCAACAAGCTTGTGAACAGAAAGACAGTTGGAGCATTTTCCGCAGTAAGCCTTTTTATCACCGCCAAAATACCGCAGAATAAATCCACGCAGACAATCGTTTGTTGTGCTGTAAAAGGTCATATGCTTTAAGCGTTCAAAATCACGCTCACGAATTTGCTCGTTTTCTTCAATTGTAAGCTCATCGTTGCCCTCGGAATTTTCAATCATAAAGCGATTTAGGCGAACATCCTTAGGACTGTAGAGCAGAATGCAATCAGCCTCACCGCCGTCACGGCCTGCTCGTCCTGCCTCTTGATAGTAGCTTTCAATGTTTTTCGGCATATTGTAATGAATTACATATGTAACATTTGACTTGTCAATTCCCATACCGAAAGCATTGGTTGCGACCATAATATTTTTTCGGTCAAAAACGAAATCCTCCTGATTTTTCCTGCGTTCGTATTCATCAAGTCCTGCGTGATATCTTGTAGCCGAAAAGCCGTTATCGCAGAGCAATTCGCAGACAGATTCAACATTTTTTCGGGTTGCACAATAGACAATTCCCGACCTGTCACCACGCTCCCGAATGAGGTCAATAAGCTTTTCGTCCTTTGACGATGACTTTATTACACCGAAGAAAAGGTTGGGGCGGTCAAATCCCGTTGTAATTTCAAACGGATTTTCAAGCCTGAGAATTTTCTTTATGTCTTCTTTTACATCATTCGTAGCCGTTGCGGTAAATGCTCCGACAATCGGACGATTTTCAAGGCTTTTAATAAATGAAACAATTTTGAGGTAACTCGGTCTGAAATCCTGTCCCCATTGTGAAACGCAATGAGCCTCGTCAACTGCAACCATTGAGATTTTTATCTTTTTGCAGGTGTCGAGAAATCCGTCAGTCAACAGCCTTTCGGGTGCAACATAGATAATTTTGTATTTTCCGTGTTCAACATTTGAAAGCACTCGCAGAAATTGCGGATATGAAAGCGAGCTGTTTATGTATGCCGCAGGGACTCCCGACTGAACAAGCGAGCCGACCTGATCCTTCATAAGCGAAATGAGAGGTGACACAACAATTGTCACCCCGTCAAAAAGTAATGCGGGAATCTGATAGCACATAGACTTGCCTGCACCTGTTGGCATAATGCAAAGTGCATCTCTGCCGTCAAGCAAAGCGTCAACTATCTGTTCCTGTCCGTCTCTGAAAGAATCGTGTCCGAAGTAATCTTTCAACACGCTTAATTTATCACTCATCTTTTTGCCCTTGTCTATCATTCTTTATTGGAATTATAATCATTGTATTCCCGTTCAATCCAAGCCATAAGCAGATTTACAATTTTCTGCTGTTCTGCCTCGTTAAGCTGTTTGTCCTTTGCAACTCTGTACCACTTGTTAAGACACCCTCTGCAACAACAGGCACAGGCGTGCTGTGCAATAAAAACAGGGTGTCCCCTCATAGGCGTTTGCTTTCCGTCATTCGGAATATATTTTGGTGCAAGCCGTGTTCTGACAAAATCTTCTGCGTGGGAGCGGATTTTATCCATTCCCTTTTCATTTATGTAGTCGATGTCCTTTTGCTTTAAATGAAACCGACTGCGAAAATCCGACTTTTTCAGTTTATCAAGTGCCTCATCTATTGTTTGCATCGTTTATGCCTTCTTTTATTCTCATAACTTAATTATAAACAATTACTACGGTAATGGCAAGAAAAAATGCGATAGTTTTCTGTTGCAAAAAACAACCCCCTCGACCGTTTGACCGTGGGAGTTGTTTTCTTAGGGTTGCTTTTCAATTATTTTTAGAGATTAAACATCTTTGCAATATTTTTCAGCAAGAGCAAAGAACGCTTTTTCAAGCGAATCCAAGGTTTGTTCCGTCATACTGACCGACATACTGTTTTTGTCGGAAAATATGACTTCAACGATTGTAACCGTGGCGTCATCGACTATCAGTTCTTTGTTTTTCGGATTATATTTTTTCAGGATTTCCAACGCGTCATCGGCAGCGTCGCACAACAACTTCATATCCGTTTCGTTGATTAAAACATTTTCAAAAGCGATATAGCCGCATTTGCAGATAGCGTCAAAAAGGTAAATTGTGCCTTCTTTTCGCACATAAAAAGAACAGCAGTAGTCAAAAATTGAATGATTTTTTGAATAACTCACGGACACTATTTCTTTTTTTGCACGCATTTTTCGTTTGGAAATATTATGAAATAACGACCGTAAATACATATCGGTTATGTCATGGTCGTTCCGCAGAATGGACAGAATTTCGGAGGATTGCCGTCAGGCTTATAGCCGCATGCAGGGCAAACAATTGCCGCAGAGTTTTGCGGATTAAACGGCTGTTGCGGCTGCTGATTTCCTGTGTTGCTCTGCACAGGCATTCCGTTCTGCTGATAACCCATATTGTTCTGTATGGGCATTCCGTTCTGCTGATAACCTGTATTGTTCTGCATCGGCATTCCGTTCTGCTGATAACCCATATTGTTCTGCATGGGCATTCCGTTCTGCTGATATCCCATATTATTCTGCATCGGCATTCCGTTCTGCTGATATCCCATATTATTCTGCATCGGCATTCCGTTCTGCTGATATCCCATATTATTCTGCATCGGCATTCCGTTCTGCTGATATCCCATATTGTTCTGCATGGGCATTCCGTTCTGCTGATAACCCATATTGTTCTGCATACCGTTTCTGATTTGTTCGCATAATCTCATCAACTGCATTCCGTCATCAAACGCTCTCATAAGCTCATTTCTTACAGTACCGATTGACGAATCAACATACATTGATATGTCGGTTATGAACGGATGATTTACGATAAATTTTGCTTTTAGAGAAGATATTCTTTGCGGAGATGACGATGTGTTTGTATCACGAACATACGGCTGAAGCGCAAGAGGAACATCAAGCATACCGTTTTGCCCGGAAAATGAGTTTGTTGCGTCAAACTGACTACCAAAACCACTATTCATGCCCTGACGGTTATCATAGCGGTCGTACTCATCGGGGATTCCGTCACGGTCGGAATCCTGCAGGGTTGTATATCCGAGTTCAAGCCAAAAGTCCTGCAGCTGTGAAAAATCGAATATTTCAGGATTGCTGTTTTTGAAATCTCTGCCTATTGTGAAATAGAATTTTCTGTTATTAAAATCAACAACAAGCTTTTCATTTGTGCCGGCACTTGCCGACTGAACAAATACCGAATATTTCTGTCTGTTCTGTTCACGCTGTTCAAGATGAGTTTTAACATCAGCTATTGTTCTGTTTTTCCAACCTGATGAAAGCGAACTTAATTTGTGCTTGCAGTCGCTGCAAAGATAGCCGTCTGAAAGCTTTTGCCTTGTGAGGGCATTTACCTTTTCCCCGCAAAGGTCACAATATTTCTTTTCAAATAGTCCCATAAGCGTTCTCCTTTACAAAAGACTAACGATTTTCTTTTGAATGTTTGTAGCGTCTACGACAGAAATTGTTCCGTCATTATCTGTGTCGGCGAGTTTTAATTGATAGGAATCAAATTCGACATTATGAACAACCTGTTTTTGAACAAGTGTTGCGTCAATAACATTAACCACACCATCCATATTGACATCATACGGAACTGTAATGTTTACATCAAAACTAATATCGTCTTTATACAGATATATCTCATACACCCTTGTAACACACTGCGGTTTGCTTACAGTAATGACATATTTGCCTGGGAATGTTTCATAATACAAATATAAAGGTTCTGCATTACTGTTTTCCATTTCATGTTCAAAGCTGCCCTTATAAATGCCGTCAAAAGTGTATTTATCCATCTTAACAGTAATAGTGTCCTTCGGTGAGCCGCCTGTTTTGAAGTTCATTATAATTTTGGCCTTAACCTCTTGCGTCACTTTAACCGATACACTGTAAATGACATCACCGTTTTCACCCGTGACAGCACACCTGAACTGAGTTTCATCAAAATCCGTATTCGGTCTGATGCTCAAAGCATTTGTTTTTGTACCCTTGAAGGAAAATTTGCTTGATGTGGATGAGTCGTCACTTATGTTTCGCCACACATATCTTGCTATACCGGTGCTTGTTCTTCTCCTTACTTTCATCTGCCACTGATAGCTTGCGGCATTGTTGGCAGTAACCGATATAGTTTTTTCTTTGCCTTTCATAATTTCTGCCTCAGTGGACTGATGTGTAAATGATGGCGATTTATCTGCAACAACGTAATATGCCCAAATATAATATTGACCTGTGGTTTCATCCTGAAGAATTGTCGCCTGACCGTCGTCGTTGTACAAACCACATACTGCGTTCTTGGCAACCGCATATCCTCTGTTCATATTAAAGTATAGCTGACAACAATACATACCGCTGTCAAAAGCTTCTCCGTCGTTGAGCTTTCTGCTAACTTTGTTGTTTTTGTACTCATACCACTCAATATAATCAAAACTGTAGTAAGTGCTGTTTATCGGAGTTGCCGTAGTTGAGGGGATTTTCCGCTGTTCAGGTTTCTCCAAGCCTAAAAATCCAATTATAGGAATTTCTGTCTTCTCAAGAAGTCCCGGAAAGTTACATTTTCCCGAATAAAAAGTACCGCTCTTTGAACCCGTTACTTTACATCTAAAGACAACATCTTTCCACCCTGAGTCAGGTCCTACAAGTTCTGCGTAGGTCTGAAATTTAAGATGGTCTGTAAAAACACCCGAAAATTTCGAGTTGGGTCTGTTGGTTTTATCGGAGAGGTTAACCCAGCTTAAGCTCGGATACTTTGCCTGCCATTGATAGGTAAAGGTTTCGTCTGTACTGCCGCCGTTTACTCCCACGATAATGTTAAGGACATCTCCTATGTAAACCTCGGTGTCGATATATTTGATATAAGCCTGAGCCGCCGCATTTACGGTTACGGCTGTCATAGGAAGAGCCGTTAAAAGCATAAACACACACAGGGCAACGCTCGAAATACGCTTTGCTTTTTTCTTGATTTTCATAAAAATCCCTCCTTTATGCCCAAGGGTCATCCGAAGCGGGAGTTCGTATGTCGGAGAGTGCAAGATTGCGCCACAAGAACCATTGATTGCCCTTTCTGCGAAGCTCAATCGGGCGAGGTGAGTCCGCTCCCGACGACTGAACCTGAACCTTTGCATAACCCTCGCTCTGATAGGTATATGCATACTCGGAAACGGTTATTTTGTACGGAACATTCGGTGTATAATCGTTCTTCACGGATGAACCCTCAAAATACGAGCGAGGAATATATCCCCTGCCCTTGATTCTGTCACGCAAAAACTGAATATCCATCCCGTTCATCGGCTGAGGTCCTTTTAATACATTGAGCATTTCTATTGTGTTTTCCGGACTTTCATCATATTCAAACAACACAAGCATTGCAAATGCCGCTGTTGAAAGAGGTGACGAAAAGTCAAGCTCCGGCATTTTTTTGAGTTCATCTGCATTTTTCGGATAATCGGCAAATACAAATGTTTTGCTTTTGTACCTTGCATTGTTTACTGCTCCCGAAACAGCCTTTGAAACATTGCTTTTTACAGCCTGATTTGTCATATTTTTTAAGCTGTCAAATATACCCATAAACAGTACCTCCTTTTTAAAGTGCGTCAAGTGCGGCAGCAAGATAATCTGCCGTTACGGATGAATAAAAAAACGAGCTTATTTTTCCGAATTGTTTTGCCTGTTTAACCCTGTCGGCAAGATCGGGGTATGACTGTTCATCACAGAGCAGAGCAGTTTTGCAGTTTGGCAAATGTTCTTTTATTTTCTCACAAAGCTCAAGCCGCTTCTCGACAGTTGAATTGGCAAGTCTTGTGACATCCATAAGCAAAACATCAACTCTTTGTGCAATGCACAAATCAAGAATTTCTCCGTCCTGATTCGGCGAAACATTTTCAATGCAGAATCTTCCCTTCCTGACAAGTGCATTTTGAATAGCCTCACTAAGCAAATTGTTCTGAACACTGAGCAAAATTTTCTTCAACGGACATCACCCCTTTTCACCTATATCTTTCACTTATATTGTACAATTTTGCGGTACAAGATGAATGTGCCAAACGGCATATTTCACAACATAAACAAAAAAACACAGCCGCCCGATTACTCGGACAGCTGTGAACTTGTGCTAAAAATATCAATGGTGGGTAATTAAAAGGGGGGTAAATAATAAAATAATTATGCCTTGTTCTTAACAGCACCGATAATATAAAGTGCAGGAATAACAAGACCGCAGATAAGAGAGAACACATTAAACTGTGAGCCGCCTATCATACTGATAATTTCGCCTGCAACACACATAACCGCAACAATAACGCCCCATACAATACATGTGTTTGCCTTGTTCGGAAGTTTTGCATTGATAATGCCGATAATACCTGCAACAAACTCAGCAACCGCACTGATAAGTGCGAAAACGCCGCCGACATAAAGCATAGTCATATCGTATGTACCGTCGTTAAAAGCTGCAAGTGCGGCGATACCGAGAACAGCGATGATTGACACGATCAATGCAATAGCACCGAATACAATCATAAGGATTCCCGTTACTTTAAGAAAAGTTGAACCTTTTGCCTCCATAGTTTTTCCTCCTGTCATTAAATAATAAATTCTATGCGCCCTTGCCTTTAAATATTAACCTGACAAAGGGAGCATTTTGTACAAAAGATATCACCGTCCAAGCAGTTATATCCTGTAATTGTATTATACTGTTTTAACAGCAAAAAAATATGTGCCAAACGGCACATATTCAGAAAAAAGTATTTATTTGTCGTCATTTTTGTTATCAAGGATTACAATTCCCGCCTCTCTTGCCTTTACGGCAAGCTCTGTTCTCGACTTAAAGCCTGTTTTTTCAAGCATATACTGTATATAGTTTTTGACAGTACCGGGAGCAATGTAAAGCCTTTTTGCAATTTCCGTGTTTGTATCGCCGCTTGTCAGTTCACGCAAAACCTCAAGCTCTCTTTCCGTAAAATCCGTACTCATTGCATTGCCGAATCTGATTTCGGGAGTTGTGTCGGGGAACACACGCTCACCGTTCATTGTTCTGTCCATAAGCTCAATGATAGGTTCGGGACTTACCTCTTTGTACCAAAAGCTGTCAACTCCTGCCAGTCTTGCCCGCTTCAGGTAGGAATATTCAGGCATTGAGGTAACTATGATTATCTTGATTTTCGGGAACTTCTTTTTAATTCTTTCAGCCGCCTCAAGACCGCTTGCACCCATGGCCGTACAAATATCCATTAAAATCAAATCAACATCTGAATTTTCGCAATGATAATCCGCCATATCGGCATTGCTGATTGAGCCTGCCAGCGTATAGTTTTCACTTTGATTTACATACATTTCAAATAAAGTTCTCGGCATTGACTGATCTTCAACTATCAGTACTCTTGTCATATTGAAGCACCTCACTTTTTGGAATTGTGATTTCAAGAACAAAAATTTCGGAAGTCGATATTTTCATGCTTCCGCCGATTTGCTCCGCTTTTTTTCTTACGGAAGAAAGTCCGCCGCCCTCGTTAATTTTTCGGGGAGGTTTTCTGCCGTTATTCTTGAATTTAAAGATATAATTTTCACCGTCGTCAAGACTTTCAAGAAGCATTTTATCCGCCTTGGCATGTCTTGCGGCATTGTTAAGACATTGCAATGCTGCAAAGGTCAGCACCCGTGCAACCGCATTATTGTCTGTCGGAAGATTGCCGGCTATTTCAAGCGTTATGCCCACCAGCCTTGCGGCATTTTCAATATCCTTAGCAAAGTTTTCGTCTTTGCGGTCGTTCTCTGCGGTGTTTAAAACAGCAATATTGTTTCTCCACATTTCAAGCAATTCTTTATTATTTTCAGGCAGATTATTGTTTTCTAGATACTTTCTTGTTGCTATGAGAGTGCTTCCGAGCCTGTCATGAATTATCTCCTTTGTGCGGAGAATTTCTTCTTCTCTTGTCAGGTCACAGACCATTTCATTGTATTTTTTCAGATGAACATTAACCTTTTTCAGCTCGCCTATCTCATATTCCAAAATTGAAGTCAGCTTCGTAAACTCTGTTATGTCGGTTGCGACAAGCTGAAAATATGACTTTGAAAAAATTTCCGTTTCCGACAACGAAAAGCTGAAAACTCTGCCGTCATTTAATCTGACTGTAAATGTTCCGTCATTTTCATATTGAGAAACCTCTTTTATCTTTTCTCTGAAAGGCGCTGCAATGTTAAGCGATTTACCCGTAAGCTCAAGGCATATACTCTCCATAAGGTTATTTTTCAGCACAACAAGTCCGTTTTTATCAAAATAGCAAAGTCCGGCAGGCAGACCGTCAAAGCTCTCCTTGATTGACATTGCGGAAATATTGTTGTTCCTGCAGCGGTGAAGCCTTGCCGTTATGTACACAGACATTGCCGTGCAGTATGCCGTTATACCGACAGACAGAGCAAACGGCATTCTGCCGAAAAATTCAGCCATTATGTTAATTGAATTGTCATAGTAAATTTTACTCAGAATCTGAGTGCTTACCAAAAACATTGCCGATGAAATCACCGCAATAGCAACAGCCGAAACCGACCTCCACAATTTGATTTTATACAGAAAAGACACTGTTGCGTTGTATATTGCCATACAGGTGACAACAAACTGTACGCTCATCAGTGCAACGCAAATGAATGAACGCATTTCAAACACGGGAGTCATATGCCGTCACCTCCGCTTTGCATACGAACAAACACAAACAGCGTGTCGGCGTCATATTCCGTGGTGACATTTCCGCCGAGTTTTGTAATATCGTCAAGTAAATCATCGGGAATTTTCATTTCATTTTTGCTGTCACAATTGATTTTTAAATCAATAAATTTATTATCAGCCTTTAAATTAAACAGCAACGCATCTGTGCAATTCATTTTGAGTCTTATAAATTCTCCGATAAATTTGAAGATTGCAATTGACTTTTCAGCGGATATTTCTCCCGATACATTGCTGAAAAACGAACAGGAAATTCCGTAAACAGAAATGTACTCGGCAAGTTCTCGGATACTGTTTTCAAGCTCAAAAGCATTCAGCATTTTTCTGCTTTTTGCCATAATGAACAGATTGCTTATTCTCTTGATGTAAACATTCACAACACAGGCACGGGCATAATTGACCGAAATATCTCCGCTGTTATTTTCAATGTTTTTGAGTATATTTTCAAGGTCGCAAAGCTGCGGGCGGATAAATTCGGTTATGTTGTCATAGAGCTTGTTCTGTTCGGTTACTGCCGCTCTGCGTTTTTTCAGCTCTGCCTCTGATTTCAAGATTACATTGTATTCTGAAATCTGTTCCTTAATCTCCGAAAGCTCTCTGTTAATTCGGTTAATTGCCGATATGTCTTCCGTCCAAACTGCCTTACCGCCTTTTATATTATGCTTTTTAAGAATTATATTTTCATCAATCACAACGCTGTTACCGTTTTTCAAAACAACATTTTTTGAAACATTTGCCGCATTTTTTGAGCGGTATTTCATATTACCCTCATTGTCAAATATGAGAGCGTTAAGATTTGACGCATTGAAAAAATTGCCGTAACCCGTATTTGACGGCACAAGACCTATCTGAATAAGGCTTTCCCATAAAGCAATTGAGGCAAAACAGAATACCTCGGGAACATTATAAATTCTGAGTCCCGAATATCCGTGATTCAGATTGTTCCAAACGGTATAAATTATTGCGACAAGAATTATTACAATCGGAATCCACAGCTTTTTGCGTGTTGCGGAAATTCTGCATTGATTGATTGAAAGCACAATTGACGAAAGCACAAGCATAAAAATCCACACTGCAATTACATAGTAAACAGGTCCGTAGCTGTATTGTTTGTTCCAATTGTGAAAATCAGGTTCAAATACAAAAGCAAGCTGATGAAAATCGTTCGTCATAACAAGCAGCACAAGAACGGCGGCAGGTATAATCAAAAGATATTTTCGGTTATTTGTATTTTCGGGCTTACCGATATTCAGCGTTGCAAAAAACATCATAAGCGGCAAAAACACCATTGCTATGTAATATGAATACCAAAGGTACCGTCCGTATGTGTTGATGTCGGCAGGGCTGTTGTATTTTATAGCACGAAGAGCCATCCACAAGAGCATAAGCGCCGCAGATATCA
>ULUR01041765.1_pt1 | contig 46636 bp, 59 predicted proteins | sample 1958651 | NCBI WGS metagenome assembly ULUR01 (sample SAMEA4835764, study PRJEB28245) | human gut metagenome | biome: gut microbiome; material: fecal sample | place: Denmark | collected 2008 | reverse complement strand
TTTATTAGATTCGGAAGCAGACGGGCGCCGCAATCCAGGTAACGGTAGCAGAGTAGCTGTTGCAATTCCCGTAGTAGCTGACAAACGCGAAATTAGTAGAATTGCCAGCATACGCGGAAAGCAACCACCAGGTGTAGCGGTCTTTGTTGGAACAACGCTTTTTCGCTCTGTTCATGTTTCCGATAAAAATAGGATACTGTACAAATCCACCGGCGCCGTATCCGTTGTTGCCCCAGCAAGTCATACCATACACTTCAACCTCTGACGGAATCCAGAGTTTACCGGTAGACTGCCAAGCCCACGAATTATCTTGTGTGAGAACACTGCCAGCCGTATATCTGCTTGGCAGCAGAATCCTCTTTGTAATAATCTGTTTTTTGAGCTTATCCGGCAGATAATAGAGGATACCGCCTGCTGTGTAATCGACTGCAACAGTAGTAGCCGGGTCCGTTTTGCTGTTCGGTACCGTACCGGACATAGAATTGAGCCAGTAGTTCAAATCCGATGCAAGGAACGGGTTAGGGCTGTTTGCATTGCCATTGTTGTAATCAATCTTGTTCATTACGTGAAGATCATTCCACAACTCCTTACAGATAAAGTCGATATGGTTTCCGACTTCCTGATCTGCATATCCAGTGTATGTGTTCATACCTGCAATCTGAGCATTGAGCTTGTAGCCATTGCTGCAAGTAATAGGGATGTAGTCGCCTACATGAAGTCCGGCATAATTACCGGCTGGTTTTCTTGCCTTGATCCACGCCCATTCATCTGAATAGTTCTTGATCTCATCTGCAAATTTGACAGTAAGGTCAACGCCGGGATAGGTGCGGTCCCCATCAACGCCGACATTGTAATATACCTTAGAGCCTACTTTCTGACTGTCGTTATATTCCATTGTTTACCTCCTAATTTTCTGTGAAACAGATAGTCATATCTGACACGCTGACTGATAATGGCTTAACACCAGAATCGGATAAGCCGCCATTCTCATCAAACACCGGAACGCCGCCTTGTGTAGCACCTGCCACAACTCCGATCTTTTTTGCCAGCTCTGCGGTGACTTCCTCTGCATTGGCTTTCTTACCAAGTGCAGTGTTGACTTCATCAGAGTTTGCCTTTTTGGCAACCTCTTTCTGCAAGTTGGAAATATCGGTTGAGTTCTGCTGAATAGCAGAGTTCATAGCTGCAGCATCATCTGAATGACCAGAAATCCAGTCAGATATTTCTTTGAGAGTGTCAAAGTCCTCTGGTGCTTCTGCGACGACCTGAGCAATGGCGTCTGCGACAGTTTTTGATACGCTTCCCGGACCCGTGCCGTTTAAGGTGTCAATCGCTTCCTCATTGTCGCTTACTCTCTTTGAGAGTGCTGCATCATCGTAGTTTTTAAGGCCTTTGAGCTTTTCCTTTTCCTCTGTGGTAAAGTCATTGCTTGAAAGCCCCTTGCCCGCTTCCTTTGCCACAAACCCATCTGTGACAAAGTTCTCAGATGCCAGTCCTTCTACAGACGGGATGGAAATATCAACGCTCTTGTCCTCAGGATTGATAGCCTGAGCTTCGCCATTGACTTTGATAAGGTCAATCTTTCCGGCATTCTCTCCGTCCTTACCGTCCAGCACTTCTTCTGTGGTAGTGCCGTTCTTGTCGGTAACAGTGATTGTCGTTACCTTACCGGACTTTGTGACGGTAACAGAAGGGCTGTAGCCATCTGCTCCAGGTTCGCCTGGATCCCCGTCTTTGCCTGGCGTGCCAGGGTCGCCCTTTGCGCCCGGACTACCAGTATCGCCTTTAGTTCGTACTGGAATCCACTGAGCTGTGCCATTAAGCTGCCCCCATGCGTATTCTGTACCATCAACGGCTGTGCCGCTTGAACCAGTGTACATAACTGTGTACGCATCACCCTCATTCGCTGAGGCTGGCAAGTCAGAGTAGTATTTAATGGCACCCAGCCAGTTAAAGCCAGTAGCCACTCTGCCTAAGAGCTTGTCGGCGTAGGATTTTGCGTACTGTTTAGCCAGGTTGTAGAACATGACTATTAACGCTAAACTGTTCATACTGTAAATCCTCCTTTAGTTACTGCGCGATAAATGCACCGGATTCATTCGCGATGTATACTTTGTTTTCTGCTTCTCCGACTACATATAGTACAGAGAATGGAGCAAAGCAATCATCAACGCTCATACCGGAAATGCCATCTCCTGTGATAGGAAGCTCAGCCGGTGTCTCATCGGCGATGATAACCGCCTCAACCATCTGCTTACCATCCTCGCGCTTTCCAATAGGTCTTGTGCTTACTGCTGTCATAGGTTTTATCCCTCCTTGAATTTATTTTGACTTATCCACTGAAAAGCAGATAGTCATACTTTCTACAGTTACGGAAACGCCCGTAACGAATGTAGGCAACTGAGCTTTCGGGACTAACCCCGATGCATCAAGTCCAGCCACGCCGGAAGCCTTACCCACAACATCAGTGGTAACAGCCTTGTCCGTGACTTCCTTTGCCGCGTCTGCCGTTTTCTTTGCCTCAGAGGCGGTGTGTGCGACCTCGTCAATGGCTGTTTGCGTGTTTTCAGCCATGAGCTTAGAGGTCTTGTTGTTGTAGCTGATATTCTCAGCCGTCTTTTCAGACTGGAGCATAAAGGAGTCATTCTTCTTAATCGTAGAGGGGATAGTGACCTCATACGCTCCGTTGGAGAGCTTGTTGTGCGTATGTTCCTTTGCAGCATAGAATCCGTCAAAAGTCTTTGCAAAGAAATCACGGATACGCAACAGAGAAAACTTTCTCGTACTGCCGGAATTGACACCACAGAGGACATCAGAATCCGCAAGGGCAGTAGCACTGGCAAGCTCGGATATTTTGGTATCTGCCATGTTATAATCACTCCTTTACCATTTAATTTCCAAGCCGTAGGCGATAGTCACGGCTGAGTTTGCAGGGCGTACCGGTGCATCACTCGGTAGCTGATATGCGGTATAAGCAAAAGGCATAGATGCTTTTGCAATACTGTCATCGCTGCTGATAGGCGGCTTAACATTCCATGTCTTACCATATACAGAGGTCTGTCCTTTTTCTATGAGGTAACTACCATCATCACTGTAATAGTAGTTTGCCACCGGACAATTTGTGTAAAAATCGTCTGTGTATACATCATACATAGGGCATACCCCCATAAGGGTAGATGTAAAGCCGTAGTTTGCGTTGTATCGGTTATTATTACAGCTCGCAAATGTGTAGCCCTTATAACAATGCAGCGTATACTCGGTCGTCATAAGAGGGTGGCTCGCATTGTGTCCTGTGTTATATCGTTCGTATGATATGTCGCCAGTTGTAATGTCGTATTGATATACATAGAACACATTATTGTATTGAGCATCCTGATTGTTTGGAGCTGTTCGAGAAAAGGCATATAGCTTATCTCCGTATAATCTGGTGTAAGCTGGAAAGCCATTTCCAGTCCAAAAATGATAATCCTTTTGCCAGGATGAGCTTGTATCTGTTCTTTCTTCGGTATTCCATTTATACTGAAAATGTTTTACGACCTCAGATCCATCTTTGCTGATTACCCAAAAATCATCAGAATAGTATGTAACATAGTAATAATGGGAAATTCCGCTAATGTATTCGTATCTTCTGCGGATACAATATCGCATGAGCTTTAATACAATAGTCTGATTTTCGTAATCATAGCCCCATGTTGCCTGATAGCCCTGCGTGTAATTGCTCCAGCCGTCTATAGTAGGCCAGTAGTTGTCTGGCTTTTCGCATAGTGAAAATAGGTCAATTTGCTTTGCCACTTCTGTAGGCTCATTCGTTATCTTGTAAATATAAAGCTGACCATCCCCGCCAGCGCTATTTGACAAACTGCAGGTGCCTCTGTAGAGCATGATTTTACGCTCAATGTCGTAAATTCCATCACAGTTATTTCTCGGCCATCTGTATGTAAATGGCGTAGTATTTACGCCAGTCTGTCCGGCAGCAGTCAAGCCGACATAACGGATGGTGTCTGGTATCTGAGTTGTGAGGAAATCGTATACATATAAGTTTGTGATACCCTGCTGAGTAATTCTGTTTCTATAGCTGTCTACAGAACGGAAAGAACCCTGATAAATTCCTGTTGCCTCAGATGATGGGGTACCATATCCGATAGGAGTACCTGGCAGATATGGTAAGTCTGTATCAAGTGACTGTTCGCCGTTTGTGATAAGCAAAGCAGCGCTTAACGCCTGCCCCTGAAAGTCCTGTGCCATAAACTGATCCATGAAAACGTGATTATCGCCCTCAACACGCTCCAGCACTTTTCCGGTAATAGGGTCTGTATAATCTACCCTGCAATGTCCGTGTAATTCAGCACCTATAAGATGCCTTTGCAAATCTGTTAAATCTCTCATTGCATCCTCCTTATGAGTAAGTTACTTTTAGGGTTTCCTGTATGGTCATACCAGACAAAGACCTCAAATTGTCTGTATCCTTACCAGTGTATTCAACTTCCGACTGATAGGTAAGGTCTATGCTGTCAGAGCCGTTATAGCTTCGACCGACATAGTGGTCTGAATCTTCGATGTATCCAGGAGTCCAATTCTGCTTACTGTCTATCCAGAACACGGCAGAATACTCAGGAACCGCGTAACCGTTATCGTAGTAAAGCCATGAGCTGTTATATCCGGTTACAGCAATCCAGCCGTTACCAGCTTTAGATATGTTGCAGTAAACCTTAAAAGTCGTACTGTCAACAGATTCTATCGCCATGACTTCAAGCTCCCCAGCCTCGCACAAAACACGGGTAGAGAGTCGGAACATTGACAGCGATACCGCCGAAATAGGCAAGTGGTAGTCAATGTAGAAGTATGTGTATATGCTCTCGTCGTTCCAACAGGTAGGAACGGAGGTACCAATGCCAGAACTCCAGCCTTTGAGGCTTTTGCCTACGGCAATTCCCTGTAAAAATGAGTTTTGATCGTAAGCCATTTACCAATGCACCTCCGTTATATGCCCCTGTTCATCGGTTATCTTGCTGATACGGCCCTCTGAATCAAAGGCGACCTTGTAATTTTCCTCGCCGCCGCCGTCTATCGTTTCTGAAAATGAGCCGTTGGATATATTTGAAAAGTCAAAGCTGATAGGTTTTCGTGTCTTGTTTATATCCACCCAGCCATCATCGTTTAGCTCTATACTTTCCTCTGAGCCGGTACGCGTTGTATACCCGAATCGGAACATATCAGACAGCTTTTCGATTCTGCCTTTTCCGTTATCCGCATATCCGGTACCAGAACCCCATATCTGAACAGGGTTATAAGAGTTGTCTGTAGGATCCTCCTCAAACTTATACTCAGCGCGGACTATCTCGTCATACGCGAATATGTGAACCGGGAACCCTGTTTCTTCGGTGGTAGTGAATATTTGCACGCCGTCGATATACGGATAGCCCTCGGATGATATTTCTGCATCCGTAATATCCTTTTCCCACCACAGCAGATCGCCGTATCTGTTCTTTGCCTGTGTGTAGCTCGTCTTACCGCCAGCCTCATTATCCAGGTATTTGCCGTCCTCACACATGATCTGTACGCCATCCTCTGTGAGCAGTCGGTTATACAGACCCGATGGCGTCGCTGATATAAACTGTATAGAATAACCGCTGATAAGGATATAGCAGTCGTCTGAGGTGTCGCCTAGCAAAAATTTTTTAATATGCTTTGAGGTGTTCAGGCGGTCAACAGTAAGCTCTGATATGTCGCCTTGCTCAGCGTATAGGGAGTTGGTAAAAATCGCATTTGCGCCCAGTGTGGCGTCTACGATAAAGGTCTTTGCCTCCATATCGTAGTAAAGGCACTTTTTACCAGATTCGTCTACAAACTCTAAGCCCCCGGCATTAAACTGGGCGTATGCACCGCTGTCAAGTTTTGACCGGAAGCCATGCTCCCTATCAATCGTATTGCCGTAATAAGTCTTATTTGTTTTTACGGTTCTGCCATTCTGCAGCTCCTGCGCTGTTTCGTATGGGTACTCATCCTCAGTGTCAGAATCGATCTGTGATTGTGCGTCACAAGTGTATCCGTTGTTACAGGTAACAGTAAGAGAGTGGAGTACGACATTAAGCTCATCGCCAAGTCGTGTCCGTATGGTCACAGTATCGCCAAGCTCCGCACCAGGATTGATAAAGAGCTTTTCTGCTGAGAACGGCTGATATGCCACCCCGTACAGTTTGCCATCTGTGGAGTTTCCAAGAGCGGATACAACCGCTTGATTTGCATAAGGGCATTGCGCATACAGTTCATATCCTGTATCGTCCCCGGCTGTATAAGTAGCGCCGCCATCGTCCTCCAGAGTAACACGGCTGATAGTAACGGCAGCTCCTATATCTGTATAGTTGCCGTATGACTTTGCTAAGTTCTGTATAGGCTGGATAGGGGAAGCAAGAGGGACAAGCCGTAGCTTACCCTCCTCGGTCATTATCCAGTTGCCACCGTTGCATACTGCGATGTACCCTAAGACCTCAGTCATAAGTGCATCGCCATTTACTGTGTCAACAAGGTATCCGGCACCCGTCATAAGAGAAGTACGCGGATCCAGTTCAACCCCCATAAGTCCGGCGATCTCGTTTACAATGTCAACCTGAGAAGCTGGCCACTCCAGTTCTGATTTATCAATATATGTCCGTCCACCTTTGAGCATTTCATCTCTCATGGTAAGGGCTATTGCTGTTTTTCCACTACGGGAACTCACATAAAAACGCCCCTGCGGTAGCCAGTCTGTAGTATTGCCGTCAGCATCTACCAACCGGCAGTACATGAACACTCTGGCAGCTTTCGGAATTGCTGTGTCTGTGTGAGGGATGATTGTAGCTGACAGTGTAGCCGAACACACACGCCCAATAACAGGCTTTTCAAGCAACGGCTTTGTAAGTACAGGATCGCCTTTTAAGTTTTCCTTGCCGTACTCAATACCATTGATAACTAACTTGTATTCTATTTTGTGTGGCGCGTCGTAGAACTCCGCCCAATTCTCAGGAAGATTCTGCATTTACACTTTATCCTCCTTTACTGTGATAAGTGAAAAGGCTATATCGTCAATAACAATGTCGTCATCGGTAAATTGTTCGATGGCGGCATTGATAGAAGTATTGTAGAACAGCCTTGTACACATCCCGTCCTTAATGTCCGGGTATTTGACATTGACTCCATCGTCGTTACCCTGCAAGTCTTTTTCAAGCTGCTGGGCTTTCTCGAATGGCATAGGCCCCATCTTTACCTCCAGCTTACGCTGATGAGAGGTAACAAGGGTGTGCATGGTTTCGGCTTTATCTCGTCCGGCGTCCTCGTCGTTCGTATTTTCCCTTGACCATGCAAGCCCTGTTTTGTGCTTTACATAGGGTGCATAATCGTGGCCATTTATTTCAAAAGCAGGTTTCATGTTAAGCACCTCCAAAATTCAAGTCGTGACCGCGCTTTTGCTTTGTGATAGCTCGCTCCAGCGCGCTAATATCAATGTTAAGATTAAGTTTCTTGATAGCCTCCAAAATCTGACGGAGTACATATATCTCGTCCGCCATACGCTCGTCCACATCTGAGGAGAACGTCTTAAACGCCTCAAATTCGGCAGGAGTTGTATCAGAGGTATCAATCTTTGTCTTATAAGGTACAACGGTTCCCTGAGCTATCTCAGGCGTTCTCAGACCGCCCATAGAGGCAAGCATATCTGCTATTGCACGGAATTGTCCGGCAATGTCTGAAAGTCGATCAGCGATAAGGCTTATACCGTTGACCGTCTCAGCACTCGACACATCAATCTCAGGGCTGTTCGGTGTCATGCCTTCGGTAACAGCGGATGCTAGGTTTTTAGCTGTAGAAAGTACTTTGCCTTGGTTATTTTCAATACCTTGCTGCATACCTGCGTCCAAATATGCACCGATTTCCGCCATTTTCTTTGACGGAGAGTGAATACCGAATACGGATTTACATTTACTCAGCAAGTTAGAGCAGAGACTTCCTACAGAAGATGTAAGACTGCTCCATGCGTTTGAAATACCGGATTTTAAGCCAGATACAAGGTTTGTACCGATACTCGTCCAGTCGTGAGCTTTCAGAGTTTCTTTCAGGCTTGACCACTTGCTTGATACAGTAGATTTAATATCTGACCACTTGCTTGATGCAGTGCTCTTGACACTGCTCCATGTTGAGCTTATGGATGATTTAATATTTCCTGCTGTACCCGTCAGTGATGATTTCAAATTTGTAAAGGTTGATGATACACTGCTTTTTAGACTGCTCCAGCTCTGTGTAGCATTACTCTTTACATTGCCCCAGGTAGAACTCAGGTTACTCTTAATGTTGGATGCCGTAGAGTTAAGAGCGGCTTTCGCATTTGTAAACTGTGTTGAGATTGTACTCTTGACATTGCTCCATGCCGAACTCGTACTACTCTTGACGTTGCTCCAAGCTGATGAGAGGTTGCTCTTAATGTTGGATGCCGTCGTACTGAGGGAGGTCTTTGCATTTGTAAAAGCTGTTGTTACCGTAGTCTTGACATTGCCCCATGCTGATGAAGCAGTAGACTTGACATTGCTCCAGGTATTTGCCAGTCCTGTTTTCACGTTTTCGGCTATGCCTGAAACACCGGATTTTACGCCGGACCATGCACCCGATACAGCAGAGCTGATACCTGACCATGCGCCAGAGGCAGCAGTCTTGATACCCTCCCAAGCACCGGACAGCCCGGATTTAATACCAGACCATGCAGTTAAGGTACCGGACTTGATACCGGACCATGCATCACTAAACATCATACCGAGGGCATCGCCCCATGTCTGAACATTTCCAAGGAATGTGTCGCTTCCGTCCCACATTTCATCAAAGAAACCACCCTCACCAAACCAGTGAAAGTTTTTATACAGTTCTGCCGTTACCTCATCGCCGCCAAGAGCTTCGATAAGAGGACCTATAACATGATTATTAAGGAGTTTTCCAATCTCGCCACCTATGAACAGACCGGAGAGAATAGCAGCACCAATCTGTCCAGCACTTGCCGCCAGTACGTCTGTAGTAGCAAACGCGCTGAGGGAAGTACCAAGCGATGACAACGCCTCTTTTAACTTACCTCCGAGACTTGGCCATGATCCGGTAAGACTTCCAAGGATCTTACCACCCAGAGCTTGACCGATCCCCTTTGCAACCGCTGAGCCGAGTAACACGCTCGCAATTTTGGTTATAATTAAGGCTCCCAGTGCCAGCTTGACCTCAATATTTGACTTGCTGAGAAACGTGCTGATAGTCTGTCCTATGCCTTTGGCGATTTCTCCCCATGGTAGGCTCTCAAACGCCTGTACAATGCCATTAGCAGCGTCTGCAAGGGCAGTACCAAGCTCCTGCCAACCATTCAATCCTGTTCGCGGATCGATAGCGTTCATCTGGTCAAGGAATGACTGTGCTGCGGCCTTTATCTTCTCGCTGAGCTGGTCAAAGTCGATACTCTCAACAAAACCAAAAGCAGCTTGAATAGCACCGCGGAGTGCGCCTCCGATGGTTGCCCCTATACGGGAAAAATCTGCTGTTTTGATAGCGCTGTTAAGCAGATCTGCAATATGTGTACCAATAGCCAGGAAGTCCACAGTTGTGATTACTCCGTAGGCAAAGTTGACTGCTGCCATAATGCCATTTGCAATAGTCCGACCTAAGAGCTTCCAATCGGTATGAGTGAAAAAGCTGTTGATGGCGTTACCCACACCTTTACCAAGATTTTCAAAGTTAAAGGTAGTGAGAAATGTATTTGCAATGTCAAAGGCCGCATTTATTCCGTCCGCTATGGTTTTACCAAGAAGCGTCCAGTTAAAGCCATCAACCAAGCCGTTAAGAATCTGAGCAATGATGCCAGCCCACTTCACACCCATAGGGCGGAACGTGTTGTTGATCCAATCATCAACAACACCCATGGCGGCATTTAAACCCTCGGCAATGATCTGACCAACGCCGTACCAATCGCCATTTTTCCATGCTTCTTTGAGGCGTTTCATCCAATCTTTTACACTCTCCGGGAGAACATCATCGATCGGAACCTCCTCATATTGCACGCCACTACCACCACCAGAACCTGACCCACCAGAACCGGAAGAACTTTCTTTGTTTCGCTTATTCAGCTCATCAAAGCCGTACACCTGTCTGTTAAGTTCTTTCTGCTGGGCGGCAGCACCACCAATAGAATCCGCATAGCTGTCTGTGGATTTTTTGGCCACAGTCATTGTCTTTTTACCACCCAGCAATGCAAAGAAAGCATTGAGGTAGGTAATTGCAGTATTGATAAATCCGATAATACGGGTAAGTGCTGGCTCTATTGCCTGAATCAGTCCACCCAAACTTACAGCAAGGTTGCCGCCAAGTTGGGATGTGCTGTTTTTAATATTACTCATTGCCTGGTTAAAGGAGTCAGAGTATTTTGCAAGAGCCTTTATGCCATTTCCAATGCTTTGAGTAATCGCGGAAATAAACATATATTTGAGCTTACTTATGAGCATTGTCTTTAAGCTCGTAAGCTGCTTTACCAATCCACTTGTGGAGCCGGATGTTCTTCTTGCCTGAGAGGCAAATGCTTTTAAGCCGGATACGGCTTTCTGCGCTCCGGCGGCAACAGCATGAAAGCTCATTTTCGCCAGTGTAGCTGTGACATTTGCCGCTTTAGACGCAACCGTTTTGAGAATACTGCCAAACCTCTGCCAGCCTGTAGTTGTCTCACTGCTTGGTGCCTCTGCGCCTCCATTGGATGAAGCGGCAGCAGCTTTCCGAAGCTGTTCCTGTGCTTGCTGTAACTGTGCAAGCGCCTTTTTCTGCTGTTCCGTTGTCTGCGCCCTCGCTACCTGCTCCTGAGCCGCCAGCACATTAAGCCTTGCCTGTGCGATTGCCTCCGAATCAATCAGAGAACGGTTACGCTGTAGCACAGCCTCCGTATTCTGTAGAGACTGCTGCATTTGCCTGTACTGTTGCGTATCAGATCCAAGCGTGAAAGCCTCGCCAGAGTTTTCAAGGTCTGCCAGCTCTGATTTATACGTTTCAAGCATAAGAGTGGTCTGCTCAATCTGTGTCTGTAAATTCTTCCATCGTGAGCTGCGCTTACTTGCGCCGCTGTTCTCCATCTGGATCTGCTTCTCTATATAGCTGTTGAGCTGAGCCTCAGCCTTTTCTATATTCTGCTGGAGCCAGGTAAAGTCCTCAGTCGGAATTTTTGTATTTCCAAACTCAATCAGCTTTTGTTTTGCCGCGTCAAGTTTCTGCTGCATGGCTGTAAGTTTCGCATCAAAGGAAAGCACCGCTTTCCCGTTATTGAATCCCAGCTCTGCGCTCTGAGAGATTGATTGCATATTCGCTGATAGGCTGTTTACTTCTTTTTCAAGGGAGGATACGCTTGCCGTCGCTTGTCCAGCATTTGCGGTAAAGTTACTTACTGCCTGCCCCTGAGACTGAACGGCTTGCGCTGTCTGATTAACAGCGCTATTTACATTCTGTTCAGCCTGAGCCAACTGCTCCGTAGCCTGCGTTGTCTGTGTAGCCGCTCCCTGCATACTGCTGTAAACCTGAGAGGTGGTACCCGATATATTCTGGAGTAGGGGGATGACTTGCTGGAAAGAGCGCATCATATTGTCGCCCAGGTTATCAACCGCGCCAGTCAAGTCCTCAACAGCTTTCAGCAGCTTATCAGATCCACGCTCGAAGCCTTCATTATCCAGCTCAGTATCAATTACAATAGATCCATCTGCATTACTCGCCATCGTCCCCACCTCCGTTCTTTAATAATTCGTTGAACATCTTTGCAAGGCTGTCCTCAGTAGTGACTTTTTCCTCTCTAAATTCAACCTCGCAAATATCTCTATTCGCATTGAGAAAATCTTTCTCGTATTTTTCCAGCTTTTTACCCTTTGCCCGTTTCTGCCGAATGGTAAGAATAAATCCCCATATATCCTCCCGGTCAATGCTTTGGAAGTATCCAAGAAATGTCCACCAGTGCATATATGGGACAGCTCGTACTTCCATCCCCGCCACCTTATTGATAGCCGGAAAGATAAGCTGCTCATCCTTTTCCCAGTTCACAACCTTAGGGCTGGTTTTGCGGTCTGATATATGACACTCTATAAAAGTGACGGCAGCCTCGTAGGCATCCTGATAATCAGACTTAGGTATGGATTCCATAGCAATAAATAACCGCTTTAGACAGACATAGGCTTTTTCCTCATCGGACAGCTCCTTGTCGCCAAAAGCGGCTATAATTTGCAGTATATCCCGGTAATCTGAGCGTATTTTGTACGCCCGTCCATTGATATTAAGAGTTTGCGGTAGCATCCCCAGCATCTTTATGCACCTCCGGGTTTTCCGGCGCAAGGTCACTCAGATACTTGTCGGTACGCTGTGCGGATATTTTCGCCTCCTCATCAATCGCCTTGTTGATAACATCGCCAAGAGCGACTAAAACCACCTCAGCAAAGAAATGGCCGTGAACAGATGAAAACGGGTTACGCTTTGCGAAAATCTCGTCTGCTTCCTCCATATCGAAAAGCTCGTCAAACTTTTGTTTAAGGTCAAGCTCAACCTTCTTCAAAATTTCCCAGTCCTTTTCAAAAGCGGTGGTACCGTCGTTTCTGATTTCAAGAGTTTCAAGGGGCTTTACAATGCTATCGAAATTCTTAATCATAGCATTGTAACGATCGATAATAGAGAGGTCTGCAGGTCTAAAATAAACCTTGCATACCAGCTTTCCAAACTTATTTACAATGGGAACCTCTCTTGTACCGTCGTCGATAACGGCTGTGAGCGGTGCATTGCTTTTTAACTGTGTGACTTTTGCCATAATAAATTACCTCCAATTTGTCTGTGTTAAAAAATAGGAGAGGGCATAGCCCCCTCCGCGATCTTATGCAATATCAGTGATTGTAGCCTGGTTCGTTTTCATATCGTAAACGATATTCTTCTTCTCCATAGCACCAACAGGGTTGATGTTAAACGGAATAGCATAACCGGCAGTGTCGCCGCCCACGCTCTGAGGAATGAACCATGCTCTACGAACAAAGCAGTATCCTGTCATTGTCTGAGCTTCTTTGTTCGCACTTGTGAAGAAAGCCTCTGCGAAATAGCCTAAAAGGTCGCCCTCGCCGTACAGCTCCTCCAAAGCGACCTCTAACAGATGATCGTACATGATTCTGGACGGATCCATGTAATAAGGGTCAAGGTCAATCTCAGGCTCATAGCCGGAGTGGGTAAGTGTTGTCTCGCCTAAGACATTCTTTGTTGTCTCAGTATCAGGGTTAAGTTCCTTTGTAAGTTCGTCATTGTCCTTACCAAGAGCCTCCCAACCGCCGCTTGCAGCTGTGTAGGTCACAGTGATTGTGTCGCCACTTGCTGGCTCTCCAGTAACTTTGATACCATAGCCATCAAGCTCTACAGTAGTGCCGTTGTACTTCCAGGCATCGCCGCTGTAGGTAAATACATACTCGCCAGAAACGCTGACAGCCTTACCGAATGTGGCAGCAGTAACAGTAGCGGCCGTTACGCCGGTACCGTTTGTGATAGCCTTGCAAGCCTCAGCGATGGCCTTACCAGTCCAAGAACCGAAGAACATACCTCTGTTTCTATCAAGTTTTGCCATTGTTTAATTCCTCCTATAGGTTAATTTTAATTGAATCTGATACTTTGCTGCATCACTTCCAACCTCTGCCGGGTATGGTGTAAGAGTAGGCATGATAGACTTTACATGCCCCTCAGGTATCTGTGGCAGGTTGCGTAACGCGTTCTGCGTGAGTACCCAGCTTATAACCTCATCAAAGAAGCCAAGGTTTGCAAGGTTTTGGTGTATATCAGCGCCGTATGATTCTTTCATTGCAAAAATAAAATTGAGCGTTTGAATGTCGTTTAAGACTTCCTCGCCCAGCACATTTTCATGTGTATTTAATTGTGACGGTACCGCGTATATGGCATATTCTGTAGGGCTTTCAGCCAGATAGTCAACGCGGAATCTGTTTGTTTTGGATAGCGCCGGACAAGACCGGAACCATTCGCGCAAACGCCCTATATTAGTTTCCTCTGGTAGCATTTTGAGCCTCCTTTAGAATATCCTCTTTGTGGTCTGCTTTCATTCGTTCAAACCAGAATGAGCCGGCCAACGGGTTAAGATCCTTGCTATACTGCAATGACCGCCCTGTAAGATGCTTTTTTGTACCCGGCTTTGAAAAGAACCTCGTAGGCTCTCCGCTATCATCCTCAAATACGGGAATGTTCGGACCCATGACTTCTCCATAGTAGAGGTACCGGGCGTAGGGTCCGGGATAGGTAACTTTACCACTACCGATTGTGGTAGCAGTATAAGCACTTTTCCCCAGGGTACCAGTTGCCATAGGAACATACTGCAGGCAGTAATCAATGACGGATTTGTCAATGACCTGCTGTACCTTGCCGCCTGTTTCCAGATTGCAACGCCTCAGCATATCTGCTGTGCCTCTGTTCCAATGAAAATTTGCTTTAAGAGTGGTAGCCATTATGCGCCCACCACCTTCCAATGCTTAGAATGTGGTGCGCGTCTGTTGTCTGTAACGCCTAAAATGGTAACATACTCGCTGTACCGCTTTTTAAGATTGGCAGGGCGAATGTTATTTACATCTGTTACTGCACCTTTGACGATAATATCGCCGCTGTGCAAAGTAAACGCCACTTCCGGCGATTCTGTCTCCCCATAGGCTTTAGGATCCAGATATGACTTTCCTCCGAAATCCGCGTCCACAGGGATACGGATAGTAAACTTATTTGCGGCTTTCAACCCAGAAGAATCCACATTCGATGCTATATCGCAAAACCAGGATACTCCTTTTATTATCGTAGCAAAGTAAATATCATAATCGCTTTCAGCGTCAAGCCTTGCATTAAACACCGTTATGGTTTCGTTGCACAGTCTCATGTTTCCACCCCCCTGTATAAGAGAGGTATTCCTTCATCGTTCGTTTCTCCCCACAAAAGAGATCGGATTGTCACATTCATACTTTTGGCTGCATCCTCAGCCCCCATGGCTTTGCCATAAGATTCTGAGTAGCCGTCTGTGTTGTAAGACGTAACGACCGGATTTAGGACCTGAGCCTCAACACCGGCAGCAGATTCTACAGTAATGAGAGACATTACACACATTTTTACTGCTTCCGGCACCTCTGCCATGCCTTGAACTCTGGAATTGGTCAGGTAGTCAATGCGCTTACGCGCACTGAACTCTAACCGGAAAAAGTCTGTCTGCGCTAAAGCACCGCCAAGCTCTTTGTATTCTTCATACGTTAAGTAATTTGCGTGTGCCATATCCGCGCCTCCTATGACTTATTGACTGTTACTGTATAGGTTGTGACTGCAGCATTTTCAGCTTTGACAGTGAATGTAAGTACATTCTCTCCGGCAGACCATGTAACAGCAGCCCCATTTGTAACAGGAGTATTACTATGATTTGCATTTGTGAGAGTAACATCTACAGACACATTATCATCGGTCGTTGCCTTAATCACATTGGATTTGTTGGATGTCTCAGCCGTGTAGCTTAACACATCTGGGTTAAACGACGGGTTTAATGCTAATGCACCGATAGCCAGCCCCGTTAATTGACTACCGGAGATTAGTTTCCCTCCGTACCAGCAGATTCCTCATCTGCGACAGCCTGAGTATCCTCAAGCATTGCCTGAGTAACCTCGGCAGAGGAGATGTTGAATTGTAAGCCGTTCTTCTTCTTATTGAGGATAAATACATCCTCGAAGGACTCCTCAAAGTAGATATACTTGCCCTCAGTAACGGCAGTAGGCGCGTCAAGCTGAGAGAACTGATAGCTTACAGGAGTGATAACAGCAGAAGGATGTACAAGGAACATATTGATCTGATATGCTCCGCTTGCTGCTACCTTCCAACCGGTTGTGAAGTCGTACTTTGTACACATAAGAGTAGCCGGTACACCCACAATCTCGACTTCCTCAATACGGGATACAGAACGATTTACCTGGTTTCCGCCAGACTGAACATCAAAGTTTCTTGTGATGCCAGCAGCCTGCTTTAACAAAGTCTGAACCTCGAAAGTACAATACAGGATACGGCCGTTTGCCGGAACTCTTGCATTATCCATATTGAGCATGAGCTTGTCGAATACGGAAAGTACATTGTTGGCATTAAGCTCCGTCTTATCAGCAGTCATACTCTGCTCAGTCCAGAGAGAGTAGAGAGTAGATACACAATATGCATCCATCTCAGGGAACTTCTGCTCCTCGTTGAATACCTGAGTGATATTCTGGATACTTGCGACCTCATTTGTCTGGTCAATATCCTTAGGATGCACAAGGGTAGACCACTTTCTCTGATTCTTCAAAGTCTTAGGCTCCCATGCGTTGTCGTAGTTACGTGTAGCCATTGCAATAGTGTCTCTGTTGCTTGCTACTCGACCGGTTGTAGAGATAGAAGGAATATAGATGGTCTTTCCATCCTCGCCCATTCTATAACGGCCGTTGTTCTCGGTAGCATAGAGCTTACCGAAGTTAAGCACATAAGGGTACATCTGAGCAAGCGCCTGGCTGTACTGAGATGCATAGTTAATTCCTGCCATAGTTTAATTCCTCCGAATTTTCTTAATATTTTTGACCCTATTAGTTATCAGCTTTAGGCATGGGTCTAACGCCGGTAAAGTTGAAGTGAAAAGCGTTCGGATCGTTTGGCGCCGGCTGCTGCTTAGGCGGTAAAACGATGTCGGGCTTTTTTGGATCCGGTACATCCGGCTCCTTTGTCTGTGCGAATGCTGTAGGATCGTCTGCCTTATACTTGGTTAAGAAATCCTCATAACCCAGCAGAGTTTCCCCATCCACTTTGAAATCTTTGGCGATTGCATCGCGGATAAATTCACGCTTTGCGGCAGCAGAGGAGAAGTTAATCTGATTAGCTTTCTCGCGTACCATGAACTCATAGGACTGTCGTCTCATCTGCTGTTCCATAGCCTCCTTGTCGGCTGTGTACTGTGTCTGTAAGCCAGAAAATGCGGCTTGAACCTCAGCCAGCTTACCGGAGTCTGCCTGAGCCTCTGTGAGCTTTGTTTGTAAAGTGGAGAGGTCTGTATCTCTCTGAGTGATTTGTCCTGTAAGGTCTGTTACCTGCTGTGTGAGCGCACCTACCTTGTCATTGAACTTGTCGCGGCTTACATAAGAGCCATCAGCGATATTTACGCCGTTGATTTTCGCTTCTGTAGCTGCTTTCTCTAAGTCCTCATAGGTCAATGCCTCATTGTCCTTGAATAAACTCTTGATAAATTCCAGTGCCATAATTTTGTGTCCTCCTAACAACATAGATTTAATTTGTATTTCCGCTGCCACTCAGCGGTAGTGTTGTCATCGCATTTATCTCCCTGCAATGCCGGGTCTATATAAAGGCAAGAGCCTTTAATATCGTGAAAAATGGGTAAAGAAAAAGCACCTCAATACTGAGATGCCTTTTCCCACTCCGAAAGGTATTTTTTGCGAATTTTTTCCTACTGTACTGAGAAAGGATTTGCACCCTGGCAAACGGGGCTAAGAAAAGCAGTACAGTCATGCGACCATGTCCGCAAACAGAGGGCTATACACCAGAAATTCCGCTATTTTGTTTCAGTTCCTAATACTCCGCGCGTTGCGCGATCTTCAACTCTACGATTGAGCCACATAAGCGCTCCCTCAACATGGTATAACGCCTGAGCTGTTTCGTAAGATGGATAAGGACCCTGCTGGAAAGCGGAAAGTCTGTCTCTGACAATTTCCAGTAAGTCAGAATCAATAACACCGCTGATTGCGTCAGGATCTTTTCTTGCGCCACACTGCATCTGGATTGTTGCAAGCATATTTTCCGGTCTTGTACGGAAAGTGTTGTCCTCATCAGAGATGCGTCCTGTGTTGAGCTTGCATACCTGGTATAAGTGGTGTGCGCCCCCAGGTCCAACCTCATCAATGGCGAATACATCATTGAGCTTTTCCATTTTCTGAATTGTGTTTAACTGTTTCATAGTGTGCCTCCTTTTATTATTTGACCTTTACTGGCTTAAATCCCTGTACGGTCATTCTATCCCTGCGTGGAGTAATGCCGGATGCCTGAGCAACCGTATTGTATTTCCTTGCAAGGGCATTTATCTTTTTCTGGCAGTTCTGGCGTAGGGTGTCGTCCCCAGCGTACTGAGCTGCAACCGCAACGTCTTTCTGGCGTCGTATCTCAGTTTCAATCTCTCGCATAAGTTGTCCGGTTTCATAGATAGAGTAGTGCTTGCCCTCTATGTCACAGCCCTTTGCATTATCCGCCGCCCACTGTTTAAGCTGAGCGTCAGTATAACGCCGCTTAGAATACTGTGTTGAAAACGACATAGCAATGTGCATACAGTTCCATTCGCCGATAGGACGGCGGATAGCTCTGTACAAGGTTCCGTCAATGTCCCGAAACGGCAAGCCGTTCTGTATGTTGTTGAAATCAGCTTTTGAGAATACACGCCCCTGTATGGGTTCATGATCCGGCGCGCTTCTTGCATGGGCTGACAGCTCGTAAGCATCATATCCCAGCTCAGCGCCCATCATAATAGAGCAGTTCTGCGCTATCTGATTTGCGCCGTCTATAACATTCTGCCTGATTGCAGTATCAAGGCGTCTGTGATAACCACTTTCATATACAACCTGCATACCGTTGTAGCCGATCTGCTTAATTGCGTCCCGTGTAGCTGATTGATAATCAGTCATTCCGCTGGATACTGCCATTACCGCGGTATCTATGGCGGTACGGTAGCTCTCGGATACAGCGGTCGTGTTGGATAGGTTTGTAAGGGTTTTTGCTGTTTGTATGCTGACCGACTGAGTGTATTGCGTTATCCGGGCTTTTGCCTCAGGAGATATGCTCTGTTGCTTTAATGCCTGTGTAAAACGCTGATCGGTATAAACATCATCAAGTGCTGCCTGATATATCTTGAATACATCTCGTAGACTCGTATTTGTGGCAATAGCCAGCCTTTGTGTGATGTCGTTAATGTTTGTACCCATCTCGGTCATTATGGCTATACGGTTAACGCTGGTAGGGTTAAGCTCGCCGATAGCCATAATCTGCTCAGCTACCTTCTCAATGAAAAAAGTGTTGACTTCCTCAAAACGTTTCATCATATAGTCGATAGCCTTATTGAGATTATCGCCCACGGCTTACACCTCCTACTCAGTAGCAGAGGCAGCAGCTTTCTGGGCCTGTTGTATCTGCTGTTGCTTTTCAACTGCAGGTAACATACTTTCAAGGCTTTCGCTCTGCTCATCTGCCACAGCCTGTATAGCGGCCTTTGCCTGCGCCTTTGTTTCTCCGAAATACCATTCGCGCATTTCAGCTTTACTGATAAGCCCGGCATTGAGAAACATAAGGCGCTCATTTGTCTGCTGTTCGGTATCTGTGACGATTGAATCGTCCCAGCTAAACGATATATCATAATCGCCCTCTGGTGCCAGATTATAGATAGTTGCAAATTTATCCATAGCTCTGACCACATCGCGCAAGCACGTTTCAAGGGCTTTCTGGTTATCTGATACAGTGGAGTAAGAGCGCTGACGATTTATCTTTAACTCCGTAGCTGTCTTGGCTTCCACAGCGGCATTTGAAATAGTACCACGGGAAAGTCCGCACAGATCCTCAACACTTTCATAGAGCTTATTCAGCCCAGAAATGAGAGAGGCATCGCGGATAGCAGGAGAGAATACATCGTAGGAGTCGTCTGTTCCTCGGTCAACGCCTCGGAAAAGTCGTTGATTGAGGTGCGGCATCTCCTCACCCTTGCCGTCTTTCTTTGGGCGTAAGACCATAGGATCTACGTCAATGGCAAGCTCTGAACCCTCATACTCCCATAGTAAACGGGAATACTGCTTATCTACTTCCTTGATTACATCTCTTGCTTTTGCAAAGCAGGAAACGCCCATAGGACTGTCAATATCAATGCAGTTTGCGGCAGCAACTTTGTACCACCCAAACAACTGACCTTCTGTATTTTCTACAACTGCCTCCGGTTCCAGTGACGACCACTGAGGTACTGACTTAATAGGGATTTCAGTACCGATGGAATCACGCATATTTGATTTGAAAGCTCTCTGCGTGATCCTTACATTTTCGCCCTCGACACGATGACGCTCCAGGCGTGTGTAAACTGTCTTGCCCTCTGTGTAGGTGTCCCGAAAAATTACATCCGTGAGTTGCCCCTCATCGCCGAATGAGAGAGGATATAGCCCCCATGCCATAGTCCAGTCAAAATAGATATGCCCGTCCTTTGGATATGGTCGGACTGTCATACCACCGGAAGCAAGACCCTGTTCCAGCTTCTCACGGAGTTTGGCAATGCAGCGCTCAAATTCCTTTTTCAGAAATTCAGAGCGTGGGTTAGAAAGTTCTGCGCCCTCTGCGTCCTGAGTATTACCATCCACATCCTTACCAGTAATATTCCAGTCAAGCTCCAATGTGATAGAGCGTGCAAGCTCTGAACTGATAAAGGCTGGAAGATTACGGCTCTTGACTGATTCGTCGGAAAGCCAGGGCGCCTTATTCAAATATAGCAAGTACCAATCGTCCATAGCGTTTATCATCTCTGGAGAGAGGGGGCTTTCTATATGTTCTACCTGTTCAATGTCTTTGTATGGTATCAATTTTCTGATTACCCCCTTTATAAGACTTAATAACTTGGAAAACATCGGTTTCCCTCCTTCATGCACCCCATGTTACAAACTCCCTCGCGCGCGTATATGAACGTTCGCGTAGGCGTTTTAGGGCATATAGATATACCTAATACCTCTATTTCATAGGGTGTATTAGAAATAAATGTAACATTGTAACAAAATACTCTAAACCCTTATGAATAAAGGCTTTGTGGCGTTACATTTTCTGTTACATATATGTAACAATGTAACTTTTTACTGTTACATTTTCTGAATTTGTAACGCGATTGTAACAGAAAATGTAACAGTTATTGTCCTTTTCGTTTCCACACACGTTCCATGCCGTACCGGACGCTATCAATAGAGTGGTTATCCTTATCAGGATAGCCGCTGATTATCTCGCCGTCCTCGGTACGTTCGTACTCGTAGGTGGTAAATTCTTTGTTGGTCGCCGGGCATCGTGCCGGATCGATTACAATAGCTTTGAGTGACTGCAGCCATTTGATACCATACCGGACGCTGTCGGGACCTTTTATAGCACCACGACAAAAAGCTCCGTATTCCCTGTAGTCACTTACTGACTTAGGCTCTGCGGAGTCTGCTGTGATGAGGTCTTGACCGGTAACGCCTTTAAGCATTACAAGAGCATTCCAGGTAACGGCGTTGCTTTCTTTGTTTGCCCGGTACTCATCAAATATATATAATGTCTGTCGTGCGCTGTCATAGTGCATTTTTGACCAATGGAACGGATCCGGGTACCAGCCCCAGTCAATCCCCATGTAAATATGGTCAAAGTGTGAGATTTCCTCGTCGGTTATCTCTCTTGATACGACATTGTCGAATACCTCGCCGCCGGTACCGACGGCATTACCCAGGTACTCATGCTCATAAGCTCTTGGGTTGGTTTCCTTTAGAGATTCAGCATCATCAAAGAACTGCTCGCCCAGCCAGTCCGGGGGAACTTGCGTATAACAAGACTTATGACGCAAAGCGCCACGCCTCGGAGTGAGTACATACTGATTCGCCCAGTTTGATTTACTGATAGGGGGGTTAAAGGACTTGAATACAACAAACTTCGGACCGCCTCGCATTACAGACTGCTGTACGCTTCGGATTTCCTCCTCGCCTGCGAACTCGTCCAACTCCTCAAACCATAGGTACTTAAAGTAGCCGTGTGCCACTTTAATAGATTTCATTTTTTTGGCCTTATCCAGACCTTTGAAAAGAATAACCTGACCAGTGGGCTTGTAGACGAACTTAAAAGGGTTGACCGTGGATTTCCACAAATCGTGTACACCCAGCTCATCAATGCCCCATTGTATCTGTTCAAATACGGATGAACCTATTGTGTTTGCTACCTTACGAAACACAATGGCATTTGCTGTAGGGTCGTCCATTATCCCTAAAGGTATCTCAGTACCGATAAAGGATGACTTTGTAGAACCACGCCCGCCGTACAAGTCGTAGTATGTATGCAGGCCGTCCATGATGTCCCAGTGTACCTGATAAAAGGCTGGAGCAATAATGGATGATAGCCTTGCCCCATCCACGACTTTACTCACTCAGTTTGTCCTCCTCGGATTCTGTCGTCTGAGGCTGAGAGAGTGTATCAGATACTCTCGGAATATCACATATAATGTTGATAGCCGGAGCCTTGCCGTCATCCTCAGCTCGCTTGTCTGCATCCCAGCCCTTAAAGTTGTTCTGCAAACTGAATTTTGCACCATTGGCGCCGTCCTTATCAAAAAGACGCTCCTCAACGTACATCTCAATCCGGCTCTTAGCCTCCATGATTGTGTCTCTGAACTCTTTTTTGCCGCCATAGTTGAGGAGGCTTTGTCTGGACTTAAAGCCCAGCGCAAGCGCAAGTCCGGTAACTGTTGGCGGTCGCTGACCAATAAAAATAGGGTAGCCATATTTGTCTACCATCTGTCTGCCGGTGTCCGGATCCGTAAAGGGCTGACCCTTACAGTCCTCAAAGTATTTGTCGATGAGATCAATTATCTCCTCTTTACTTGTGTACCGCGGAGCCGGACCGTATTGATTTCTTCCCATCGTCTTACCTCCGTACAATTAAAAAGGCAGCCACCTCTTATGAGATGTCTGCCTGATATTGTTGCTATTTAGTTTTACGCTGTGTACGGCTTTTCACCTGTGTAGCTCGTCCGCCCTCAGCGTTTTTCTGCTGCTTGACCTTGCCACGCACGATAGGGGTGGTATGGGGGTCAAGTATTCTGCGCTTAGCCGCCATATCATTTGACCTCGAACTCTTTCACAAATTCGTTGCCGTCCTTTACCGCATACGCAATAAAGTTAAGCGCGGCGCCTGTGTCTTTCATAATCACAATAGGGGAGTCGCCGCCTTTTGACGCCTCGCCTGCATCATAACTGAACGCATAGGCATTATTGTACTCTGCGCAATAGTTAATCTTTGATTTTTTGCTCTTGGCAATGTCAAGAGCCTGCTCATAAGTCAACATATCTTTTTACCTCCTGTCTGTTGTCCGTGTGTTATTTACGCTTGTTACGGTCACGCTGCCATACGAACTCCTTAGAACGCTCTGAAATTCTCAGGTTGTCCGTTCGTGTGAGAGTGGTGTCCTTGTTATTCGTTATCTTGAATAAGTTTCTCATGCTTGCCTGGTTGTATCTGTTGCCTGTCTGAGCATCCACATATTGAACCCTGCCTCCGACATTCTCAACATTGAATACATGACCGCCGTGTCCTCTGCCCTTATAGTTGATACTTACAACAGCTCTGGCTCCTGGACCATATGACTTCATCTCAGCAGCAATATTTTTGAGTACCCTTTCGCCGCTTGGGGAACCAACCGCCACACTCTTAGCGTGCCGAAAAGCACCTCGCCACCGATCCATAAACATATTGCCAACTTTGTGAGATGCACTCCATTTGTCACCATCGTAAGTAGGCTGAGCCTCTACATTATAGCCCCTACGCTGTAACTCATACGCAACAACACAACGCTGACAGTTCTCTGAGTATTCAGAGTATGCCGGGTTGCGATTAGGGTTTACAGTTTTTAAGGCTGTTGCAATAGAGTGTTGTTTTCCTTTGCGTCCTAAAGCCTCTTTTGAGTTTTTAGGTAACTGCTCACTCAATGAATAGTTTGTGAAGTTATGTCCGCCGGACGGAATACTAAATGACAAACTTGATTCGCTTCCTCTGCCTCCCATTTATTTTAGCACCTCCTTGTATATTAGTCAAATATTTTTAACTCAATCTATGCACAAAAAAGGACAGCTTACAAGCTGTCCCTCTGAGTGTCTTTATTCAATTTTCGGTAGCCCCCAATAGTCTTGCACGGATAGGCAATAGCCACTGATCCGATTTATGAGTTTATAGGTCATTAGGATTTGCAGAAAAGTAGTATTCAAACAATGAGCTGTCGTACTCGGATCCTATGACTTCATTAGCTTTATCAGCTAAAGCCTCGCCCAGCTCATATCCGAACTCGGCATCCTCAACTCTTGTCCGTTTATATTCTGTAAATATATTTGACCACTCATCCTGTGTACCGCCATAGTATATTTTTATTCTGTCCGTATCTTTTTTAGGATGCAGATAGGATAGTGTATAATCATATACATTTACCATGCTTTTAGGGAAGTACACTTTTTGGATGTTACAGGAGTTGAAAATTGAAGTCTTAACTTCTGTGATTCCTTCCGACAATATGAGAGTATCAATACTACTGTTGCCTATGCCTATCTGAAAATTTGACAGGTCTGTTGTGTACTCTTTGCCATCTACTGTATATGTGGGGTAGATAGTAAGAGTAGATTTATGAGTATTACACGATTCAAGCATAATTGTGTTGTCGGTCAAAGAATAGAAAAAGTCGTCAACAGGATTTCCTTCTTTCTCAACTTCTACGCCGACAACAGGCTCATTCGTGTTTGAAGCATCACTGCTTGATACCATATTACTGTTGGAGTTGTTATCTTTTGGATTGCTGGAAAGCACTCCAACTACCAACAGCACTACCAAAATTATTACAAAAATAAAAATGATTTTTAGTATAGCGCCTATTTTGTTTTTTGCCATAATCATCCCTCCATTTATTTGTTAAATGTATTTTACCAAAGAAAGAGAAGGGATACAACCGGATTGTGTAGCTCGTCCATGCACCGCCGTTTTTCTGCTGCGTGACTGTACGCCCTGCGGCAAAGTGGGGTATAGGGGTCGCACCGGACTCCTTATGTACGCTCACGCCATTTCTGTTGAAAAGCCTTGATTGATATAATGTTATCGCTATCAAGCTCCGGCGGTACAAGTCCGTACATGATAATCTGTTTAGGCTCCAGCCTGCGGACCATCTCACGGTATCCGTCAAGGAATAGCTGCGCGGTGTCGCCCATGCCCGACTGAGTACCAACGCTTGACACGATAACTGTACTGCCTACGGGTTCCCCATCAAAGCACCACTCGTAACTGTCATGGTCGCTCCATGAGATTGTAGGTATAACAGTCATACCATGCGCCTGCCAGTATGCACCCAGCCAATGCTTGCGGTAGTGGTTGTATATCTGAATGGCTTTCGGGAAGTCTGTATATGTGGAGAAGTCTGGCGTACATACTGCCTGAAATCGTCCTAACATTTCTACATACACATCCGGGGAAGTCCACACCCTGTTAAACTGGTAATCGTCTATAAAGAAGTGTACTCCGTGCCGTTCTGGTTCCTCACAGCCCTTTGCAAAGTTGAAGCTGATCCAGTTTTCAACATCACACTCAGCCGGTGCAAGGATGGGGATGTCATACTGTCCCTCGCCATCAAACATAGCTTTATTTAAGTTCTCATAGTTCCGTTGCTGTCTATATGTTGCCACAGCTTAGCCTCCTTCCTGTGAACATAAGAAAAGCCCCAGCGTACCACGCCAGAGCTTTTCCCGTAGATTCTACCATGTGCAAGCCAGAGAGCCACACGGACTAAGGGAGGAGGCATACCCACACTCCCAGCTTGCACGAAATCCGATTTTATTATAAATTATCTGTTTTCAGAAAGAAAGAGGAAAAACGGGACATTAAGGGACATTTGAGGACGACTTACACAAAGCGACTGTTGTATTCTTCCTCTAAGTACCTGTAGCAGCGTTTCTTGACGCTGTCGTCTGTGTTTCCACAGCCTATAAGGCGCGCTACCTCTTTCCAGCCGTAGTTGCTCTCAAAGCGATAGGAGAAGATAAGACGCGTGAGGCTGTCCGGTATATCCCGGATAAACTGCTGCAGTCGGTCACGCTCAGCGCATCGGTGCAATAATATGTTTTCGCGGCTTGCCAGTTCCACAGCGTATTTTTCGGTACGGCTTGTATTGCCCCCGGATCCGTGAGGCATACCCGACATATCAGGGCTTGGCGCTGCCTGCGCCTTTTCCCTAAGTTCGGCAATGCGTTGTTCGTCTCTTGGTATTTCTTGGTTGAGCCAGTAAAGCTGTGATAATTCTTTTACTGTCATACTGTAGCCCCCTTTGCTTTATCAATTCTTGCTTTCAATGCCAGCAATAAACTTTCCTGCGCGCTGTCTTTGCCCTCTAAGGACTTGACAACATCCTCATCAACGCCGCCCAGAGTAATGAGCCTGTGAACGATAACCGGGAATTGCTGGCCTTGTCTGTGAAGTCGTTTATTCGCTTGCTGGTATTCCTCTAAAGCCCATGTAAGACCAAACCATATTATATGATGTCCACCCTCCTGGAGATTCAGACCGTAACCACAGCTCGCCGGATGCGCTAAAAGTATATCGATCTTTCCATCGTTCCAGTCGGTTTCGTCTTGCGCATCCTTGTACACCTTTACCACAAGCCCTGTCTTTGCCAGTGCTGAGAGGATTCTATCTCTGTCATGCTGATAATTGTAAAATACAAGTGCGTGCTGTCCGTTGAGCTGTTCGATTGTTTCCATGAAAGCCTCCAGCTTGCAGTCATGGATCGGAACCACGGCGCCATCCTCGTCATATACAGCACCATTGCAGAGCTGTAAGAGCTTGCCGGTCAGAGTGGCAGCAGTGGTAGCAGTCACAAGATCGTCCTCGACCTCTAAAAGCATATCGCGCTCCATCTGCTCGTAGGCTTTCTGCGCTTTATTATCCAGCTTGACCGGAATATCCTCATAGATAAGCTCCGGCAGATCCAGATAATCTTTTGCCTTCATGCTGATACAAATATCACTTATGAGCTGGTATATCTCGGCATCTGCGCCGTCTTTCAAAGCGTATGAGAATATAGTTGTCTGGTTACGCTTATCAGGAACAAAGAACATATCACGATATACAGATATAGTCCGTCCCAGACGCTTTCCGCCGTCAAGTAGATACAACTGCGCCCATAGGTCAATCAGTCCCTTTGGGCTTGGTGTTCCGGTCAGCTCTATAAGTCGGCTGATTCTTGGCAGCATGGCTTTCAGTGCCTTAAAGCGTTTTGCCTGGTGGTTCTTAAAACTGGAGCTTTCATCAAGTACCACCACATCAAACGGCCAGTTATGCCCGTAGTATTCTACAAGCCATTGCGTGTTTTCACGATTGATAATATATATGTCCGCATCAACCTCTAAAGCTGCAAGGCGTTGTTTTGCGGTACCCAGTGCTACAGATATTCTGAGGTTTTTTAAGTGATTCCACTTTGCCGCCTCTTTGCTCCATGTACTCTCCGCAACTTTCTTTGGCGCAATAATAAGCACCTTACGGATTCGCCAGTAATAATATTTTAGATTGTGTAGCCCTGTCAACGTGATAACCGTCTTTCCCAGTCCCATATCCAGGAATAAACCTAAGTGCGGATCTGAGATAATGCGGTCAATACAATATTGCTGATAGGGATATGGCGTAAACTGTTTACTCATTATGTTGTATGACCTCCTTGCACTCAGCCACTATATGTTGTACTTTATCCACACTGTCAACAGAGTTATACACAATAAAGCCCATGCGTCGTAATATGCGCTGTACAACTATCTGGCGTTTTCTTTCTGTCTTGCCGGGTGCTTTCAACTCGGCAAAACGGATGATACCACCAGGCAGCAGTATCATCCTATCTGGCACTCCGGTATATCCGGGGCTTACCCATTTCAGGCAAAGTCCTCCGATTCCTTTTATGCCAATTCTCAATTTTTTCTCTATATCCTTTTCCTGCATCAAAACAGTGCCTCCCTTCAAATTCTGCCGCGCGTATAAATCGCGTCCACGCTCGCTGTCTGTGCCTCTTTTTCTCTCTGGTATCATACCTGTTTCATTGATTGCCAAAGTGGAAGTGAAAGCCTCATGTTACATTTTTCCTCGCGCGCGTATATGAGCGTGCGCCTCAGGCGTTTTAGGCGTTATATTTCTCCCTAATTCCTCTAATCTATGAGGTATATTAGAAAAAAATGTAACATTGTAACATTTTATCTATAACCCTTGAAAATAAAGGCTTTAATGCTGTTACAATTCGCGTTACATGAATGTAACATTGTAACTTTTTTGTGTTACATTTTTTAGAATGTAACAGAGAATGTAACGCGATTGTAACAGAAAATGTAACGGTATCATTGACGCTTTATAAAGCCTCTCTGCGTGTTATATGGACCCGCTCTAAAAGGCTTATCAGATCGTTTCCACTCCGGTAAGTTTGCCAAAACAGAGTTTATTTCTCTTGTATCCGTGTTTTTTATGTCTCTAATCTGGCCATTAAATAACTCGCACCATACCTCAATAGCTGTTATACGGTCACGGTCAACAAGGTTATATTCGCCTACAGCGTTATTCGCCCAGTAGTCACGGCGGCGGTCAAGCGGCCACTTGCTCCAGTCGTCCGGTACCTGCCTTGTAACAAATTCGGCTATGATACCTTCTCTTGCTGATGCCTCGCGGTGCTGTTCCTGCTTTTCCTGTGCCATGCGCTCAACCTCGCCCGTGAGGTAGGTTGCCTCGCCCATCTGCCAGCGTGCCTTAGCCTCAGCCCATATCTGGTCGATGACTTCCGGTGTGAGGTCGTCCCATACTGTTTTAGAGTGGGGCTGTTCCCCGACATCAACCGGCCAGAAACGGCGGTTGCCCGTGGTGTCCTGTAAGAAGTCCATCTGATTGCAAGTGCCGAAGAATACACAGCATCTTGGAAGCTCTTTGACATTTCTGCCGTATGCCGCTCTGTATCGGTCAGCTCTCAGAGAGAGGAACTGCTTAATACGCGCGACGTCGGTACGCCTGAATGCATCCAGCTCCGCAACCTCTACCAGCCACACACCCTGTAAAAGCTCGGAGGCTTCCTTGCCCTCGAAAGTACGAATGCTGTCATTAAAATAGCCTTTACTCATCTTATCTAAAAGAGTAGATTTACCTAAGCCCTGAGAGCCACAGAGGATGAGCATATTATCAAACTTACTGCCGGGAGTCATTGCACGCCCGATAGCTGCAGTAAAGGATTTTCGGCACACGGCTCTATTGTATGCGTTATCTTCGGCGCCCAGGTAATCTATGAATAAAGTATCAAGTCTCGGCGTGCCGTCCCAGCTCAGACCTTTGATGAAGTCCTGCACCTCGTTGAATGAGTGTGTAGCCGCATGGATGTCAAGTGCTGCGTCGATGTTTCCGCGTCCAGTAATGTTGTAAGTTTTCTCCAGATACCAATACAGCCCGTTGCTGTCGGTATCACTCCACAGCCGACGGCGCTTGTCGCTGCTCCATGGCAGAGAGCCTAATACCTCTCCGCGTCCGGCGAACTCATTCAGGGCGAACTTGCCTTTAAGCCGGGGGTCATTATCAAGAATAATCATTACATTGTCGATGGTGGACTTAATAGCGCCCGTCTGCGGCACGATAGCCAGCTTCTGCATCCAGTTGACCGTATCGTCTGAGTTATCTGCTGTCACACCATCAAATTCCTTTGCCGCCTCGTCTGCGCGTTCTTTTGCCATAAGTGCCGCCACAAGGTTGTCCGATACAGCGTATTCGCACATGGCAGTGAATGACGGCAGGCGGTTGTTTGGGGTTCCTTCCTTTGCCTCGTCGTCCAGATCACCGAATTTATGTAGGCGGACAAGATCGAAAGAGTTTACCAGCTTTCCGCTGCATGGGTCGGTTGCATGATGTGAGAATAAGAACTTGCCATTGTCATAAAGGACGGCGCCGCCGGTGGTGGATCCGTTCAGATATGTAAATCGGTTCGGGTCGTTATCGACTGGATCATATATACCCGGTAAATGTTTTTGCATTGCCGCGCATATATCATAAGTACGGCAGAATGCGCCGACAACTCCGGGCTTTTCCTCTGGGTCGCCCTGGCGTACTGCTAACTTCTGATAACTGACCGCACCCGGCACCTGTGGCCATGATGTAAAGTCGTGCCAGTCCTCGTAGGTGTCAAGCACACTGTCAGCCACAATCAAACCTTTGTCTGCGGTCTTATAGAAATACTCTGAATCAGCACAACATGACGGCCAGTACATAAGCCTTGACGGCTCAAAGGTAGTAGGATCCGCCATCTGTATACCTAAATCAAACGCCAGCTTACGGGCGATAGGCTCGTATTCATCTGCAGACACGGTACGGTCCAGCGGTATCAAAATACGGAGTCTTGGTCCTGTTTCCATGTGTTTACGGGTAGAGTAGATGCAGTAGCTTACATTGAGGTTTTCTACTGCCTGTACGACTGTGTCTGTTCCGTAACTTGGTATATTATCAAAGTCAAGAGTAACAAGATCACGTCCGGTTACGGCAGAGGCCTTACGCCGTCCGCCTGAGAGGGTACCGGCAACAAAGCCGCCGACGTCCTTTAAGTCGTCCTGTTGTACCTTTTTTAACTGGAAGTAAGCCTGTAAGGTTTCTGTTCCCCTTGCAGGCGTTTTCAACCTCTCCCATAGCTCAGCTATGGAAAGTGTTTGAGATTTCCAGTGCATATCCTTACGGCTCTTACCAGCGGATATGTTTATTTGTCTGTCAAACTTTAGTTCCATAGAGAATGCTCCTTTTTTAGTAGCTCCCCCCCCGTGTGTGGGGTAGTTGGGAGATTATAGTCAATTATTTTTAACTGTACCTTGATTATAGATAAAAAAATTTGACTTGTCAATCTTAAAGTCAAATAAAATTGACCAGAACCACAAGCCAAAAATTTTTATTGAAAACGGCAAAGCGGTAGTTCTGTGTAGCTGACTACCGGAACTCCTTGCCTGTCGAATTGTCTCTAAGTTCAATACGGTTAATCAGCTCAAAGCCTGCATTGTTAATGATGTACTTTAGCACCTTGATAAGAAAATTCTTTCTACCTTCAAGAGCTGCATCCTCTTTGGAAACCGCCTTTACAGCTTTATAGGCTGTCGGATCAGCGCATCCGCTTTGATTGTAATATGGATTCTTTTCATTACTCATTCGCTGTACCTCCGTTGTATTTCTCAAAGAACTGTGCATAATATTTCTCAACCACGCCTAAAGGGCATTTGTGCTTTTTGGCAAGTGCCTCAGCCGGGGTAGACATATCTGTCAGCAGATCGGTAAAAATTTTTATGCGTAGTCCCTTTTCTTTTTCAAGCTGTGATGCCTCTCTGTTTGCGATGGTATCGCATTTCTGATTGTACTTATTACCTGCGTGACCCCGTACCCATTTGGCGGTAACTTTATGCCAGGTTGAAAGCCGGAGTATCTGTTCCCACAAGTCTGCGTTCTTACGTCCGGGAGTATTCACATACGCCCTCAGATTGCCTCTGTTTATCGTTTTAGCAACATACTGGCTGTCTGTAATGATAGTGACCTCAGAGGGCCGCGTAAGCAACCGCAAGCCCTCGATAACAGCCTTTAATTCCATTCGATTGTTTGTTGTGTACCAATCGCTGCCGTGTACCTCTTTGGTATTGTCCTTATGTAAAAGTATTGCAGCATATCCACCCGGACCAGGATTTCCATGGCATGAGCCGTCTGTGTATATCGTAACTCTATCCAATTTCAACCCTCCTTATAAATGCCCGACCGCCGAAGCAATCGCATATAAGCCCAAGAGTGCCATACAGATAAGAGCTAACAGCACTATGACAAAGCATATCAGATCGACACTCTTTCTTACAAAGGGCTTAAATCTTTCATGGTACCAGTAAGAGAAGCAGACCTTATAAAATGCTTTTCGCTTTTCTTTCATGCCAGCCTCCTATTTAAGTATCTGCTCCCTTGCCTGAGCGCGTTCTGTGGCATCCTTATATAATGCCTCGATCTTTTCAGAATCTGTAATAATGATATACCCGTCGTCTTTTTTCTCGACAAATACCTCCTCCGGTCCCTCACCGGGCATATAAGGAAAGCTGATATGCTTTAACATTTTTCCGCTTGTAAACCAGGTAAATCCTCCATCTGTTGAAAGCACAAGCCCATCCTGATCTATGCAGTCAAGCATGACGCCCGTCTTGTTGCATTTCTTAAATACAGACGGGCAACGCTTATTCTGAAAAGTTCTTATCTCATCGCCGGAGCGTGTAACCTCGCGCCATTCGTCAGCCGTTCCCATAATAGGGGAGAGTGGCTTTAAGGATAAGAGGCGCTGAAAAATGCTTACAACATAATGCGCCGTTTGACTTGTGTGGCTTTGACCGGCAAAGGTATTGATGAGTGCCAAAATATTTTTATTAAGTCTCGCCTGCTCATTCTTTGCCTGCATATCAGTGTGATTACTGAGAAGCCTTTGCAGCTCTACATTTGCATATTGTACTGAGGCATTTTCTGCCTTTTTTCTATCATTGATACTTGTTATATTTCCCATTTGTGCGTCCTCCTGTAGTTGACATAAACTAATTGTTCTCATTTTACTTTGTCCTCTATCTTTACCTCGTACTTGCAGCCGTCGTATGGCTCGTATGCATCAATGCGCATAGCATTATCTCTTATAGTACCCAAACTGTAAAAGCTGTCAGTGCCTATAAGCCCCAAGCTGTAAAAAGTCTTAAAGATTTTCGGGCTTTGCATAGCGAACCAGTCAACCATTTCCTCATTTACAGCCCATCCCTGTGTGGTAACACCTGAACTTTCTGCAAGACCGGCCTCCGAAAGAAAAGCGTGAGTGATCTCATGTCTGAGTGTGTAGCACTCGCAACTCCTGCAGTACGCATCGTCCTCATCTTCCATGTTGGGATGTGTCCGCATATTGCAATACACAATTTCTTTCTTGTGGTAATCGCACCATCCGTCAATATTCCTTTTCTTAAAAAGTGGCTCGTCGTCAAAGTCGCGCCGGATAATACTGTAGTCGGATCCTAATATACTTACTGTCTGCATTTATGCCTCCTTTTTGCTTTGTTTCTCTGCTTATCATTCCATTTTCTGATATAAGCAAGCTGTTCCTTGTCATCAATAGAATCAAAGCCGCATTTATCGACCGGACCGTAATGCTTCCATTCCTCGGTGCGCCTGGCTTTTTCTACGCCAGACGCCCATGCAAGAACTGTGAAAAATACGATAATCAGAATAAGAAGTATAGCCATTACTATGGTTAAAATATCAGTTATCATTCTGCTTGTTGTACCTCCATATAGCGTTAGATACTGCCTGAGGTTCCATGTGCATCTCATCCGCAATGTCCTTCACCTTCCAGCCAGCATTTTTCAGCGCCATAATTTTTCCTATGTCAATTTTCTTTTTCTCCTGGTGGGCGTCCCCCCCCTCAGTATTATTTATGCTGTCTGAGGTTTCGGGCGCTGCCTGTTCGTCAACATCAGATGTTGGATCAACCTTTGACGCATTCTGAGCCTGTTCTAAAGACTGGAGAAGCTCTTTGTTTTCTTCCTTGTACTTCTGAACATCAGCACAGAGCTTGTCATAATTGCTCTGCAATTCCTTGATACTATCCGGTGTGAGTTGAGTGTCTTTATAGTCCTGCAGCTCGCCAGATTTACCGGTAGCCATCTGCAGTATGTACTGATATGGCACCTCACACTTTACGGCATTTAAGAGATATTCCGCCTTTGCTCCCTCTTTGAGCATGGCATAAAGGCTTGATACCTTTATCTGTGTTCTGTCCTCCGCGTTGAAAGCATCCATAATTCCCATGTTTATAAGCCCTCCTAATCTTCTGATTTAATATTTACGCCTGGTACCATTTCCGGTAAAAAGTTGATCTCATAACTGTACTTGTCTACATCTGACCCAGAAATATCTTCAACAACATACAACGTGTACTCATTCAAATACACAAAATGTTTTTGATATTTTCCATCCGCCAGCTCGCATATGACTTCCAGTTCGTTATTCTCGTTATTTTCCAATGCGAATGTACCGGTAAGCTGGAGCAGGACGGTATCAGTCCTCGCATTGATAACGGTTAGACGGCGCACGACATTAAAATTATCAGCCTCAATGCCGATATTGTGACTGACCTTCCCAACCTCTGTACATCCAACCAGCATACACACCAAAAGCAGGCAAGCTGAGAGTGTAAGTGCGATTTTTCCTTTGTGATTAAACAGTTTCTTCTTCATTTTTATAAGTCCTCCTTGTTCTTAAAATTTTTACAGCCTCGCTGTTCTTTATTCTTTCTGTGAATGGATCCGTCGTGACCGCATTTGCAATGTGTAGCCATATCGACTTTAGCAGCCTCCGGGTCATAAGATTTTATTTTCTGTCTATAGAGACAGTTGTTACAACAGTGCTTCATGTGTTGCCCTCCAATTCTTTCATAAGAGTAAGTAGCTCCTGCCTCGCAACCACGCAACGGCGTATGATAGAGGCTTTGCTGTCGTACATAGATACGGTGCTACCGGGCATAGGGTAGGGACCGGCGGCATCATAATGAGATACGCTTTCTTCAATCGTTCCGACGATTGATTTAATGTAAGTAGCTCTTTCTGTTTTATCCATCTATTGCACTTCCTTCGATAACAAGTTTTGCATTGCTGATTCTCTCTGTGGCTATGTCAAAATATTTTTGTTCCAGTTCCATGCCTATAAAATTTCTTCCTGTCGCCAGACAAGCGACACCAGTGGTACCGGATCCCATACAGTTGTCAAGTACGGTATCCCCCCCTTGGTGTAAGTGAGTATCAGGTACTCAATCAAAGCAAGGGGCTTCTGGGTAGGGTGCAGAGCCGTTTTCTGCTTGTCCTTTTTGAAACGTATAATTGATTTTGGGTACCTGCGCCCATCGTTTTCAATCACGCCATTTGTACCGCTGGAATTGCCATAATTAGTGCTGCCGATATGGCTTTTCTCGTACTTATATGGCTTCCCGTCATAAGTAAACTGCGGATTGTATGTAGGTGGCTTATTGTAGAAAATCAATATGTTTTCATGTGCTTTAAGTGGCATCTTCTTAGCATTGAGAAAGCCTGTGCTTTCTGTCTTTTCCCATATCCATTCATATTTAAGCATCTTCAAATTTGAGGACCCTAAGACTTTATCGAATGGCGTTTGAGCGAACAATGCTATGCAGCCAGTAGGCTTGATAACTCGCTTGTACTGCGCCCACAGTTTATCCAGATCAATTATGCAGTCCCATTTATTTTTAGTGGTTCCGTAAGGCAGATCACATAAGATCATATCTACGGAGCCATCTGGTACGCTAGGCATGAGATTAAGGCAATCGCCCATAAATAATTGTGTTTGCATATCAGTTCATCCAGCGTAAAGTTGTTTCGCCTGTGTAGCCTTTTTCCCACACATACCACGCATAACAAATAGCATTCGACTTTGCATATTTTTCAAAGTCACCATTCATAGCGCAGCGCATACGAGAGCTTGACACATAAATAATTTTCGGCGGCCACTTTTCAAATAACTTTCTACGCTTGACTCCTTCCAAAAATTGTATTTTGAGGAACATACACACCTTGCGTCCGTCCTCGATAATATCCATTGCATGGTCTACGAACTCAGCCGCATAAGAGTAGGGCGGATTCGTAACAATATCAAAACCGGGCAAGGGGGGGCTACCGTACTTAAAAAGTCTTGCTGATAGCCATATCCGCGGTCTATGAGGTCTGTCCCATAGACCGTATGACCGGCTTTTTCAAATTCTTTTGCAAGATGGCCCTCTCCACAAGCACACTCCCAAATAAGAGGAGATAGCGGCTCCAGTTCCATAAGGAGAGTAGCTGCTTTTGGCTCTGTCGCGTAGTAGTCGTGTGTCTCGCGTTCTTCTTTTGCGTAATTCCTGGCGCCCAGTATGGCGTGTGCTGAGCGGCTATTTCCTGTCCAGTCTTTGTCTGCCATATAAAACTGCCTCCTTATGATAGATTGGATTCAACAAGCAACCGCGCCATTATAGGAACGACACTATTACCTATCTTTGCTACTTGGTTTGAAATAGGGTAGCGATTCCCATTATAATCATGCGTTATTATGTAGTCCTCTGGGAACCCCTGCATACGTTTTAACTCAGGTTCGGCTTTGAGCATTCTTAAAAATATATCTTTGAGAATATATTTCTCTCCGGCTATCTCAGTTACTACATTTACAAGCCCAAACCTGTCTTTAGTAGTAATAGTGGCCAGAGGTTCATTTAGTTGCTGACCGCATCCTGTGCCATAATATTTAATAAGGAAAGCTGATATTAACCCGAAATGCCCAGGACTTGTAGTAATAGTATGTAAAGGCTCATTTAACTTTTGGCCGCAGCCTGTTTTATAAAATTTTGTTATAAATGCTGTTACAAGCCCATATCTGTTACTCGTATCTAAAGTCTTAATCGGCTCTGTCAGTAACTGTCCTCTGGCATCCCCATCTTTTGTTTCTGAGTGATATTGAATCAGAAATGCAACGGCGTCCTCGTTATCAACAATGTATGGCTCTGGGTTTTCAATGACATACTTCCTGTACCCATTTGCTATACGCTTCATAGTTGCTTCTGCTAAAGGCTTTTTTCTGTTAAAAATAGATTTACCTAAATCAGAAAAATCAATATAATCTCCACAAGACAACCATTTTTTCTTACCACAGTTCCCGTCTTTGTTATGTGTAGCTTCTGGCCATTTGATTTCCTTGCCATCTCTACGAAATACTGCATACCATCTACGCCTTGTGGTTGGAGCGCCATAATCGGCGGCTACAAGTTCCCTGCTCTGAAAGTCATAACCGATTGACTGCATAGCAGTTATGAATTTTTGATAATCCTCTCCAGCTCTCTCCTTAATTGGTTTTCCGTTATCGTCAAGTGGACCCCATTGCTGTATTTCTTCAACATTTTCCATTATTATTACATCTGGCTTTATGGCTTTGGCGTGTTTGAATACCGCCCACGGAAGTATCCTAAGCCCCTTCTTACGCGGTTGACCACCTTTGGCTTTACTGTGGCTTGTACAGTCAGGAGACGCCCACATAAGCGCCACTCTGCGCCCTTGTGTGTATTTTTCCAAATCTACCTTGAAAATATCTTCTGTGAGATGTAATGTGTTCGGATGGTTTGTCTTGTGCATGAGGATAGCATCTGGATCATGGTTTACAGCAATGTCAATGGGTCTGCCAAGAGCAGCCTCTATTCCGGTAGAAGCGCCACCACCTCCAGCAAAACAATCAATAATTAAATCATCTGTATTCATTATGACCTCCATGTAAAAGTAGCAAAGAGCAGTACCATCATTACAAATGTCATAATATGGTCAGCATATCGGCTTGACTGCCTGCTTTCTCCGAAACTTGCTACGGTAAACAATGCGGCAAAAACCACAAGTAAAATCTGATAAAAAAGTATATTCATTACATCGCCTCCCTGTCTCTGTTAAAATCAACGACCACATTGTCGCGTTCTTGCTGCTGTGTAGCCGTGTCGCTTATCCGGCGACGCTTCGGCTTTTCCTCGAACCAGTTATTTGCATAAGCGAATAACGCCCACCATGCAATGCACACGCCACACACGATAGATGGCACCATGCTGTCTGAATCCAGACAGCACGCTGAGGCGATACCCACAATAGCAGTAGTCCACGCCATAAACTTCAAAAACTTTACTCTCATAATGTGCCTCCTTAGTCCTTTGTGAAGAAATCGCCTACCCAGCCATCAGCCCCCAGTGGTAGTCCGGGCGCCCATGGTATAGGCTGTGTCATAATATCTGTGACTGCCTGTAGCATGGCTTTATCCTCAGCAAAAGGTTTAATATCAATGATGACCTCGTCATGTACATGGAACACGATAGGAAAGCCAGCAGCTTCAAGTCGTTCTATCGCGTCTGCCAGTGCATCACGGGCAATAGCCTGTACACAATTCTCTGTCAGCTTTCCTCCATAGGTTTCTATGCGTTTCCATTTCTTTGAGGTCTGATCCATTCCCATATAAGTGATAGACGGGTTTCCCCATCTGTTTTCGCCGACGCCTGGCTCAATATAAAAGAGCTTTCTGCCAGACGGTAGAGTAATAGTAAGTGCGCTTTTTCTGTGCGCGTAATCATGCTCACGCGCAAGAGTGACACAATGGACTTTCTGGCACCCACCATATTGAATGACCTGTACTGCAGCATTATCCATCTCATACCACAAGTCACGGATCTTTGAGTTGGCATTTCTCCAGCGGTCTACAATCTCCGGCAATTCTGCCTCAGTAAGCCCCATATTCAATGCACCCATGTTAATAAGTGCGCCGGTGCTTCCCTGATAGCCTAAAGCCAGCTCAGCGACCTTGCCTTTAGCTCTCAACGCATATTCAGGATTGCCCTTTTTAATAAGCTCCATCGGCACGCCGAACATCTGAGAAGCTGAGGCCTCATAAATCTTTCCATGCGTTTTGAATACATCAAGTCGCCATTGTTCTCCAGCAAGCCATGATATAACGCGCGCCTCGATTGCTGAGAAATCTGCATCTACCAGCTTGTTACCCGGACTTGCTACAAAGGCTGTCCTGATAAGCTGAGAGAGGGTATCAGATACGGCATTCATGCCATAGCAGACACGCAAGCCGTTCGTGTCCTCATTTCTCACTAAGTCACGCGCCACCTCAATAGCCTGTGTGTAGGTTCTCGGTAAGTTCTGCACCTGCACCAAACGACCAGCCCAGCGCCCTGTACGATTAGCCCCATAGAACTGTAACAGCCCTCGCACACGATTGTCCGGGCATACACAGGTCATTATGGCATCATATTTCTTTGTGGATGTCTTACCTAATTCCTGCCGTATCTCCAGCATACGCTGTACCTCAGGGGCATTATCGCCGTCCATAAGCTCGGATACCACGGCTTTATTTACGCTCGTAACATCTGTATCCACTTTGCTGTCAAGCCACTCTGCAAGCTGCTTTACGCTGTTTGGGTTGTTGAGATGCGTAATGTTTACCGCTTCCTCTGTCAGTTCGGCTTTTACCTCATCACCGATAGCCAGCGCGCCGCGTACAAATGGTATGTCTACCGATACGCCTCTTGAATTGATTGTAAGATCTGTTTCCCATTGCTTTTGAACGAAATCCGGCACCGGGAAATTTGAAAGCCGGTTCTCTATATCTATTTCCGCAACAACATCCTGCAAGCAATATTCCTTGAACAGGTTCCATCTATCTATATCGTGCTGCGGTAAGTTTCGTGTCCTGCCACCATTGCTTTTTGTTGGCTTGCAGGGTACACAAAAATATCTGATTAGCGCTTTACCAATATTAAGTTTTTGCTTGTCCTCTGGAAGTCCCAAAGCCTTACCCACAGCCTCCAGGCTCGCTGTATATCCACAGTACAAAGCATGAAACATAGAACAGCGCCAATGGCTCGGCTCCATGCGTCCATAATATTTAGACAAACATCCATACTCGAATGCTGCATTGTGGGCGTGCTTGGTGTATTCAGGGCTGTGCAAAGCTGAGATAATCCACTCCGGTACGACTTCGCCCTGTGCAAGATCGATAATCTGCACAGGGCTACCATCTACCGAATAGGCGAATAGCAAAATTTCAAAATCTGGACTTGAAATGTATTTCCACAATCCAGCGTCTCGGATTGAAACGCTGGAATATGTCTCTAAGTCAATATGCAGTTCGTGCATCTGCCTCGCCTCCTCGCTGTGTAGCTCCTTACATCGGTAAACCCGTGATCGGGTTAATCTGAGGAGCTGCCGCCTGAGGTGCTGTAGTATTCATACCTGTATTTGGATAGGTCATCTGTCCCGGTATTGCTGGCATGGCTGCACCATAATTTGGAGTCGCCGGTGCCACGCCATGTGGTGCAGTCATACTCTGACCGATACCCTCAAAATCAGATGCAGCAGAAGCACCACCAGCAAGTGGCTCTCCATCGCGTACCTTCATAACATTACCCAGCCCACAGCCTACGCCTTTGTTACCGTTGCTGTTGAATGAGAAGAAGTTAAGAGTTACACGGGCATACATACCGCTGTAAATATCCTGCGGTGCAAGCTCACAGTTGATATTACTGATGTCAACAACCTGTGGCTTTCTCTTTGTGCTGGCTGTAATAACCCAATGACCGGCACATTCTGGACCAAACTTAGAGCCGTCATTTCTGAGGCCGTCTCCATCATAGATAAGCTGAGAACGGAGCTGAGGTCTTGCACCCTTCCAGTCATTCGCTACCGCCTGCTCATATACATACTTAATAGCGGCGTCAATCTCTGCCTTTGTGGCGGCATCCGTCTTAGGAATCAACATTGTTGTGGAATACTTAGGCTCTGCACCCGGCTGATTTGGGTTAGCATACGGTGTGGAAAGATGCTCATAGGAAAGTCTTACTTCTCCGGTTAATACTTTACTTGGAATGTTCTGATACATAGTCTTAATCTCCTTTATATTCATTAAATTTCATTTGGTTACATCAATTACATTAGTTGTCCTTATTGTCCTCAATAAACTGTGAAAGAAGCTCACAGCACTTATCAACAACGGCGATAGCGGCCTGTCGTGTCTCGATTGGATACTCGACTGTAGGATCCGCAAAGTCATGTACAGCAATCTCTAATTCTGAGAGCTTATCAAGGTGGCGTAAGAGAGAAGCAGTAGCGCCAGGCTTACTGTCGGTACCTTCTTTTTTAATAATCATATCCAGCATATCATTTAAGAACTCCTTAAAAGCCTTATCTGGTGCAGTCCGTCTTTCCTCTTTTCGCGTTTCCTTTACAAACGAGTTGGAGGCAATATCAGGACTCCCCCCCCTAAGCATTTCTGCCATCATAAGTTCAATAAATGGATCTCTCATGGTAAAATCTCCTTTGCTAATTTGCTAAATTTTTCTTTGTCTCTATTAAGGGCATTAAAGTCTGAAAGAGTAGAGCTGTACACCGCCTTATAGTGGCGTATTTTCTCTCGCATATCTTTTACGCGTATCATAAGAGCTTTATACCGATCGTCACTTTTCCGATAGCGCTCACGCTCATATATAAGTTTTTGCAGCTCCGGCTCCAACTCTTTGTACTTTGTTCTGGCGTTCACGCCCTTGTTTGCCAGTTCTTTCATCCGCGGCTCAATCGTGCTGAGCTGTTGTTGTAAATAACTGTGTAGCTTTTCCAGCTCATCCGGTGTATCGCTGGATTCAATCAGCTTTATCAGCTTACGGATATTACGGATGCCCTGCTTACTCAGAAACGCCAGCGTATTAACAGTCATGTGACCGCGACCGTTGTTGTAACTGATATGCAAGACCGCATTATCCATCATTGCCAACTCCCTTAAAATCGACAGCCGCCGGATGATACGGCTCGCGCTTATCTGATTCGGGTACCAAGGTAGGCTTGCCCTGAGGCTTTATTACAAGAGAGCCTACAAGCTCTGCAAACTTCTTCTTGCCTGCCAGTTTTTCAAGCGCGGAGAGGGTAAGAGGCTCTTTAGGTTTATAAAGATCTTTCTCCTCGTAGCCTGCGCCCTTAAACGCCTCGATAGCCTTATCAGTATCACTGAAAGCTCTGTTGCTGCGCCCCTCAACAACCTTAAAGCCGTTGATTACCTTGCCGTCCAAAATGGCATTGAGAGCGTAGTCCTGTAAGTCGTTGTACCAGGCTACCAGATCAGCTCCTCTGATGAGCATTTCTGCAACCTCGTTATCTGTAAGTCGGTTTGGAAAGCTATCAGACTGCTTTTCTTCCTCAGTAAGTTTGCCCTCAATAGCAAAGCCCTTAAAATCTTCCAAAGCCGTGTTATTTTCTGTCCGGGCTTTACATACCGCTTTGCCCTTACAGAAACGACACCAGGTACCGCACTTGAACTCTCCAAAGCCTGAGTATGCTTTCAATGCTATAGGCTTGATATTTTCGCCCCACTGTAAAAGCTCCTCAACGGTAAGTAACTCCTCACTGACATCCTCTGTGATACGGGGCTGTACGATTGCCATAGATACTTTTTTAATAGCGCTGCCAAAGATAGAAGCATACTGTTTCAAAGCACCCAGCGCGTACAAGCGCATCTGTGAATTGTTCTTTGCGGATACCTCAACGCCTTTACCGTGCTTGTAATCTGTGATATGTAAAGTGTCGTCGCCGATCATTACACAATCGCACGTTCCAAAACCTTCCGGTACATAGTCTGAAAAATCAACCTTGACCTCCCAAGTTGTATAGGGCTTGTTGGCAAAAGTAAGAGACTTGTTTCTGAGGTATTCTGCATAAAATACTCCGGTTGTAATCATTTCTTCCTGGAAAAGTTCATTTTCACGGAGCTTTTTAATCTGACTGTTTAACTTACGCTTTGTAATGATGTTGAAATTGTACTGAGCGGATAACTCACAAATTCTATGAGCCAGCGTACCCTCAGCCGCGTACACTGTTTTGTCATCCTCTCCAAACTCGGCCTCATATCTCGGTGCGGCTGTACAGTTCAGCCAGCGACCAGATGATGAAGCAGAGAGGAAAGCGTGTTCTGTAGGTGTCGCCATCCTCATGCACCTCCTAAATTGCTGCGCCTAATGCTCTAAGTTCTCCTGCAAAAGCATCAAACTGTGTAGGTTGTAACTGAGTGATAGCCTGTACGCCATACTTGCCAAGTAATTCAATGACCTGCTGCATCTTGCCCTGATCTACAAGCCCAGCGCCGGCCGTTGCAATGTCATTAAGCGTAAGAGCTTTCTGCTGAGGCTGTGCGGTTGTCTGCTGTGCCGTGGTAGGTGCCTGCGGCTGTGGTACTGGGGCGGTAGGCTGCGGCATCGGAATTGTCTGTGCCTGTGGCTGAGGAGCTGGAGCTGTCTGCTGTGGTGCTGCCGCCGTGGTAGGCTGTACAACCTGCTCTACGCTCTGTACTGTGGCTGTAGTGCCTGCCGGGATAGTTACCTCGCCATTCTTATTAAGTGCTGCGCCCTCGATTGCAAGAGCTAATTTTGTGATTGCTCCAGCAAGTTCAGGAGCGTTTACTGTTACTGTGATTTCCATAAGATTGCCTCCTTTTATTTTTGTTCTTTATGGTTTTTCTGTTTCTTCCAGTCCTCAAAGTTCTTTAAGTTTTGAGGATCGCTATAAAATTTTTTGACGGCAGTAAGAAAAGTAGAACTGAGTTGTTGAATGTCTGAGCTCTGGATCTGCGATGCATCAATCTGCGCTACCATCGTCCGTGTCCCTGCTTGCACTTAAAATTTTGGATTCAAGCCTTGTCAGACCTTCAATGATTCGATTCTTTGTCTTTTCCTTTGCCTCGTCGTTCTCGAATACCTTATTGCCGTTGAGGACGGTTGACAGATATGCTGCTGAGTAACCACATTCCTCCGCTAACTGCAAATTGCTGATACGGCAACGATGCATACGCCCGACAACCTCTGCCGTCCAATCCTCGTTTAAGAGTGCGTCCATCGGTTTACCTCCTTCTGTTAAAAAATTTTATCTGTTTTCAGTTGAAAAAATTTAACTAATGAAGTATAATAGGACTACCACATCAACTACATACCTCTTTTTACTTGCTCCCGATACAGGAAATATCGGGGGTCTGGTATTTGTTTGTCAAATTTATTTAACTGATAATCAGAGTATAGCCAAATAAATTTGACTTGTCAAGAGGTTTTGTCAATTTTTTTTAACTGAGGAGGCCTATTATGAATTTCTATGACAGATATACGGCTATATGTACAGAAAAAGGTATTGAACCATGCTCACAGAAAGCGGCTGAGGCTTTCGGTGTAACAAGAGCTACAATCTCAGTGTGGAATAAGAAAAATACGGCGCCAAAGGGCGAAACTGTAAAAGTTATTGCGGATGCGCTGGGGGTGTCATGCGATTATCTTTTAGGTAGAACAGAGGATCCGACCGATTACAGTAACCCGGAACTCGCTGCTGAGATGTCCGGACCGGTACTTGATTACTTTGATGGAGATGTAAAAAAGGCTGTTGACTTTCATAAAGCAGTAGATGCAGATGTGCAAAAAGAAAAGTCTCAGATACCGGAAATCCTTAAAATGTATAATCAGCTTGATAGCTCCGATAGAATAAAAGTAGAGGGAATCATTCAAGGTCTACTTTTACAAGATAAATACCAAACAAAACAAAAGTTAGGGTAATTAGAGAAGGAAAAATTATACGTATAAAGTTTAAGAAGGAATAGATACGGCAGATTGTGTATGCCAGAACTGCGTATACACCTGGAAAGCCTGAGTGTGTAGCCGTATACAGAGAGGAGGCACTGCATGGCAAAAGCAAAACAAAAAGCAGCTACAAATGATATAAGCAAACTCGCTGTTATATATGCCAGGTACTCATCCCATAACCAGACGGAACAGTCGATAGAAGGACAGCTCGCAGCAGGACACCGATACGCTGACCTTAAAGGCTATACAGTAGTGCATGAGTATATAGACCGCGCTATGACCGGCCGTAATGACAACAGAGACGATTTTCAGAAAATGCTATCTGATACCAGTAAAAAGCAATTCGGCGCAATCATTGTGTGGAAGGTGGACCGTTTTGGTCGAAATCGTGAGGAAATCACTTTCAACAAGTACCGCTGTAAAAAGAATGGAGTCCGTGTTGAGTATGTCGCTGAGAATTTACCGGATTCTCCTGAGGGCGTTATTCTCGAAAGTGTCTTAGAAGGCATGGCAGAGTATTACAGTCTGCAGCTTTCACAGAATGTACAGAGAGGGCTTTTAGAAAGCGCCAAAAAGCATCAGGTTATTGGAGGCAATGTTCCACTGGGACTTATGATGGATGCGCATAAAAAATATGTACCAGATCCGAAAACCGCACCTACAGTAAAACTGATATTTGATATGTACGCTGAGGGCAGCACCACGTCTGAAATAATCAATCACTTAAATAGCATCGGTATGAGGACAAAAGCTGGAAAGCCATTTACAAAAAGCAGTCTTACAACGGTACTAAAAAATGAGAAATATATCGGCGTGTATAAATACAAAGACATAATCAGAGATGAGGGCGTCATACCGCCTATCGTTGATAAAGAGATTTTTTATAAGGTGCAGGAACTGTTGAAAGTAAACCGCCGGATGCCATCGCATAAATGGAGCTATTCGGACTACATTCTTACAGACAAGCTCTTTTGTGGTAAATGTGGAACAGCAATGGTGGGCGAAAGCGGATTCGGCAAAATGGGCGTCAAGTACAGCTATTATATATGCGCTAAGAGACGTAAAGATAAGACCTGCGATAAAAAGCCAGTACGCCAAGAATGGATAGAGGAAATCGTACTACAGCGCGTTCAGGGCATATTGCAGAATGAGGAGCTGTTGGAGTTTATAGCAGAAAACACATGGCAATATTATCTTGCCCAAGATGAGAGCATGGAAAAACTAAAAGGACTACAGACGGAACTTGACAAGGTGGAAAAGTCAGCAGCCAATCTTATGAAAGCGATTGAGGCCGGAATATTTAATGATATGACAAAAGCTCGCATGGATGAGCTGGACGATCAAAGAGCTGTAATAAAAAAGGCAATGGCGGAGATCGAAATAGAAAAAGGGTTCAAACTTACAAAGGACCACATATTGTACTTTCTGGAGCAGTTTAAGAAATTGGACTACAAAGACAGGGATTGTCAGCGGAGACTTATAGATGTGTTTGTAAATTCTATATTTGTATATGACGACAAATTGAGGATAGCCTTTAATTTTGGAGGCTCAGACAGCACTATAACGCTTAATGAAGTTGACAAGGCAGACCGCGGCGAAGGGTTCGTATGCTGCGCGTCTTGCCCTGTTATTAAACCTTGAAGCAAGATAGTTGTTTCAAGGTTTTTTTTGTTTAAAAATGAAAATAGATGTATTATAATGGGCATAAAGTATTTATTTTAAATGATATTAATTTTGTATTTCAAAATGGATTACAAATGTAAGGAGGATTTTGAAATGAAGGAAAAACTTAAGATTAATGTGACGAAGCCACAATATGTGCAGGTATCTGATATTACATATGCGCAGGTGGATTCGTGGTATGATCACTGTCGCAGGGATTTAAAACTCGATTTAATATATCCGGAAGATATGTCTGACAAGCGTTATCCTTGTATAGTATGGATATGCGGTGGTGGATGGATAAGGATGGATAAGTCAGCACATCTATCATATCTTAGCACGCTTGCTCATCAGGGTTTTGTTGTTTGCAGTGTGGAATACCGCACATCAAATGAGGGCTGCTATCCTATGCAGATAGAGGATGTGAAGGCTGCAATCAGGTATTTGAAGGCACATGCAGATAGATACAGAATTGACAAGGAACATTTTGGTGCGATGGGAGAATCAGCCGGAGGATTTTTGACATGTATGGCGGCATTGGATCATGATAAAGCTCGTGATGTTGGAGAATATCTTGAAGAGTCAAGCAGTATTCAGGCAGCATGTCCATGGTATCCACCTACTAACCTTAGCACATTTAAGCATAAAGATGCCGAAGAATGCGCAGCATCTATGGAGTCACTTTTACTCGGATATAATATTATGAGAAATATCAAGGAAGCATACAACAGTTCTCCGGTGTCTAAGGTGACAAAAGATGCTCCTCCATTTTTGATTATTCACGGTATAAATGATCAGACAGTTCCGTTTGAGCAGAGTGAAGAGCTTTATGATAAGCTTATTGAAAATGGCTGTGATGCAGATTTGATTGCATTAGAAGGCGCTGACCATGCGGATCTGCAGTTTTTCCAGGATGAACTGTGGGATAGGATAATCGAG